>JAABUM010003491.1_pt1 | contig 19183 bp, 22 predicted proteins | sample 5559161 | NCBI WGS metagenome assembly JAABUM01 (sample SAMN10711868, study PRJNA513369) | rock metagenome | isolation source: Antarctica rocks | place: Antarctica: Victoria Land, Siegfried Peak nord | reverse complement strand
TATCCGTCGCCGTGTGGTGCCTGCGGCCACGCGTCGAGCACGCGTGGCCCCGGATCGTGCGCCTTACCGGACTGCGGCACTCCGTCGCGCAGGCCATCGCGTCGTTCTCTCCGACAGACTGCTAGCGTACGAGACCCCATTCTCTAGGCCGGACTTCCAGCTTCCTGCATGTCCGCCCCTGGTTACGGTCAAGATGCGCGTCCCCGGCGATGTATGTGCCCTCGAACGTGTATTGACCGGCGGCGTAGCGAGAAATGGCGCCCTCGGTGGACACGACGCCGGTGCGCTACGGCGCGACCTGCTCGACATAATAGGTCTGCGGGCAGTTGGCGGCACGGCGGCAGGCGCGGTAGTCGCCGAACTCGACCGAGCGCCCGTAGGCGATGACGGCGCGGCCGGTGCGCGGGTCGAGGGCCAGACCCAGATTGTCGAGCAGTTGCCGCTGCAGCTCATCGCACGCGTCACCCTTGGCGCAGATAGGCCCCTCGTGCGCGACATCCGTCGCCGCCGCTCCGCCGAAGGTCGCGCCCCCGTCGCTCGACGTGGCGGCGTAGACGCGCCAGCGCGCGGCGGGCGAGAGGTTGTCCCGCGCGTCGGCGCCGTACCAGGCCAGCGCGACCCGCCCCGCCGGGCCGGCGGCGACGGAGGGGAGCACATTGCTGCGCAACCCTGCCCCTCCCGCTATCGACGTATCGACGCGTTGCGCCGGCGACCACGTCTCCCCGCCGTCGGGCGAGGAGGAGAGCAGCACGCCGCGGCGGTCCGACCACGCGGCGTAGAGGCGGCCGGCCGCGTCGACGGCCAAACCCGGCCACATGTTGGCGTCGTCCTCGCCGGCGCGGCCCTGATACACGGGCAAGTCGCGCCAGGTAGCGCCCCCGTCGCGCGAGCGCGCGAGGACGAGCCGGTTGAAGCGGTCGCCATCCTCCTGCCCCGGTGTCCCCGCGACGAAGATCTCGTAGACCGTGCCGTCGCGGCCGTCGACGGCGAGGTTGCCCGACCAGCCGTGCACGGGCGCGGGGGCCTCGGCCGTGATGCCGGCCACGGGATCGCCCCCGCTATGCCAGGTGGCGCCCCCGTCGTCTGAGCGCCGCACCGTCACGTGGCCGGAGAGCAGGTCGTCGCCGCGCGTGAGGTACGAGAGGTAGACCGTCGAGCGCCCGTACGTGGCCAGCCAGGGCCGGTCGCGCCGTCCGTAGGCGAGGTGAGGATAGAAGACGCAGGCGCGGAACGCGCGGGCGATCTCGCCGCGCGGACAGGAGGTCGCGGCGATGCGCCACGCCGTCGCCGGCGTCCCGATCGGCGCCAGGGCCGCGACATAGAGGCTGGCCGGCGCACGGGGGATCGTGATACCCGTGATACCCGTGGTACTCGTCAGGGGAATGGTCGCGCCGCCGGAGATGGATCTGTCCACGCCGAGAGCAAGGGCCACGTCGCCGCCGCCGATGCCCGCGTCGGGCTGCCCGACAAAGGCCGGAGGCGCCTGGCCGATGTGTCCACGCCAGAGCGCCGTGCCGTGCCGCTCGTGCAGGGTGGCCACCCACACCGCGCCATCGGGCGCGACCGCCACGGAGGGCTCGGCGTCGGGGAGGGGCTGCCGCGCATACTGCCGGTCATCGGCGGGGTAGCGCGAAGGGTCGCGCAGGCGCACGCTCGGCCCGAAGACGGGCTGCGACGCGGATGTACCATCGGGATACGCCCGCGTGTGACCCGTGGTATCAGGAGGCGCAAGGGCGAGCAGGGCCAGCGTAAAGGCACAGGCAAAGCGGCGCATAGGTTCCCTACAGGTGCGACGAGCGAGAGGGGGAGGCACTGTTACGGTAGCATATGACGGCCGATCGCTACCAGCCAATGTAAAAGGCCCGATCGCTAGTGAGACCGGCGCCGACGACGATCAGTGCCCCGTTCTGTTCGTCGTCGACGCCGCCTCCGTGGCGACCGGGCCGGCATTTGACTGCCAATTCACAGTCTATCGCCGCCCTGTTAAGCCCGTGTGAGAGCCGTATGAAGTTTCCATGAAGAAACGACTTGAAGAAACGATGGGATGAGCCGAGAGCGCCAAGGCGTCGTGGGACGCGGGACGGGGGTTACGCCCCGCCCGATCACGGCTCCTCGAAAGCCCCGGTGCCGGCCACCTCGCGGTTCGCTCGCTCCGCGGCCGGCGCGTGCGCCGCGGCCAGGTTCCCCGCGAGCCACGGCGCGATCGCGCCGCCGATGAAGCGCACGAAGCTGTAGGCCGCCGACGCGACCGGCCGCTCGACGGGCGACACCTCCAGACACCTCCATCACGGCGGTCGTCACCAGCGTGTTGTTCACCCCCAGGAACGCCCCCAGGAGAACCGCGATGGCGACGCCGGTCACCGCGAGGTAGCTGGTAAAGAGCAACTCGACCTGGGCGGGGCTGGCGTGGAGCTGCTTGGAGAGGGCGGGAGAGCGGGGCCTGGGAGCCTGGGGCCTGGGAGCCTGGGGCCTGCGACGGCCTCCCCAGCGGGGCCCCGCTGGGGAGGCCGTCGCAGGCTCATTCCGCACTTTCAACCTGGCAGCATTTAGAGGTTAGTCGTCCCAGCCGAGCCAGGACGTGAAGCGATCGATGTCGCCGTCGCCCGGGCGCTCGCGCGTGGGCGCGTGCTCGGGGTAGCCCAGGTAGACGAAGGCCAGCAGGCGCGCGTCCTCGGGGAGGCGCAAGAAGTCCTTGACAGCGGGATCGTAGGCCGGTTCCCCCGTCCGCCAGATCGCGCCCAGTCCCAGCGCCTCGGCGGCCAGCAGCATGTTCTGCACCGCCGCCGCGACCGCCGCCACCTCCTCGACCTCGACGGCGTGCCCGTCGTCCGTAGGCAGGGCCGCCACGGCGACGAGTACGGGCGCGCGCAGGGGCTTGTTGCGCTCCTTCTCCAGCAGCGCCGCGGCGCGCTCGTCTTCTTCCCCGGCCAGGCGTCCTGCCAGGGAGGCGACCATGACCTCGGCCAGCGCCGCCCGCGCTTGCCCGGCCACGACCACGAAGCGCCACGGCTCGGTGCGGTGGTGGTTCGGCGCCCACGTCGCCGCCTCGATCACCCGCTCGACCAGGCGGCGGGGCAGCGGGTCGGGCTTGACGCGCCCGATGCTGCGGCGCGCCCGTAGGGCGGCCATGATCGCGTTCTCGGCCGCCTTCTCCGCCACAACTCGCTCCTCTCACGTTTGCGTCATAATAACAGAAGAGACAGGAACAGAGGGAGAGCCATGGGGTTGGTGAAGAGGTTTGGGCGGGTGTTCGCCGGGCCGGGCGGCGCGATCAAGAACTTTGTGTTCAAATTCGCTAACGACTGGTCGATGAATCTGGCGAGCATGATCGCCTACAACCTGATCACGGCCATCTTTCCCATCCTGCTCGCCGTCCTGAGCCTCGTCGGGCTCGTCCTGCGCGTCACGGCATACGGGCATGTCCAGGATGTCGCCGACGCGATCGGTCGGGTATTCCCGCGGGAGATAAGGACGAGCATCGATATCACCTCTCTGTTGAAGAGCCTCATCGAGGGCACCGGACTGTTCGCCATCGCCTCGCTGATCGGCCTGCTGTGGCTCGGCTCCAACCTATTCTCCAACATGGAGAACGCCTTCAGCATCATCTTCCGCATCCGGGGCCGTGACCTCGTGCCGCAGCGGGTCATGGCCATCGGCATGGTGCTCATCCTCGCGGTCCTGCTGCCCCTCTCGCTGGGGGCGGCCAGCCTCGTCACGGTCGGATCGGACAATTTCCGGCATCTCGTGCCCAAAGGGGTCGGCGTCGTGTTGAGCTACGTCGGCCCGCTCACCTCGCTCGGCGTGCTGTGGCTGCTATTCCTCGTCATCTATATGGTCGTACCCAACTTCGAGGTGCGCTTCCGGCATGCCTGGCCCGGCGCCCTGGTAGCCGCCATCTTGTTCGGGTTACTGGAGCTTCTTTTCCCGTTCTATCTCAACGTCTTCCTCAGCCCGAACACCCGCTACGGCGCGGCCGCGGCCTCGCTGCTCGTCGTCATCATCTGGCTGTGGTTCTTCGCCGTCATCACCGTAGTCGGCGCGCAGATCAACGCCGTGCTGATGGGCCTGACGACGACGGTCTACGACCTGTCGCGCACCTTCGAGCTGGCCTACGAAGAGCAGGACGCCGAAGCCGACCAGAAGCGCAAGACGACCCCGACGCCGCTCAAGCGCAGCATCGTGCGCCGGATTCCGCGCTGGCGACGGCCGCGGGGCGCGCCGCCGCGAGAGTCGGACGGCGCGCCGCCGCGAGAGCCGGAGATCGAGAGTCCGACGTAGGGCAGGGGGTGAGTGCGATGTGATGGGCAAAACTCGTTTATTGCCGGAGGCTACTACTGATCGCTAATCGCTAATCGCTAAAGGAGCGCGACCATGCCTGAAAACACCGGCGGCGCCGGCGGCGCCGGCGATCGCATCGATAGGTACATCGAAGGACTATTCATCCCAGGCGACGAGGCGTTGCGGGAAACGTTGCGTGCGGCGGAGGCGGAGGGGTTGCCGCCGATCGGGGTCCCGCCGGCGCTGGGCAAGCTGCTGGGCATCCTGGTGCGCGCGGTCGGGGCAGGGCGCGTGCTGGAGATCGGCACGCTTGGAGGTTACAGCGCGATCTGGATGGCGCGGGCGCTCGGGCCTGGTGGGAGGATCATCTCGCTCGAGGTCGACCCGCATCACGCCGCGGTCGCCCGCGCCAACCTGGAGCGCGCCGAGGTCGCCGCGCTGGTCGAGGTGCGGGTGGGGCGCGCGCTCGACCTGCTGCCCGCGCTGCCCCCCGAGGAGCTCTTCGACCTGGCCTTCATCGACGCCGATAAGGTATCGTACCCCGCCTATCTCGAGTGGGCGATCCTACTGGTGCGACCAGGCGGCCTCATCGTGGCCGACAACGTGCTGCGCGACGGGCGCGTGCTCGATGAGGAGACGGCCGACGAAAACGCGCGCGGTGTCGCCCAGTTCAACCGCGCCGTCGCCGACGACCCGCGCCTCGACGCGATCATCCTGCCGAACCGCGGCGGCCACGACGGTGTGCTGATCGCGACCGTCCTGCCGGTCTCGGCCTGATCTCACCGCGCACGTCTTCCTGAAGACTTTACATGCCGGAGGTCCCGGCCGTCAGCGGCCGGACCTCCAGGTGTTCGAGGCACTCGGACAGGCGCGCCCGCACGAGCAGCGAAGTGTAGGCGTCGGGCGGATACACGCGCAGGAAAAAAGATGGCGGCAAGCAGTCGGTCGTTCCGACGCCGGGGTTAAGGGTGTGCACGACCGTCGACGCGGCACCGCCCGGCCGCAGGACGATCAGCGGCCCGGGTCTGGCGACACGAGTCGCCGGCCGCCCGATCTGGCGCCCGCGCGCGTCGACCAGCGACACGCCTGGGTACCCACGCGTCACGCAGGAGCCGCGCCCCACGTTGCGCAGCGCCAGCGTCGTGTAGATGTTGCCCGCCCCGCCCTCTTGGTCCACGATCTCCGCGCGCAGCACGCCGGCCCCGCAGCGCGGCAACGCCGCAGCGACCACGGCCGCGGACATCGGCCGCGGCGCAATCACCGCCGGCGCCGCCAGCACGACGCCCATCACACCCAGTCTCATCATCGCGCCCATCGTCATCCCAATCCCACCCCTTCGATCACCTTAATTCACGACTCCATTACTATAACGTACTATAACGTCGAGGCCATACCTCGGGTTACCAGGGTCTGTGAAAAGTCTCCCGAGCCCCTCTCTCTTCCTTTGCCTAGGGCTAGCTGCCCCCGCGCCCCCCGTCCCCGCGCGGGTTTTCCTCCTCGCCCCCCCGCCCCCTCCGGGGGAGCCCGGGGAGATGCCTCCCCCCGGACCCCCGCCAACAGGGCGCGCACGGGTAGACAAGGGTGGTCCCCCCGACAATGCACAGACCCTGCTCGGGTTACGCCTGTTGGTCCATGACTTGCTCGCCGCGCATCGCCATTCTCATGCGGCCGGCGCGGCGTCGCCGTCCTCGCGGTCGGCCAGGCGACCAAGCGGCCAGCCAGGACGTTCGCACACGGAAGGTGAGGTCACCCTGCCGGTGTCCAACGCAGCGAGGACGCCGCGGGCACCCGCGCTGCGGGGCGCAGGACCCGCGCATTGTCGGGGCGCGGCCAAGCCCCTTTACTCGCACGCGCCGTGGTTAGCGTCCGCGCTGTGGTTAGCGTCCGCGCCGCCGACCCTGCCCCTTTCGAACGGCGTCTACCCGCACGTACCATGGTTGGCGGGGGTCTGGGGGGAGGCATCTCCCCAGGTTCCCCCAGAGGCGCGCCTCAACGTCGGACCCGCGGCTAGGGTCCGGGGGACTAGTTAGCCATGGGCGGAGGGGGCGGAGGGAGCGAGGCCTAGGTTCCCCCGGAGGGGCGCCCCAGTGTCGGACCCTAGCCGCGGGTCCGACACTGGGGCGCCAATCAGCCAGGGGCGGAGGGGGCGCCAGTTAGCTATGGGTGGAGGGAGCAGAGGGCCGCCCTCGACTTGCCACGAGTCTTACCGTGCGGAACTCGAAGAGCTTGTTGCCGCGACGGTCACGTGGGGAAACCTCTGTTAACAGAGGCTAGGGCTACCTATCGCGCGGGAAGAGGCGCGAGAGCAGCGACTTCGACTCCTTGGGAGGGGCGGGCACCCACTCGATAGCGCCGGCCCCCACGGGCGGAGGCCCAAGGCGCTTCGTCGTCGTGGGCGCAGTGACATCTCTCCTTTTCTTGCCGGCGTCCGTTCGGGCGAGAGATCTTTTCTCCATGTGGGAACCCCCTGTCGTCATTCTAATGCTACCATCATTGTACTACGTCTATGAGGATGACGATGGACACCGGGGCCAGCACCAACACGGCGACCCCGACGACCAGGCAGACGGCGCCGCGTCTGAGATGCCCTAACTTCTTACCCGTGACTTCTGTGTATCCTTCGAACGCTCTCCGATAGGCCGCCGCTAACTCCGCCTGTACGTCGGAGGACGGGCGCGCGAGCGTCGCCCGGTCAACCCAGTAGTCGAGATCCAGGCGCGGGAACTCGTCTTGCCGTTCCGCGCGTATGAAATACAGGAGGGCCACGATCAAAGATGCCAGGGCGACGGCGATAGAGCAGTAGTAGACGGCGCTCGCCCGGCCGTAGATCCACGTCAGGACGCCGGTCATCACATGCGGATGCGACGGCACATGCGCGATGGCGTCCGGCGGCTTGATGAGCAGGGTCACGACGAGCGCGACCACCGCGCTCGTGGCGCTCAATAGGAGCCCGATGCGGGTGTCGACGGCCTTGAAGCGGTCGCGCTCGTCGGCGTACGCCCTGGCCGCGAGATCCGCGACAGTCTTGACCGTGTCGGGGTCCAGCGCGGGGGGCGGCGCGCCGGCCACGGCGTGGCGCCCATGATGCTTGCGCCGGGGACGCCACGTCGTTGCTCTCGCTGCGCTCATACCCGCCTCCACCCAGCCTTCGCCCATCTTCTTGCCCGTTCGCATCTTACAATAGGCGACACAATGTGTGCGGGGCGGATGAAGCAAATAGGACAATTATAGCCGCCATCATCTCGGACCCATCGAGCGAACATGCCAAAAGGATGAGTCAAGTGTTACCATGGCAAGTAATAGGGAGGGCAGTGGAGGGCGGTGGGCGCCGCCCGACGCCACCATCACGTGTGATGAGCGCGACCAGGGTCCCGCCGAGGAGGTCGTCGCCCCGCGCGTGGTCTTCGAGGTCCTGTCAGAGAGCACCGAGGCGCACGACCGTGGCCGCAAATTCCGCTGGTATCGCGCCTGTCCCACCGTCGAGGAATACGTCCTGGTCGCGACCGACCGCTGGCAAGTGGAAGTCTTCCGCCGTCGCCACGATGCCGACACATGGGAGTATGCCTCCTACGGCCCCGACGACGCGCTCGATCTGCGCGGCCTGGGTATCACCCTCCCCGTTGCTCGCCTCTACCGGGGCACGAGTATCCCGAGCGGCGACGAGATCAGCCATGCGACATAGGGGTAAACTATGTGGATAGTCAGGCTCGCGCGACGACTCGGCGCGGGCGGCATGCTCGCCGTGGCCGCGCTGCACGCCAACTGGGCGCGTGGGTCGGCGTGGCCGGCGCGCGACGAGCGCGCGTTGGCGCGGGCCGTCATTGGCCGCGACACCATGCCCTCCGCGCCGGCCTGTCTCACGGTCGCCGCGCTGTTGGCGACGGGAGCTGCCCTCGTCGCGGGTCGCCCACGGCGGTGGCCCCGCGTACGCCGCCTCGGCGTGACCACCGTCGCGACGACCCTGGCCGCGCGTGGCATCATCGGCGCCGCCGGCCTGATGCCCCACGAGCGGGGCTCCGCCACGTTTGCCCGCTGGAATCACCGCCTCTATTCTCCCCTCTGCCTCGCCCTCGCAGCCCTGTGCGCCGCCGGCATCGCGTCCCCTCAGGCTGGTACCCGATGATCGAAACTTCCGCTGTCGCCATGACGTGGACTGGACGCCCTGGAGTGCGTTGCCTACGGTCCCGACGACGGGCTCGACCTGCGCAGCCTGGGCTTCACCCTCCCGGTCGTATAGATCTATCGGCCACCAGTATGGCGTATAGATCTATCGGCCACCAGTATTCAGATAGGGGACGAGATTGCTTCTGCCGTGAGGCAGTAGCCGCAGCGGCGACCGGCTTGTACGATCACGCGTTCACGCAATGCTTTCGGGACGTAGGCCCGACTCATTCCCCGGCGACCAACTCGGCGACATCGTATCCGCGCTCTTTAAGCAATGCCGCGGCCTACGCGCGCACCAGCATAGCGCGTTCGTAGTGCCGCACCAGGGCCGCCGCTGTTTCGGCTTCGCTATCGGTCAGGCCCTCGCGTTGTCGCTTGAGGTGCAGGGCTTCGAGTTCGACCGCGCTCTCAACCGCGAGATGGCTACGGGCCGCGCGCCACAGGGCCTCGTCATCCAATAGGGCGAGTAGGGCGAGTGGCGACAGTGCGTCGGCGATGCCGGCGGGCAGTTCGCGAGTCACGGGTACGGCCGCGGCCAGCACGTCTAGCAACTCCTCCTCTACGCTGCGCCGCGCGTGCGCCGCCCGCTGCTTGAAACGATCATAGAGCGCGTCCGGCATATGTAGCGTCATGGTTTGAAGCGCCACCGATACACCTCCCTTGAAGATGTGCGTGTAGGGTGAGCATACAGGGGTATGAGCGACCCACGATAGCGGCAAACGTCAACCGGATTGGCAGCCTGTAGGTCTGTAGCCACCGCGTTTTCACTAAAGTGTACCCCGCCAGCGTCATCAGCCAGACTCTATGACGGCGCATCGTCGGCGCTACTGTGTAAGGAGTTCCCGTATCGCACCGGCGATCAAGTTCCGTGGAGCCGGCGTTTCATCGCGTAAAACATAGGTTACGGGCGGGCGAACCTATCGCGGTGTCAGCCTTTTATACGCCTCGGCGTACTCCATGCCCTGCGACTCGCCGAGCTCGTGGGCGCCCTTGCGCAGGCGCTCCTCCAGGGCGACAAAATCCGCTATCTGCGTCTCGTGCTGGCGCAGAGAGGTCAGCTTCTGGTCGATCGTGGCCGTGATATCGACCCAGTGGTCGGGCTCGAGCGTGCCCCACAGCCACAGCTCGGGGACCGGCCACGGCTCCAGGCCCTCCTTCAGCAGCTCGGGTAGGCAGAGGTGGTCGCGCGCCGCCACGAAGGCGTCGGTCACGGCCAGCCCCGTGGCGCGGTGGTCCGGGTGCAGCTGCCAGGGGCGCCACGCGTCGTGCGTGATCAGCACGTTGGGGCGGACCTGGCGGATCAGCCGCGCGATGCGCAGGCGCACCGCGCGCGTGTTCTCCATCTCCCCGTCGGGCTGCTCCAGGAACGTCACGTCGGTGACCCCCAGCGCCGCGGCCGCCCCGCGCTGCTCGCCCTGACGGCGGCGCACCAGCGCGCCCGGGTCGATAGAGCGATCCTTGGTACCCTTGCTGCCGTCGGTGCAGACGATGTAGAGGACGTCGCGCCCCGCCCGCGTGAACGCGGCGACTGTGCCGCCCGCGCCGAACTCCGTGTCGTCAGGATGGGCGCCCACCACGAGCACCGGCCCCTCGAAATCCATGGTGGCCTCCTACATGCTAAAGATTGTGGGGCAGCCTGCGACTGAACGTCGCAGGCCCGCGGCGCGCCGCCGATCAGGTCAGCCCTAGCTCGCTCGCGGTGAACAGGGCCTGCGCGTCGAGCCCACGGGCGCGCATGGCGTCGAGCCCGCCGGCCTCGCGGTCCACGATGCAGCGTACGGCACCGACGGTCATGCCGGCATCCTCGACGGCGGAGATCGCCTCGAGCAGCGATCCGCCGCTCGTCACGGCATCCTCGACGAGGGCCACGCGCATGCCTTCCCGCACGGGTCCCTCGACACGCTTGCCCGTGCCGTGGCCCTTGGGCTCCTTGCGCACCATGAAGGCGGGGAGGGGGCGCTCCGCATCTCCGCTGAGCAGGCACATGCCGACGGCGAGGGGGTCGGCCGCGCGCGGCGGCCCCCCCACGGCCTCGATGCCCGCCGGCAAGCTCTCCAGCAGCAGGCGCGCTACGAGGGCCAGGCCGTCGGGCGAGAGCGTGACCATGCGGCAGTCGATGTAGTAGCTGCTCGTGGTGCCCGAGGAGAGCGTGAAGGCACCGCGCCGCACCGCGCGCTCCAGCAGGAGCCGCCGCAGCACCGCGCGGCCCTCGTCTGTCGTTGTCATCGCTTTGAGCATAACAGATGCGTTCGCGGGCGCGTCAAGATAGAAGTGTTGCGACTAATTTCCCCTTGCGTGCGGCATCTCCGCCATTGTACGCTATGCGAGAGAGGAAAGTTTTAGAGGTGAAGGACGATGCGCATGCCCTATGTCCCCTTGCGTAAAGCGGCCGGCATCCTGCTGATCGCCGGCCTCGTCACGTCTGTCGTCACGCCTTCCGCCCAGCGGGAGAGCATCTACGCCGTCCAGCAGGTCTTGCTGGGACTGACACGCGACCCGAGCGCCTGGATCGGGCGCGCGGTACTCGTGCGTGGGACGGCAATGCAGCCTCCCATCGGTTGCGCGCCCAGCCAATGGTGCTCCGTCGCCCTGTTCAAGGCGCAACGCCCACGGATCGGCCCGGCGCTGCTGCTGGAGCCGGGACCCTCCGACCCGTTGGTGGCCCAGCTCCGCCACGTCCCGCTCGTCGATCAGATCATGCCCGGACCGCAACGGGTACACCTGAGCACCCCCGCCGTCTACCGCCTGCTGTTCCAGGCCGTGCCCGGCATCTCATGCGGCCCGTCACCCTGCGTCAACGCGCTGCTGGTCGACCCCGCGATTTGACGTCTGGCTCGGCGAGATACTGCGCGAGGCGTGGGCCGCCGGCGAGAGGGCGGGGTGAGGGTTCGCCGATTACTCGCCTCTCATCACTCGTCGTCGCCGAGGACCTCGCGGGCGATGTAGAGGGGACGGGCGCGCACCTCGTCGTAGATGCGGCCGAGGTACTCGCCGATGACGCCGAGGAAGATGAGCTGGATGCCGCCGAGGAAGAGCACCACCGAGATCGTGGTGCCCTGGCCCACGATGCTGCCGTTGAAAAAGCGGACGATCGCCGCGATGATGATGCCCAGGAAGCTCACCCCTGCGATGAGGAAGCCGAGCGTCGTGGCCAGCTGCAGCGGCACGTGCGAAAAGCTTGTGATCGCGTCGAGCGAGAAGCGCACCATCTTGGTGAGCGGGTATTTGGTCTCGCCCGCGAAGCGCTCCGCCCGGTCGTAGCGCACCGCCTCCTGCCGGAAGCCCACCCACACGGAGAGCCCGCGCATGAAGCGGTGGTGCTCGCGCATGCGCACCAGCGTGTCGACCACCTTGCGGTCGAGCAGGCGGAAGTCGCCCGTGTCGCGCGGGATGTCGATCGAGGTCAGCCGCCCGATCAGGCGATAGAAGGCCGCCGCCGTCAGCAGCTTGAAGCGCGTCTCGCCGAGGCGGCTGCGCCGCTGCGCGTAGACCACCTCCGCCCCCGCGCGCCAGCGCGCCACCAGTTCGGCGATGACCTCGGGCGGGTCCTGCAGGTCGCTGTCGATGATCGCCACCGCGTCCCCGCGCGCGTGGTCGAGGCCGGCCGAGATGGCGATCTGGTGCCCGAAGTTGCGCGAGAAATCGACCACCACCACGCGCGGATCGCGCTCGTGCAGCGCGCGCATGGCGCGATAGGAGCCGTCGCGCGAGCCGTCGTTGACCAGCACGATCTCGTAGGACTCGCCCAGCCCCTCCATGACGGCGGTGAGACGATCGTAGAAATGCGGCAGCGTTTCCTCCTCGTTGTAGACCGGCGCCACCACCGAGTACACCGGGCGCTCCCGCGCCACGCGCGGCCCCGTCGCCCCCACCCGTTCTCGTTGCGCAGTCATCCCTCGCTCCCTCCGCCTGCCCGCTGCCCGCTCGCCGGCGGTCGCCTTGCTGTCCCATTCCGACGATCTACCTTCCATAGTACATCCATCGCGGCCTATCCGCAGTAGCCCGGACGGCGGTAGCGGTAGCCGATCGCGCGCTTGGACACGAACAGCGCCACGGCGACGGCGATCACCCCGTTGAGCCAGAGGGCGGGGTAGGGATTGTAGCCGAAGGGGTGTATCCACCGGTTGGCCAGAAGGCCACAGGTGGAGAGCGCGAGGAGTAACCCCAGGGCGTCGCGCGCGCGGTCGCGCACGATCAGCACGGCCAGGAACGGTAGCGGCCACAGCAGGTACTGCTCGTAGACCACCTTGGAGAGCAGCAGGAACAGTGTGAAGGCCACGGCGGCGTAGGCGTAGGGCTCCGGCCTCGGCGCGCGCCCCTCCCTGGCCGCGCGCAAGGAGGTGGGGATGAGGGGTACAACAAGCGCCAGCGCGAAGAGGGCCAACAGGGCGTAGCTGACGACCGTGGCCGTGCGCTCGCTCAGGCCGAGGCGCAACAAGGCAACCTGCCACGAGAACTGGCGCGGGCCCTTCGTGGAGTCGTAGACGAACACGATGTACAGGAAACGTCGCGCATCGTGCAGCAGATACGGCAGCGAAACGATGATCGGCAGCCCCAACGCTGCCAGCGCGACGCGGCCTCCCCGGCGTGGCCCCAACCGCGCCAGCAGGTAGGGCAGGAGGAAAATCGGGAACGTTTTGAGCGCGACCGCGAGGGCGTACAGGGGCGCGACCCCCCCGCCTTTCTCGCCCTCACCCTGCGCCGAGCGCGGCAACCGTTGCCACGCCAGCAGCAGCGCGGCGAGGGGCAGGCTGTCGAATCGCCCGTAGAAGGCGCCGTTGTAGAGCGCGAGCGGATTGAGGAAAAACAGCGCGGCGCCAAGAGCGCGCACGCGCTCGCCGCGGCCGGCCCGCCGCAGCGCCGCCTCGATGCCCAGCGCCACGCCCACGTCGCCGGCCACCACCGGCAACTTGCCGAGCACGACGTACGGCAGACTCGTGTGCAGCGCCAGCCATTTCAAGGGCGCCAGCAGGTACAGGTAGAGTGGGACATAGGCGTAGGGACCGAAGCGGTCGACGGGCAGCGGCGGCCGGCTGTAGATGTCCTGTCCATGCAAGGTCGCCGCGGCCGTGAGATCCCAGATCCCGAAATCGGGCCCGGAGGTGAGCGGGAGGAGGACAGCGCGCAACGCGAGGCCGAGCGCGAGCACCGCCACCATGGTCGGGTAGGCGCGCAGTCGTGCGAGGGGACGGGCTGGACGGGCTGGACGGGCTGGCAACGTCACCCACCGCGCCGGCCGGCGCTCACCACTCGTATTCGCCGTCGTCGTTAACGGGGCCACGCACGGTCGCCTGATCCAGGGTATGGTCGCCCGCGCGCTGCACCTGGGCCAGCACGGCGTTGATCAGATCCTCGTTCTTACCCTTACCCAGGTTCTCCTTGAGCAGGTCGGTGAGCATACCGGCCTCTTCCATCGTGAGCGCGCAACGCACAGGCCGTGACTCGTCCATCGTAGCTCCTTTTCGTGGCAAGGGAACGTGGCGCGGCAGGGACCGGCGCCACTCCGTCATGATACCGCGCCGGGCTGTCGATAATCGGTAGTCGATTGTCGATAATCGGTAGTCGATAGTCGATAATCGGTTGGTGAGCCAGTTGCACTATCCGCCGTCGTCGGCCCGCTACGCCGGCAACGGCCATGGTCAACGCTCGACGTTCCATCAAACCACTATCGACTATCGACCAATTATCCGTGACGCGCCGCCAGTGCGTCCCCCGCCAGTGGTAGCGGCCGCAGGAGGGACAATAGGTAAACTGGCGCTGCGTCGCGGCCACAAAAGGCGGGACGTGCGGGCTCCGCGGCATGGCGCGACTGCGGCCTACGACGAACAGGGGCTTTTGTCGTTATACTGATTGCGCAACTGTCTACTACTTATGCACGCGTATACACATGCGCGCCGATGGCAGGGGGCGCCGCGCGTGGCCCAGCGATGGCCGGCGCGCATGTTTGGCGGAGAGGTGACCGATGACGGCACACAAGGGTGAAACGACGGGGACGGGGCAGGCGGCCGCGCGGGACGGCGGCGGCGATGGCGACGGCGGCGACGGCAAAGAAGAGAAGTGGCCCGTCCCCGCGGACGTCGAGGAGATCGACAACTCTGTCCCGATCGACGACGCCGTGCGCACCTACCTGCGCGAGATCGGGCGGGTGCCCCTCCTAACCGAGGCGCAGGAGCGCGCGCTCGGCGACAGCCTCCACGGAGGGAATAGGGAGACGACACGCGCCCTGCGCTCACTGCACGCGCGCATACGCTCGCTCCTCTTACGCCGGGAGCCGGGCCTCGTCGCCGAAACGGCCGCGGTCTGGGCGCCCCTGCTCGGCTGCCCGCCCGACCCGCTGGCCGCGTGCTTCCACGCCCTGCTGGAGCGGCGCGGGCGCGACGACGCGGAGCTCGCCGCGCTCGGCGTGCCGATCGACCGCTCCCTGCAGGAGCGCGACAACTGGCGCGGCGGCATGGAAAGCCTCATCCGCGCCATCCTCCTGCACGACGACGCGCAGGTCATCAAAGGACTTGCCGCGCTCGCGAGGCTCGGCGGGCTCGAAGCCGGCGCGGGCGCGGGCTACGTTGACGGCGCCATCGCCGCGCTGCGCGATAAGGTCGCCTTCGAGGAGCGTGAGCTCGGCGCGGGCGACGAGGGCGAGACCGAACTCGTCTACCTGCCCCAGATCGACGGGCAGCCCTACCAGGAGCACCCCGCCGCACAACTGGCCACCCGGCTGCTCGGCCTCGGGCACGGCGAGGCCGACCACGTCTTCGAGGTCGTCCAGGCCGGTCAGTGCGCCGCCGTCGCCGCCGTCGTCGCGGCGCTCGGCGTCCCCGAAGACGAGGCGCGCGGGGCCCTGGAGGGCTGGAAGGTCGACCAGACGCTGGTGCAGCGCGCCCAGCGCGCGCGCCAGCGCCTCACCGAGTCGAACCTGCGCCTGGTGGTCTCCGTGGCCAAGAAATACGTGGGGCGCGGGCTGCCGCTGCTCGACCTGGTGCAGGAGGGCAACTTCGGCCTGATGCGCGCCACCGAGTTGTTCGACCCCTCGCTGGGCTACCGCTTCTCGACCTACGCCATCTGGTGGATTCGCCAGTCCGTGCTGCGCGGCATCTCCACGCAGGCGCGCGCGGTGCGCCTCCCCGTGCACGTGCAGCAGCGCCTCAGCCTCGTCGCGCGCACACGCCGCGAGCTCACGGCCGAGCTGGGGCGCGAGCCCGTGAAGTCCGAGCTCGCGCAGCGCATCGGCGTCAGTGAGGAGCGCCTCTCCGCCGACATGCTGGCGGGGCAGGACGTCACCTCGCTGGAGACCCCCGTCGGCGACGACGAGGACTCCTCGACCCTCTCCGAGTTCGTGGAGGACGCGGCGGCCCCCGACATCGGCGAGGCGGTGGCCAACAGCATGCTGCGCGGCGACCTGGACCGCGCGCTGTGCAGCCTGACCGAGCGCGAGCAGGAGGTGGTGCGGCTGCGCTACGGGCTGGTCGCCGACGGCAGGGCGCGCTCGCTCGACGAGATCGGCGCGCGCTTCAGCATCTCGCGCGAGCGCGCCCGCCAGATCGAGGCCCGCGCCATGCAGAAGCTGCGCCGCCCCGCCCAATCTCGCCAGCTCCGCGCCTACGCGATGTAGTCACCTTTGACTGACACCACCACGGCGAGCAACCGAGCGATCGAGATCGGGTTGAACGCTCGCCTTTTCCCCAACTATTGGCGCCCCGCGCGAGAAGAGATTGCGTTCGCGCGCCGGCACGGCTTCGCGGTCTTGCAATTCCGAGGACCCGAACACGGCCTGGACGCCGCGCTGCTCGGCGACCCTGTCCTCGCTGTCACCGAGGCGCTCCGCGCCGCGCATGCGCTAGCCGTCATGGAGATCGTCGTCCCGGTCGATCGTGCGAGGCGCACTGCATCCGGGGCGACACCGCTCGACGCCCTACAGGCGAACCTGCCGGCGATCTGCGCGCTCCCCTGCGCCCATGCGCATGTCCACCTCGTGCCCAATGAGGACTTCGATGATATCGCCCTGGATGCGGTGGAAGAGGCGCTGACAACCGAACTTGTCGAGGCCGTCGCGCTGGGGCGAGAGCATGGTTTCCGCTTCGGCATCGAGCACAACGAGCCGGCGCTCGGCCTCTTCGGTACGCCGGAGCGGTGCGCGCGCGCCCTGTCCGCCGTTCCCGACTTGGGCTTCGTTTGGGACCTCAACCACACGATCCCCGCCCACCTCGACGGCTTCCTCGCCCTCACACCGCGCATGACCATGCTCCACGTGGCGGATACCCCGCTCCCGGCGGTCAACTACCACCTGCCCCTGGGCCTGGGATCCATGGACCTGACCGGTTATTGCACGGCGCTCCTGGCGCGAGGCTTCCACGGACCGGCCATCCTCGAGATTGGCGGCTTGCCCCGATCAGGCGGCTATGGGCGCGACACCGACGACGCTTTGATCGACTCACGCGCGCGACTGCAGGCGTCGATCGACGCGGCATCAGCAACCCTTGAAGCCTCCTCCGGTGAGACGGATGTGTCAGAGACGGGGACGGGGAGGCAATAAGGGGCTTAGAAATAGATACGCATTCCACTCCATCGGCCCGATAGGACTAAGCCGGCTGGACAGGGCGGGATAATGGATTAATCAACGAGTCCGTCGTGGTGTAGTCCCTTCCAGCGACAATCGCCCCTTGTAGACGCTGGAGTCGTGTTAGACTGAGTGCAAAGAGGGGCGCGTAGGGAGGGCATGATGGCGCTGCGGACAAGACAGGGGCGGGGCGCGGTGGTCGAGCCGGAGTGGCTCTCCGACGACGTCGAGGAGGACCTTGTGGGCTCGTCGCTGCACCAAATGGCCATCACGACGCTCTACGACAGCCTGCGCCTCGCGGGACCCGAGCGCGGCCGGCCCTGGTGCGTCGGCAACCAATTGACGCTGGTTGTCGAGCGCCCCGACGGCACTCTCTATCGCCCTAGCCCTGACATCCTTGTTCACTCCACGGCCGGCGACAGGGATCGCGACGAGTTCGACACGCGCGTCGAGGGAGCGCCCGCCCTCATCGTCGAAGTGGTGAGCCCTACGACGTGGCGACGCGACATCGACCGCAAGGCGGCCTGGTATGCCTACGCCGGCGTGCAGGAGTATTTCGTCTTCGACCCGACCGGCGACCTGCTCGGCGCGCGGACGTGGGCGCAGCGGCTCACGGGGAGGCGCTTCGCGCGGTGGGCGCCGGCGAGCAATGGGCGCTGGGTGAGCGAGGCCCTCGACATCGCGCTGGACCTGCAAGGGACGCTCGTACGCGTCTACGACCAGGGGGAGGGGGGCGCGCTCGTGCCGACGGTGACGGAGCAGGCGCGCCAGTTGGCTGCGCACGACCGGGTCCTGGCCGCGCAGCAGCAGGCGTTTGTGGCGCAACAAGAGGCCCTGGCGATGCAACAAGAGGCCCTGGCGGCGCGCGATCAAGCCCTGGTGACAGGGCAAGAAGAGATCGCGCGGCTCCAGGCGAAGTTGCGGCTGCTGCGCGGCGGGGACGCGGACACGGGTGCCGGCTTGGATGTGGGGGAGGCCACGTGAGCAAGGGCAAGGGGCAGAAGGGGGCGGACCCGCGGCGCGAGGAGCGGCACCGGGCGCAGTTGGCGGCGCTGCGTGAGCGCGCGGCCACGGAACCCGCGCCCCCGCCGCACGAGCGCATCGAGCCCATCGACATCACCGGCAAGGAAGAGAAATACGAGCCGTTGCTGCACGCCATCGAGTCCGGCCTCGTGGCGGGCTGGGACGCGCGCGACAGCCTGCTCGTCGACGACGAGGCCGAGCGCGCCCTGCGCCTGCTCATCGTCCGCTACGAGGGCGACGCGGACCGCCGCTCCGGCAGCGCCGACGTCGACCTGCTGGCCGACCGCGTAACACACCGCATCGACCTCCTGTCCCGGCGCCAGTTCTTCTCGCGCGCCGAAATCATCGGCTGCCTGCGCCGTGTCGTCGACTCGGTGCGCACCCACCACGAAGGGGCCAACCCGCGCGCCTACTTCGAGTTCGTCGCCGACTTCATCGTCGACCCGGAGGAGCCGTACCCCACGCCCACCGGCCCGTCCCCGTCCCCGTCCCTGAGCCCTATATGGACGCCCGGTGGACGCGCTGTACAGCCTCCTGCGCCGTCCCGGACCCTGGACCCGCCGCGCCGCAGCGGCCTGTGGCTGCCCGGCGATGAGCCTTGATGGACGTGAAGATTAGGCGAGTCGACCCGGGGTTGCCCCTGCCGGCCTACCACAGCGCGGGCGCGGCCGGGTTCGACTTGCTCTGCCGCGAGGACCGCACGGTCGCCCCGGGCGAGGTCGCGCTCTTGCCGGCCAACGTGGTCGTGGCCACGCCCCCCGGCTACATGCTCGTCGTCGCGGCGCGCTCCTCCACGCCGCGTCGCAAAGGTTTATCCGTCCCGCACGGCATCGGCGTGGTCGACCACGACTACAGCGGCGACGAGGACGAGATTCACGTGCAGGTCTACAATTTTACCGACGCCCCCGTGACCGTGGCTCGCGGCGAGCGCATTGCGCAGGGCATCTTCGTCCCGGTTGCGAAGACCACGTGGCTGGAGGTGGAACGCATGGACGTCCCCACCCGCGGCGGCTTCGGCAGCACCGGATATTGATCACTAGTTCATCTTCGCAATAAGGGGTGAGCGGGTATAGTGAAAGGAAAAGAGGAGGAGAGAGGCGCCGCTGATCCTGCGCTATGGCTACCTGTCGCGCCACCCGCGCGTGTTCCTGACCATGACGAGGC
>JAABUM010003490.1_pt1 | contig 19186 bp, 13 predicted proteins | sample 5559161 | NCBI WGS metagenome assembly JAABUM01 (sample SAMN10711868, study PRJNA513369) | rock metagenome | isolation source: Antarctica rocks | place: Antarctica: Victoria Land, Siegfried Peak nord | reverse complement strand
AACGCGATCTGCGCCCAGATGCTGCTGCTCGCCGCCGAGGACCCGGACAAGGACATCTGGCTCTACATCAACAGCCCCGGCGGCTCGGTGACCGCGGGCATGGCGATCTTCGACACGATGCAGTGGGTCACCCCGGACGTCGCCACCGTGGCGATGGGGATGGCTGCCTCGATGGGGCAGTTCCTCCTCAGCGCGGGCACCCCCGGCAAGCGTTACGCGACGCCCCATGCCCGGGTGATGATGCACCAGCCGTCCGGTGGCATCGGCGGCACGGCGAGCGACATCAAGATCCAGGCCGAGCAGATGCTCCACATCAAGAAGCAGATGGCCGAGCTCATCGCCGAGCACACGGGCCAGTCCCTCGAACAGATCGAGAGGGACTCCGACCGCGACCGCTGGTTCGCCGCCGAGGAGGCCAAGCAGTACGGCTTCGTCGACCACGTCTTCACCAAGGCGGAGCAGGCGGGGGGCACGCCCGGTGGGAACGACGACAACCCGCTGACGGGGACCAAGCCCGCCGACTCGTCCGGCACGGCGCCGGACGAGACGTGACGGCGCCCGAACGGACCATTGGAGAAACCATGACTGTGAACTCGTTCGGCCGCTCCGCTGGCGGACTGCAGGTCCCCCAGCCCTCGAGCCGCTACATCCTGCCCCAGTTCGAGGAGCGCACCTCCTATGGCATGAAGCGCCTCGACCCCTACACGAAGATGTTCGAGGACCGGATCATCTTCCTCGGGGTCCAGGTCGACGACGCGTCGGCTGACGACATCATCGCCCAGCTCATCGTCCTGGAGTCGCAGGACCCGGACCGCGACATCATCCTCTACATCAACAGCCCCGGGGGCTCTTTCACGGCGATGACCGCGATCTACGACACGATGCAGTACATCCGCCCCGACGTGCAGACCTTCGTGGTCGGTCAGGCTGCCTCGGCCGCCGCGGTGCTGACCGCGGCCGGCGCGCCGGGCAAGCGCTTCGCCCTGCCGAACGCCCGGATCCTCATCCACCAGCCGGCACTCGCCGGTGGCGACTTCGGCCAGGCGTCGGACATCGAGATCCAGGCCAACGAGGTGCTGCGGATGCGCACCTGGCTCGAGGAGACGCTGGCCGGCCACACCGGCCGGACCCCCGAGCAGGTCAACGAGGACATCGAGCGGGACAAGATCCTCTCCGCCGCCGAGGCCAAGGACTACGGACTCATCGACCAGGTGCTCACCTCCCGCAAGACCTCCTTCGAGAAGTAGCCAGCCATCCGGCATACCGGGCCGGTGTCCTTCAGGGGGCGCCGGCCCGTTCCCGTATGCCGGGTGCTTTCCGCCCAGCCTCGGTCCGCTCTCGGCGAACTCTGGGGGCAGCCCGCCACCATGCGGCACCACCGGCATACGGGGTCGTCGCTTGTCAGCCGACAGCGGAACGGGCCTCTCGAACGTGCGGCGCGCGGGGCAGTCCGCGTGTAATAGGGGGCAGAGGCCGCGCCCGGCAGGTAGCGTCGGCCGGAAACCACCTCGTCAGGGCAGGCCCGAGAACCCCGAGCAGGGCAACAGGAGGCACCACGTGGCACGCATCGGAGACGGGGGCGACCTGCTGAAGTGCTCCTTCTGCGGCAAGTCGCAGAAGCAGGTCAAGAAGCTCATCGCCGGTCCGGGCGTCTACATCTGCGACGAGTGCATCGACCTGTGCAACGAGATCATCGAGGAGGAGCTCGCGGAGTCCTCCGAGCTGGGCCTCGACGAGCTGCCCAAGCCGCGCGAGATCTTCGACTTCCTCCAGGGCTACGTCGTCGGCCAGGACGTCGCCAAGAGGTCGCTCGCGGTGGCCGTCTACAACCACTACAAGCGGATCCAGGCTGGCGAGGGCGGTCCGTCGAAGAAGGACGGGGACCACGTCGAGATCTCGAAGTCCAACATCCTGCTCATCGGGCCGACGGGGTGTGGCAAGACGTATCTCGCCCAGACCCTCGCGAAGATGCTCAACGTCCCCTTCGCCATCGCCGACGCCACCGCGCTGACCGAGGCCGGCTACGTCGGTGAGGACGTCGAGAACATCCTGCTCAAGCTGATCCAGGCCGCTGACTTCGACGTCAAGAAGGCCGAGACGGGCATCATCTACATCGACGAGGTCGACAAGATCGCCCGCAAGAGCGAGAACCCATCGATCACCCGGGACGTCTCCGGCGAGGGAGTGCAGCAGGCCCTGTTGAAGATCCTCGAGGGCACGACGGCGTCGGTACCACCGCAGGGTGGTCGCAAGCACCCCCACCAGGAGTTCATCCAGATCGACACGACAAACGTCCTGTTCATCGTCGGTGGGGCCTTTGCCGGGCTCGAGAAGCTGATCGAGTCGCGCAACGGCAAGAAGGGCCTCGGCTTCGGCTCGGAGCTGCACACGCCCAAGGACCTGGCCGACTCGATCCTCGAGGTCATGCCCGAGGACCTGATGAAGTTCGGGCTCATCCCCGAGTTCATCGGCCGGCTGCCGGTCATCACGACGGTCAGCCCCCTCGACCAGTCGGCACTCGTGCAGATCCTCACCGAGCCGCGCAACGCGTTGATCAAGCAGTACCAGAAGATGTTCGACATCGACGGCGTCGAGCTCGAGTTCACCCAGGACGCCGTCGAGGCGGTGGCCGACCAGGCGCTGCTGCGGGGGATCGGCGCCCGGGGGCTGCGGGCGATCATGGAGGAGGTGCTTCAGCCGGTGATGTTCGACGTGCCGAGCGAGGACGACATCGCCCGCGTCGTCATCACCCGCGAAGTCGTGCTCGACAACGTCAACCCGACGATCGTGCGCCGTGAGGCGCCCGTCCGCTCCAAGCGCACGCAGCGCAAGGAGAGCGCCTGACCGGTCGCCGACCGCGGTCGGACCCGGCGGCCGGGACATGAATCAGGGTCAACGGACTCGACTCGCCCTGCACGGGGTGTCATGTCACATGACTCCGAGTCATGTCCTCGTCTCGGCCCGCCGTGCCGCGCTGGTGGAAGGGCATGCTGGCGGACTGGCAGGTGTGCGGGCACGATGAGGGCGTGGTCGAGCCCTTCCGGATCCACCTCGGTGACCGAGCGCCGGTCCAGCAGTCGCAGGTCACCTGCGGCTCCACGTCACTCACCGTGGCCCGGATGCTCGTCGACCCCCTCTTCGCCCGAGAGGTCGTCGAGGGTGGCGCGCACGGGTGTGACCTGCCGGGCGGCAACACCCGGGACGGGCGGCTGGCGGCCATCGAGAGGACCGTCATGGCCCGGACGAACTCGCTCGTCGGACCCGGAGGCCGGTGGCAGCTCCCGTGGCCACAACGTCTCGGTACCCCGCCGTGGGGCGCCCGGCGCGAGCTCGAGGACGGCGCCGCCGACGTCGGCGCCCGGTACGAGGTCGCCTGGTGTCGTCTCGGCGGCGAGGAGCGGCTCCGCCGCCACCACGGTGAGATCCGCCAACGGGTGCGTGAGGGCAGACCAGCGATCCTCTACATCGGGAACAGGTGGCTGCCCCGGCACGTCACGCTCGTCATCGCACCGGAGTCCGGTGAGGGGCTCGCCGTGTACGACCCCGCGGTGGGCCGGGTCCAGGAGCTGCCGGCCGACGCGTTCGCCGGCCGCCGGCTCGGGATGGCCGGGTGGGACGTGCCCTGGTGCGTCGTCCAGCCGCGACCGGATCAGGCCGGCATGACCACGGCGTCGTTTCTCGGTAGGCCGGTCCAATAGGCCAGTCGGGTAGGCCCGTCAAATAGGCCAAGCAAAGTAGGCCAGTCAGGTAGGCGAGTCAGGAGTCGGCGGTGGCAGCAGGCTGACCCTCGTCGCGCCACCGTCCGACCCACAGCCACGCCGCGACCGCGAGCATGGCGGCAGCCGCCACGACGACCTGACCGCGCAACCCGGCATACAGGACGAGTCGGGCCAGAGCCGCGACGAGCAGGGTGGCCGCGGCGACGAGGCCCACCCGGCGCAGCTGGCGCACCGACGTCGCCCGGGGCCAGCTGACCGTCGTCGGTGCACCCCCGAGGAGCGACAAGGCGACGTGGGACACCAGGGCGCTCAGGGCCGCCGGCACCGACCACCAGCTGAAGGGCCCGGGCACCTGGATGACCCAGACCGCCCCGAGCACGGCCCAGACGCCGAGCGGGGAGGTGGAGTCCGCCCGGGGGACGAGGAGGAGGAGCAGGGGAGCCGCGACGAGCAGCCAGGGGGCGATGCGACCTCCGGCGAGCGCGGCAGACGTGAGGAAGGCAACCGGCGCCACGACGAGAACGAGGCCGAGCAGCAACTGCTGGGGCCCGTACTCGTCGGAGGAGCCCAGCCGGAAGAGACGGCCTGGCCTGACGGGAGGGTGTGGGCCCGGCAGCGTCATCGACGCACCAGCCGGGGAGCCCGGGCGCGTCGCGAGACGTCGCGCAGGACCTGGTCCATGCTCGCCGGTCCGCGCCAGGGCACGACAGGGATCCCCGCGGCAGCGAGCTGGCTCACCTCGCGCTCGCGCGTCAGGCGGCGCACCCGCCAGGCCAGCGTGCTCCAGGCGTCGGCGCCGTCGGCCCAGAGGTGGTCGGGCATGGTGTCGACGACGACCGTGCTGAGCCCTCGCGACCCCAGCCGGGAGACGATGCCGGTCATGGACGGTTCGACGAGGGGTGAGAGGACCACGACGAGTGACCCGGCCCCGAGCCCGGCGGTGGCCCGCTCCCCGTCGTCCTGGCGCTCCGTCGCGGGCTGGATCAGGGCCAGCGTCTCCAGCACCCGGCGCAGGTGTGCGCGTCCGGAACCCACGTGGAGGCGGGGCACGGACGAGGCGCCGACGACTCGCAGGCTGACGCGGTCGCCGACGGCGAGGTAGTGCTCGGCCATGGCTCCCGCGGCACGCACGGTGAGGTCCAGGCTCGTCGGGTGACCGTCGATCCCGTCACGCGGTCCGAGGTCGCTGAAGGCGTCGACGAGCAGGGCGACGTGCGAGTCCTCGTCGCCGTAGGTCGACGAGACGTGCAGGTGGCCGGTGCGAAGGGACACGGGCCAGTGGATGCGGCGCAGCCGGTCTCCCGGCTGGAACTGCCGCAGGCTGTTGAACTCGCTGCCGGTGCCGGGCCGGGAGGACCGGCTCGGTCCGACGAGGCCCTCGGGGTGCGGCATCGGGGCGGAGGGGTCGAAGACGGCGGGGTAGGGCAGGGTGGTCAGCATCCGCCCGCCGACCGTGCTCGGTCCGCTGCGGTAGGCGCCCCAGGCCGACGACACGCTGCACACGGCTGGACCGACAGGACGCACGCCCCACCGGGTCGTCCGGAACCCCACGACCGCGCGGGCCTCACCGGCCACGGCGTCCTCGACCGCGACCGCCGTCGTGCCGAGCGGAGGGTCGTACTCGAGGAACAACCCCGGCGCGAGGCCGACGAGGACGTCCTCCGCACCAGGGGGCAGCTGCACGGCCGAGACCCAGCGGCTGGCCTCCCCCTCCCGGAGCGAGGTGTGCGACATCGTCGCCCGGAGTGTCGCCGGCCGAGTGGGCCGCCTCGACCACGCCCACGTGGCGACGAGCAGGAACGGGGCCGCGAGCACGAGGAGGTCGGGCCGGCGCAGGACGACGGCGAACAGGGCGCCCGCCGTGGCGAGCACGACCGCGCGGTAGTGCGCCGCGGTGGCGCGCCACGGGGGCAGCGGGGTGGAGCCTGACGGGGTGGCCCCCCACGAGGGCAGCGGGGTGGAGCCTGACGGGGCTCGTCCCGGAGAGGTGCTCATCCCCGCTCGCCCCCCGGCCGTTCCTGCGCCGAAGGAGTCGGCACGCTGGCGAGGATGCTCTGCACTACGGAGCGCCCCGTGACGTTGCTCATCCACAGCTCGGGCTTGACGGTGATGCGATGGGCGAGGACGGGGACGGCGACGGCCTTGACGTCCTCGGGTGTGACGTAGTCGCGACCATGCACCACGCATACGCCCGACCGCAGAGAAGCAGGCCAAGGGAGCCGCGCGGTGACGCCCCCATGAGGACGTGGGGATGGGCCCGGCTCGCGGCGGCGAGCGCGACGCAGTAGCCGCTGATGCTGTCGTCGACGGTGGTCGCCTCGATCGACTCCTGCATCGCGAGTAGGCCCCTGGCGTCGGTTACGGCAACCAGGTCGACCTCCTCACGCTGGCGCGCCATCCGGTTGCGCAGCACTCCCAGCTCTTCCTTCGCGCTCGGGTAGCCGAAGGAGACCCGCATGAGGAACCGGTCGAGCTGGGCCTCGGGCAACGGGTAGGTCCCCTCGTACTCGACGGGGTTCGCCGTGGCGAGGACGTGGAAGGGGCGCTCGAGCCGGAAGGTCTCGCCCTCGACAGTCACCTGCTTCTCCTGCATCGCCTCGAGGAGGGCCGACTGGGTCTTGGGCGGCGTGCGGTTGATCTCGTCGGCGAGGAGGAGCCCGGTGAAGAGCGGCCCCTGCCGGAAGGCGAACTCGCTGACCCGCTGGTCGTAGATGAACGAGCCGGTCAGGTCGCCCGGCAGGAGGTCGGGGGTGAACTGGGCCCGTTTGAAGTCCAGCCCGAGCGTCTGGGCGAAGGAGCGGGCCGCGAGCGTCTTGCCGAGCCCCGGGAAGTCCTCGAGGAGGACGTGGCCGCCGGCGAGGACCGCGCTGAGGACGAGGGTCAGCGCCTCCCGCTTGCCGAGAACGGCCTGCTCGACCGCGTCGAGGATCCGTCCGCTCAGCTCGGACACCTGGGCCAGCTGCATGCTCACAAGGACTCGATTCGGTCGAGGAGGTGCGACAGGGAGACGGGCTCGGTGAGCCGACGCTCGTCCGGCGGGCCGAGGACGAGCTCGGCGAGGTCGGGTGGCAGCAGCTCCCGCGCCGCATGTGAGTCGGCCAGGACGTCCCGTCCGTGGCGGCGCGCCACCTTGTCGGCGACGACCACGCAGAGCTGGGCATGCAGGTCGCGGGCCAGGTTGGCCCGGGTGGCCTCGGGCGCCTCGGCGGCGGAGGCGAGCCGGCGGGCCAGGGCCGCCGCCTGGTGGTCGGCGCCACGGCCGAGGCCCACCGTGGAGGGGCTCGGCGTAGGCCACAGGTCGGGCTGGGTGTCGCCCCAGCGGTCGGCGACGAACGCGAGGAACGACACCGCCGCCACGAAGAACGCGGCGAACAGCGACGTCGACGGGGCGAGACCCAGCCCCCCGAGGGCGAGCAGGAGGACGACGTATGCCGTGAGCCCACCGAGGAGGCGACGTCGCCACACCGGCTGGCGGGCGAGCCAGGAGCCACGCTCGGTCATCGCCCACCGCCACGGGGTCCGGCTCCGGCGCCGCGGGGGCCTTCACTGCTGGCCGCCGCAGTCCTCGGCGCCGCTGCAGTCCTCGGCGCCGCTGCGGCCGCAGCGCCCACGTCCGCCACCTCGGCCGCTCGGGCGGCCGCCCGTTCGTCGGCGACCCGGCGCAGGTCGTCGTGCAGGCTCGTCAGCCGGGCGACGGCCGCGGTCCGGTGCTCCTCGGTGAGGCTGTGCCGGGAGAACCGGGCCTCCCGGTAGAGCTGCGCCAGGCCGGAGAGGGCGTCGGGAGCGACGTCCCACGTGGAGAGCACCCGGGTGGTGTACTCGGTCGAGGTCTCGGAGGGATCCCTCGGGAGGCCCACTGATCCGGCGCCGTCCTCGAGGTCGAGCCAGCAGGCCACGATGGCGTTGCGGGGCGTACCTTCCGCGAGCAGGGCCATCCGCGCGTCGGCCGAACGGGTCAGCTCCTCGGGGACGTCGGGCAGCACCGTCACCGTCCGGCCGGTCTGGACCCGGGACCTCCACCGTGGTGCGTGTTGCCACACGGCCCGCAGGAACGCGACGAGCAGCAGGAGCACCGCGACCCAGACGAGGACCTGGATGAGCAGGACGACGAAGGCCGGCAGCGCCGGGGGGTCGGGCTGCGGCGGGAGGAGGGCGGTCGTCGCCACCGACGGTGAACCGGTCGGCGCGGAGGACGGCGTGAAGCTCGGCAGGGACGCCGTGCCACCCGGGGCCGGCGCGGTGACGAACCCCACCGGTCCGGACGCGGAGGCGACGAGGACGAGGACGAACCCCAGGGAGCCGAGGGCGAGGAGCGCCCCGGCTCGGGCACGGGTGACCCGCAGTGTCCGAGGTCCCCGTGCGGTCATGGCGGCACGCTACTCCGGGCGGTCGGCGGATCGGTGGCTACGGGCGCCGGCCGGCGGATCGGTGGCCACCCGCAGCGTGCAGTCAGTCTCGAGCCGCGCTCAGCCGCGCTGCCTCGGATCCGGCGCGATGATCTGTGCGTCGCGGACCTCGAGCCCGTCTGCCACGGCGTACGTGAGCGTGCTGACGCGACCCGCGGCCCTGAGGTCGGCCTCGGCGGAGCGGACGTGCTCGAGCTGGGCCGGCCGGCCCGCCAGGGTCATCGACGTGATGGCGGCACGCATGCCGACGCGCGCCTCCGACTTGGCCCTGTGCACGCCCGCCAGCGCCTCGCTGACCGCGGTGAGCAGGGCCGGGTCGGCCGCACCGGCGCGGCTCAGCTCGGACCGCTCCGGCCAGGGGGCCCGGTGGATGGACCCGGTGCTGAACCATGACCACACCTCCTCGGTGGCGAAGACGACGACCGGGGCGAGCAGCCGCAGCAGGACGCTCAGGGCCAGGCGCAGGGCCGCCCTGGCCGAGCCGGCCGCCTCCTCGCTGACCGGCAGGTCGCGGCCTCCGTAGGCGCGGTCCTTGACGAGCTCGAGGTAGTCGTCGCAGAAGGTCCAGAAGAAGGTCTCCGTCACCTCGAGCGCCCGGGCGTAGTCCAGCGACTCGTACGCCGCCGTCGCCTGGTCGACGACGTCGCCGAGGGCCGCGAGCATGGCGCGGTCGAGTGGTTCGCTGACCTGCGAGGGGAGGTCGGCTCCGGCCTCGACCTCACCGAACGACAGCGCGAACCTGCTCGCGTTGAGGACCTTGATGGCCAGCCGCCGTCCGACCTTCATCTGCGCGGTGTCGAGGGCGGCATCGAGGCCGAGCCGGGCGGAGGCCGCCCAGTAGCGCACCGCGTCGGTGCCGTGCTCGACGAGCAGGCCGATCGGCGTCGTCGCGTTGCCCTTCGACTTGCTCATCTTCTTGCGGTCGGGGTCGAGGATCCAGCCGTTGAGCGTCACGTTGCGCCACGGCAGCGACCCGTGCTCGTAGTGGGCGCGGACCACGCTCGCGAAGAGCCAGGTGCGGATGATGTCGTGGCCCTGCGGCCGCTGGTCCATCGGGAAGACGGCCGCGAAGAGCTCCGGGTCGTCCAGCCACCCGGCGGCGATCTGCGGCGAGACGGATGAGGTCGCCCACGTGTCCATGACGTCGGGATCCCCGGTGAAACCGCCCGGTTGGCCGCGCCCGGACTCCTCGAAGCCCTCGGGGGCCTCGGCCGCCGGATCGACCGGCAGGGCGGACTCCATTGGCACGATGGGGTGCTCGTGGTCCACCTCGCCGTCGTCCCGGACGGGGTACCACACCGGGATCGGCACACCGAAGAACCGCTGCCGGCTGATGAGCCAGTCGCCGTTCAGGCCACTGACCCAGTTCTCGTAGCGCGAGCGCATGAAGGCGGGGTGGAAGCTCAGCTCGCGACCGCGCTCGATCAGCGCGGCCCGGATGCTCTCGTCGCGGCCACCGTTGCGGATGTACCACTGGCGCGTGGTCACGATCTCGAGCGGCTTCTCGCCCCGTTCGTAGAAGTTCGCCTTGCGCTGGGTCGGCACCGGCTCACCGGCGAGGTCGCCCGACGCACGAAGTGCCTCGACGACCGCGGCCCGCGCCGCGAACGTCGTCCGTCCCGCCATCTCGGCGAAGTGCGCGCGGCCGGTCCCGGACCCGATCCACTCTGGGGTCTCGGCCCGGATCCGGCCGTCGCGGGTGATCACCGACCGGGTCGGCAGCTGCAGCTCGCGCCACCACTGCACGTCGGTGAGGTCGCCGAAGGTGCAGCACATCGCGATGCCCGCGCCCTTGTCCATCTCTGCGAGCGGATGCGCGAGCACCGGCACCTCGACCCCGAACAAGGGTGAGCTGACCGTGGTGCCGAACAACCCGGCATACCGCTCGTCGTCGGGGTGGGCGATGAGCGCGACGCACGCGGGAAGGAGCTCCGGCCGGGTGGTCTCGATGAGAACGCCTGCGGCGTCCGCATCTTCGGCCTGCCCGGGGAGGCGGAACCGCACCCGGTGGTAGGCCCCCGGGTAGTCCCGCGCCTCGAGCTCGGCCTGGGCGACGGCGGTCTGGAAGGTGACGTCCCACAGCCCCGGGGCCTCGGCCTGGTAGGCCTCGCCGCGCGCAAGGTTGCGCAGGAAGAACGCCTGGGACACGGTCCGCGAGCGGTCGTCGATGGTGCGGTAGGTGATGTCCCAGTCGACGGAGAGGCCGAGCCGGCGGAAGGTCTCCTCGAAGGTCACCTCGTCCCTGACGGTGAGGACGTCGCAGAGCTCGATGAAGTTGCGGCGGCTGACCGGCTGCTGGTCGCCGGCGCGGGTGGACGTGCCCTCGCCGCCCTGCCGGGCGGGCCGGAAGCCCTCGACGTAGGGCAGCGTCGCGTCGCCGCGCACGCCGTAGTAGTTCTGCACCCGCTTCTCGGTCGGCAGGCCGTTGTCGTCCCAGCCGATGGGGTAGAACACCTCGAGGCCGGCCATCCGCTTGTAGCGGGCGATGCAGTCGGCCTGGGCGTAGCCGAAGACGTGGCCGATGTGCAGCGAGCCGCTGGCCGTGGGCGGGGGGGTGTCGATGGCCCAGATCCCCTCCCGCCCGCGGGCCAGGGCGGCGGCACGGTCGAACGTGTAGGTGCCCTGCTCCTTCCATACCTGCGCCCACTTCTCCTCGAGGCCGTCGACGGACGGCCGCTCCGGGACCTGTGTGGCGCGGACGGGGGAGTCGGTGCTCATATGGGGAATCCTCCCAGACCGGCGGCGGTGCCCTCAACCGCATCGGTATGCCGGGTGGCTCGCCCTGTGCTCACCTCGCCTGTGGGTGGGTCATCCGGGCACCTGGGGACAGGAACACGGCCGGCTCGCCCCCGTCGATGTGGCTGACGTCCGCGATCGGTGTGCGTCGGTCACTGCGGTGCCAGGCCCGGAACGACGAGGCGATGAGCAGTGGTCCCCGCTCGGCCCCGGAGGTGTAGCCCAGCTCGGCTCCCGGCCGCTGGCGACCGTGGACCAGCCCGGTGACCTGGTTCTGGACGAAGGCTCCGCGATCGAGTGCCGGCGTCACACAGCTGGACAAGAGCACAGCCGTGGCGGCCGCGACAGCCACCCACGCAGCTTCACGAGCGGTCCCGCAGCAGCAGGAAGCCGAGGGCGAGCAGCATTCCGGCGAACATCAGCCACCCAGACCGAGCGCCCAGCCCTCATCCACCGCCGCCCGCCTTCCGTCGACCACGCTGATGCCTTGCATAATGCCCGGTTCGAGGTCGTCCACGCAGGCTCACGGCGTCGCGGCCGGGTCGGTGGTCCCGTAGGTTGTCGTCCATGGAGCCGGTGTACTCGTCCGTCGTCGCCGTGGCCCGCGCCGTCTTCGCCGCCCAGGGCCTGAAGTTCACGATCACCGGCGCGCAGAACGTCCCGCGCACGGGCGGTGTGGTGATGGTCATCAACCACACGGGATACCTCGACTTCACGTATGCCGGGCTGGCGGCGGTGCCGTCGAGGCGCCTCGTGCGCTTCATGGCGAAGGAGTCGGTCTTCACCCACCGGGTCAGCGGGCCGCTCATGCGCGGCATGAGGCACATCCCCGTCGACCGGTCGGCGGGGACCTCGTCCTACCTGCACGCGGTGCGCGACCTGCGGGCCGCTGAGATCGTCGGCGTCTTCCCCGAGGCGACGATCTCGCGCTCGTTCGAGCTCAAGCAGTTCAAGAACGGCGCAGCCCGGATGGCGCGGGACGCCGGCGTCCCGATGCTTCCCACGGTGATCTGGGGCTCGCAGCGGGTCTGGACCAAGGGCCACCCCAAGCGCCTCGGGCGGACGAACGTCCCCATCCACGTCGCCATCGGCGAGCCGGTCCACCTCGCCCCGGGCGAGGGCATCGACGCGGCGACGACCCGGATCCACGAGGTGATGGAGACCATGCTCCACAGGCTGCAGGACAGTTACGAACCGTTGACCGGCGAGGACCTGAAGTACCTGCCCGCCCGCCTCGGCGGCACCGCGCCGACTCTCGAGGAGGCGACGAAGGTCGAGGACGAGGAGCGCCGCGAGATGATCCGCCGGGCGAGTGCGGAACGCAAGGCGGCTCGACTCCCCAGGGCCTGACCCGGACCCGCGCTCCCGGCAGGAGGTCATAGAGTCGCCTGATGGCTGGATCGCTTCTCGGCAACGCCGTTCCCCGCGTCGAGGACCCGGACCTCGTCCGCGGTCACGGAGACTACGTCGACGACATCGTCGTCGACGACCTGCTGCACGCCGTCTTCCTCCGCAGCCCTATGGCTCATGCCACGGTCCACGTCGCCGACGTCGAGGCGGCCCGCGTCGCCCCCGGAGTCGTCGGCGTCTTCACCGCGGCAGACCTCGGGCTGCCGGCCGGCTTTGTGTTCTTCCCGGTCAACGAGCACTGTGCCCGGCCGCCCCTCGCGCGCGACCGTGTGCGCTTCGTCGGCGACGCCGTCGTCATCGTGGTCGCTCGCACCCGGGCCGAGGCGCTCGACGCCGCCGAGCTCGTGGACGTCGACTACGGCCCCCTGCCGGCGGTCGTGGACATGGAGGACGCCCTCCTCGAGGACGCTCCCCTGCAGTTCGACGCGGTCGCCGGCAACGTCGCGGCCGGGGAGCGCAGCCCGGACCGGGACGTCCTCGCCGGTTGTGACCACGTGGCGCGGGTCCGGATCGAGAACCCCCGGCTCGCCGTGGCGCCGATGGAGGGCAATGCCATCCTCGCCATCCCCGGTGCGCCGGACGCGGAGCACGACCTCACGGCATACATCGCGACGCAGATGCCCCATGGCGCCAGGGCGGCCATCGCGCGGATCTTCGAGCTGGAGCCGGGCCGGGTCCGCGTCGTCGCCCCCCATGTCGGTGGCGCCTTCGGCGGCAAGGCGGGGCTGCCGCCCGAGCACAGCGTGGTCATCGCCGCGGCACGCCGGCTGGGCCGGCCGGTCAAGTGGGTCGAGACCCGCTCCGAGGCGATGCTGTCGATGCACGGTCGCGGTCAGGTGCAGTACGTCGAGCTCGGGCTGACGTCCGAGGGGCGCTTCACGGGGCTGCGGTGTCGGGTCATCGGCGACTGCGGCGCGTATGCCGGGTTCGGTGGCACCTTCGCCCACACCACCACCTACATCATGGCGACGGGTGTCTACGACATCACGGAGCTGGACTATGCAGGCGTGGCCGTCCTGACGAACACGGCGCCCGTCGGGGCCTTCCGCGGCGCCGGCCGTCCGGAGGCGGCCGCGATGCTCGAGCGCGTCGTCGACGTCGCTGCTGACGAGCTGGGGATGGACCCGGCGCTGATCCGTCGGCGCAACTTCATCGCACCGGCCGCCTTTCCCTACGCCTCGGCCGCCGGCGTGACCTACGACACCGGCGACTACGGCCTGGCGCTCACCGAGGCGCTGCGGATCGCGGACTACGACGGCCTGCGCACCGAGCAGACGAGGCGACGCGAGCGCAATGACGTGCGCCAGCTCGGCATCGGCATCGCCTGCTACGCCGAGATCACCGGCGGCGGAGGGGGCGAGCTCGGGGTCGTCGAGGTCGCGGACGACGGCCTGGTCACGGTCCGGGCCGGGACGTCGGCGCACGGGCAGGGTCACGCGACGTCGTTCTCGATGCTCGTGGCCGACCGGCTCGGCGTGCCGATGGAGCGCATCCGCTACGAGCAGTCGGACACGGCCCTGGTGCCCCGCGGAAGCGGGACCGGCGGCTCACGCTCGCTCCAGCTCGGCGGCAGCGCGGTCCTCGGAGCCGCCGAGACCGTCCTGGCGCAGGCCAAGGACGTCGCGGCCGCGTTGCTCGAGGCGGCGTCGGCGGACATCGAGCTCGCCGACGGACGGTTCCGGGTCGGCGGTGTCCCCGACGTCTCCGTCGGGTGGGAGGAGGTGGCGGACCGCGCGGGACACGACGGCACGCCCCTGCGGGCGGAGCGCGACTTCACGCCCAAAGAGGCCACCTTCCCGTTCGGGGCGCACGTGTCCCTCGTCGAGGTCGACCTCGAGACGGGGTTGGTGACCGCGCTGCAGCACATCGCCGTCGACGACTGCGGTCGGGTCCTCAACCCGCTCCTCGTCGCCGGTCAGCAGCACGGTGGCGTGGCGCAAGGGATGTCCCAGGCCCTGTGGGAGCACTTCTCCTACGACGTCGACGGCAACCCGCTCACGGCCACGTTCGCCGACTACGCCATCCCGTCGGCGGCCGAATTCCCGTTGTTCACGGTGTCGAACACCGAGACCCCGACGCCGTTGAACCCCTTGGGGGCCAAGGGCATCGGGGAGTCCGCGACCGTCGGATCGACCCCGGCCGTGCAGAACGCCGTCGTCGACGCGCTGAGCCACCTCGGTATCCGCCACGTCGACATGCCGTTGACTTCGGATCGCGTCCTCGACGCGGTGACCCGGGCCGGCGCGGGCACCCTGGCCGACATCTGGCGCGAGCCCCCGCCGGTCTTCGCGACCCTCCCGGTCCGCGGGGACGCCCCGGACGAGGTCGCCAACATCTGACCCGGCCCGACGGCATACCGGCCGGTTCTGCCCGTATGCCGTGCGTGCCGCGGCTCGCGTAGCCTGCGCGCCATGGCCCGACGCGTTCCCGAGGGACCCACCCCCGACCCGGCGGTGCAGAAGCTGCGCGTACGGTACGCCAAGCGCGGGCGGCTCCGGTTCTCCTCGACGCGCGACTTCCAGCGGGCGCTCGAGCGTGCCCTGCGTCGGGCGGATGTGCCCATGGCCTTCAGCGCCGGGTTCCACCCGCACCCCAAGATCTCCTACGCCAACGCCGCGCCGACCGGGACGGCGAGCGAGAGCGAGTACTTCGAGATCTCGGTGACCGAGCGGGTCGACCCCGACGCGGTCCGCGCCGCCCTCGACGACGCCCTGCCCGACGGGCTCGACATCCTCCAGGTCGTCGAGGCCGCTCCCGGCGCCCTGGCGGACCGTCTCCGGGCCAGCGACTGGGTCCTGGCCTTCCGCGACGTGGAGCTCGGCCGGCTCGAGGAGGTGGCCGCCCGGTTCCTCGCGGCGGAGCGGATCGAGGTGACGAGGACGTTCAAGACCGGCCCGCGGACGTTCGACGTGCGCGCGGCCGTGGTCTCGCTCGAGGCGGCCCGGTCCGACACCGTGACGGGCTCCGTGCCGCAGGTCGTCCCGGCGGGCACAGCCGGGTGTGCGATACTGCGAGCGGTCGTACGGCATACCACACCGGCCGTGCGCCCCGATGACATTCTGACCGCGCTGCGTGCAGTCGCCGATCTGGAGCCGCCGACACCACCCCTGGTGACCCGGCTGGCCCAAGGTCCGTTGCGGGACGCAACCGCGAGGGTGGCTGATCCGTTGGCCGCCGACCAGAGAGTCGACGGCAGCTGAGCCGGTGCCGCGCACACCGCGAGCCGACTCCGCTGCAGCAAGAGGACTTCCGTCCCCCCGCGACCGCGGAGTGACGACTGCTGACCGCCAGCGCGGGCATGACGGGCCGAAGGGCCGGGTGTGGGTCGTTCCGCGTAGACGGAGAGGAACGCCCGATGGCTTCCACGGACGACACCACCCCCACAGCGACCGGCGAACCGGTTGACAGCGCCCCGCGCAGGACGCCGCGCAAGCGCGCCCCCCGGAAGTCGGCCGCTGCGGCGGACCCGGCCACGGACACCGCCCGCACTGACCTCCCGCAGCCGGACCCCGACCCAGCCGCGGTAGCCGCGCCCACGGCAGCAGCCGCGCCGAGTGCTGGCGACCCGGACGTCGGGCCCCCGGCCGAGAACGCGGGCCCCCTCCCGGCCGCCAAGGCCGTCCGTAAGCGGGCCAGCCGCAAGGCAAGCGCTCCCGTCGCGGCTCCCGAGCCCGCAGAGTGGTCCGAGCCCGCACCGGCTCCCGAGCCCGCACCGGCTCCCGAGCCCGCACCGGCTCCCGAGCCCGCGGGCGGGCTCGAGCCCAGTGGCGAGCACACCGCCGCCCCGGAGTCGGACGTCGTGACAGATCCGGTCGCCACCATCCGCCGTCCCCGGCGCAGCCGCGCCGCCACCCCTGATGGGGCCGGGCAGCCCGTGGACTCCGCGCACTCCGACGCCACCGACGCTGGTCGGGGTGGCGTCGACCCGAGTTTCGGCGTGCTGTTCCAGGCTCCCGCACCGACCACCTCCCGCCGTGCGTCCGCGCCGGCCGCGGCTCCCGCGCCGGCCGCTGCTCCCGCGCCGGCCGCTGCTCCCGCGCCGGCCGCTGCTCCCGCGCCGGCCGCTGCTCCCGCGCCGGCCGCTGCTTCCTCGCTGGCCGCTGCTCCCGAGCCGGTCGAGCCCGAGCTGGCCGGACCTGAGCCCTCCGGACCCGGGGCGACCGGACCGGAGCTCGCGGGAGCGGAGGACGAGCCGGACGAGCACGCGGCCCCGGGCGGCGACGACACCGAGCACGACGAGCGGACCCCGGCCCGCTCGCGCCGCCGTCGCGGCGGCAAGGGCCGCCGCGGCCGGGCGGGCGACGCGGACCCCGCCGAGGAGACCCAGACCGGCTCGGACAGCGGCTCCGACAACGGCTCCGACAACGAGGACGACCAGCAGGCCGCGGAGGAGGGCGACGGCGAGGGCGGCACCCGTCGTCGCACCCGCCGCCGTCGGCGCAGCGGTTCGTCCGGCGACGCCGAGGACGCCCCCGGGGTCGTCATCCGGGTGCGCGAGCCACGTCGGGAGCGTGAGCGGGGCGACGAGGTCACCGGGCTCAAGGGCTCCACCCGGCTCGAGGCGAAGAAGCAGCGTCGCCGCGAGGGCCGTGAGGCCGGCCGCCGTCGGACGGTCATCACCGAGGCGGAGTTCCTCGCTCGGCGCGAGAGCGTTGAGCGCGTCATGGTCGTCCGCACCAAGGGCGACCGCACCCAGATCGGCGTCCTCGAGGACGACGTCCTGGTGGAGCACTACATCTCCCGAGAGACCAACGTCTCGATGGCCGGCAACATCTACCTCGGCCGGGTTCAGAACGTCCTTCCCTCCATGGAGGCCGCCTTCGTCGACATCGGCAAGGGCCGCAACGCCGTCCTCTACGCCGGTGAGGTGAACTGGGACGCCGCGGGTCTGGAGAGCAACCAGCCGAAGCGGATCGAGCACGCCCTCTCGTCCGGTGAGAGCGTCCTCGTCCAGGTGACCAAGGACCCGATCGGGCACAAGGGTGCCCGCCTCACGTCGCAGATCTCCTTGCCCGGTCGCTACCTCGTCTACGTGCCCGACAGCTCCATGACGGGCATCTCCCGCAAGCTGCCCGACACCGAGCGGGCCCGCCTCAAGAAGATCCTCAAGGAGGTCGTCCCGGAGTCGGCCGGCGTCATCGTCCGGACCGCCGCGGAGGGTGCCTCCGAGGCGGAGCTGCGCGCGGACGTCGAGCGCCTGACCGCCACCTGGGAGGAGATCAGGACCAAGGGCGAGGCGGCCGGGTCCGGCAAGGGCAAGGGCAAGGCGAAGAGCGGCAGCGCGCCGCTCCTGCTCCACGGTGAGCCCGACCTCACCGTGCGCGTCATCCGTGACGTGTTCAACGAGGACTTCACCTCGCTCGTCGTCGCCGGGCAGCAGGCCTGGGACGAGGTGTCCGACTACGTCGGCGCCGTCGCACCCGACCTGGCCGAGCGGGTCACCCGGTGGACGAGCGAGGAGGACCTCTTCACCCACTTCCGGGTCGACGAGCAGATCGCCAAGGCGATGGACCGCAAGGTGTGGCTGCCCTCGGGTGGCTCCCTCGTCATCGACCGCACCGAGGCGATGACCGTCGTCGACGTCAACACGGGCAAGTTCATCGGCTCCGGGGGCAACCTCGAGGAGACGGTGACGAAGAACAACATCGAGGCGGCCGAGGAGATCGTGCGCCAGCTCCGGCTGCGCGACATCGGGGGCATCATCGTCGTCGACTTCATCGACATGGTGCTCGAGGTCAACCGTGATCTCGTCGTCCGACGTCTCCTCGAGTGCCTCGGTCGGGACCGCACGAAGCACCAGGTCGCGGAGGTGACCTCGCTCGGGCTCGTCCAGATGACGCGTAAGCGGGTCGGTTCCGGTCTCATCGAGGTCTTCGGCGAGGCCTGCGAGCGCTGCAGCGGTCGCGGGATCATCGTCCATGCCGACCCGGTGGACAAGGGCGGGAACGGTCAGGGCGAGCAGAACGGCTCCAACGCGTCGACCGGCTCGGGCCGCCCGGGTGGCCCCCACGGCTCCGGTGTCGCGAGCGACCCGAGCACGGGCGGCGGCGGCACCCGCGGACGTCGGGGCACGGCGACGAACGAGCCGCCCACGCCGCTGAGATCCTCGGGACCGACCCCCGCGCAGATCGCCGCAGCCGCCCACGCCGCGGCGCTCAAGAGCGGGGAGACGCTGACCGCAGGCACTGCCGACCTGGTCGAGCCCGTCGAGGTCGAGGTGGCCCAGCCGGACGGCCTCGTCCAGCCCGTCGAGGTCGAGGTGGCCCAGCCGGACGGCCTCGTCCAGCCCGTCGAGGTCGAGGTGGCCCAGCCGGACGGCCTCGTCCAGCCCGTCGCCCCACCGGCGCCGGCTCCTGCCGGCAGGGGCCGTCGCCGTCGGGGGCGGGTCGTCGCGCCGGCCGGACCGCCGCGCGAATCGGGTCAGGACCACGCCGGGGAGTGAGCGGTCCGGTTTGGTCCCGTCGGCCCGTGACCGGTACGCTGGACCCTCGGTGCGCCCACCGATCTGTGCCCCGGCACCTGACTGCAGCAGTATTGCCGCCGGTCAGATCAAGGCCGGAGGCTACGTGACGGTCACTGAGAGTGCGCACCAGCCGTGAAGGACAGCAGAGAGTGAGCTTGACGTGTACGCGATCGTTCGCGCTGGCGGCCGCCAGGAGAAGGTGTCCGTCGGTGACGTCCTCATCATCGACAAGGTCAAGGCAGGAGTCGGCGACAGCATCGACCTCGCGGCCCTACTCGTCGTCGACGGGTCTACCGTGACCAGTGACGCGGCCGAGCTCGCCACCGTCACCGTCACCGCCGAGGTCGTCAAGCCGGCCAAGGGTCCCAAGATCACGATCATGAAGTTCAAGAACAAGACGGGCTACCGCAAGCGCCAGGGGCACCGTCAACACCTGACCCAGATCAAGGTCA
>JAABUM010003489.1_pt1 | contig 19188 bp, 18 predicted proteins | sample 5559161 | NCBI WGS metagenome assembly JAABUM01 (sample SAMN10711868, study PRJNA513369) | rock metagenome | isolation source: Antarctica rocks | place: Antarctica: Victoria Land, Siegfried Peak nord | reverse complement strand
GCGGGCTGCTGCCCCGCTAGGTCGGTCGTCATCGTGGCCATCGCCGGCCCCCTCGCGTTGCTACCTCGGTGGTCACGCCGCCCGCCCGGCCATTCTCGCACACCTGTTCCCGCGTTGTAATACTAGGGCATTGCATACTCACCATACTCGTCCTTGTAGCGGCAATCCCGGTCTATAGCCTGCCGACTGGCGCGACAATCCCACCAGCCACGCCGATATCCCGGCCATCCTGCCGCGCACATGATTGACGCCGCGCCGCGCAAAAGGCATACTGATCACTTTCCGAGCGTCGTCATGCCGCGTCCCGGCAGATCAGGGAGGAAATCAATGCAGCCGATAATCGGCATCACCCCGTCGATCGCGGATTCCGAGAACCGGGGCGAGATCTTTCGGATGGAGACGAGCTACGTCGAGGCGGTCGAGGCGGCGGGCGGCATTCCCATCCTGCTCCCGCCCAGCGGCGCGGACGTGAACACGCTCCTCGGGCTCGTCGATGGCATCGTCTTCAGCGGCGGCGGCGATATCCGCCCCGATCGCTACGGCGACACGGCGGTCCACGAGACGACCTACGGCGTTAGCGACCTTCGCGACGACTTCGAGTTCCGCCTGCTCACCGCCGCCTTCGCGGCGGACGTGCCGATCCTGGCGATCTGTCGCGGGATACAGGTGCTGAACGTCGCCCTCGGCGGCACCCTTTACCAGGATGTCAGCCTCCAGGAGAACGACCCCGCCGGGCATCGCCAGCCGTGGGAGATCGGCAGCTGGGAGAATCCGATCCACGCGATCAGCCTCGCGCCCGATAGCGCCGCCGCCGCGATCATCGGCGATACCACGGTGCAGACCAACTCGGCCCACCATCAGACCTTGCGGGAGATCCCCGCCGCATTGCGCGTCGTCGGGCAAGCCCCGGATGGCACCGTGGAAGTGGTCGAGGGGATCGGCAAGCAATTCGTCCTCGGTGTGCAATGGCACCCGGAGAAGATGTTTGCCATCCACCCCGAACAGGCCCGGCTCTTCGCGCAGCTCGTCAGCGAGGCGCAGGAATACCAGGCACGCAAGGCGCTCAGCACGGTCGCCGCAGACTGATCAGCCACATGAGCGCGGATCGGGGTTAGTCCCCCGGCCCGCGCGCTTTTCAGCGCAGCATGATTCAACGACTGACGCGGCAGACGAACCGGTGGCGACGATACCGGCGCCTACCACAGACCGCCTACCACAGACCGCCTACCACAGACCGCCTACCAGGGATGCGGCAGGAAACGCGGCACCTCATCCTGATAGGCCGCATAATCCGGGAAACGCTCGTTCAGCCACGCCTCCTCCTGTCGCGCTTTCGCCGCGAAGAGCGCGACCAGCGCACCAGCGGCACCGAGGCGCACGGTGTTCGCCGTCAGCAGCGCCCATCCGAGCGCGAGCAGGCCGAAGCCACCGTAGATCGGGTGGCGCACCTCGGCGTAGATCCCGTCGCGGACGAGCGTCGCCGTCGGTTGCGGACGCGGGAAGGGGGTCAGATTCGCTCCCAGCGCGCCCGGTGCGCTCGCGACGAGCCAACCACCGACGCCCAACGTCGGCAAGGCGAACAATCGCGCGCCCCACATCAGCGGGCGCGGCCAGCGCGGCCCGCGACGCGGCAAGAACACCACCAAACCCAGCAGGATGAACTGCCCCACCACCCACCAGCCGCCGCGCGCTCGCCAATTCGCCATCGCCCAGCCCCTCCCGATACAGTCCGATGCAGATCGAGCCGCTACCATACCGCGATTCTCGCGCGCCCGCGCGGTTTTAGTGCCGGGCGCGCCGTGTGTGCGAGAATCCATTGCCGGGTACAATACGTAGGGTACGCAGCGATGCATTCCGCCGCGCCATCCGACCTGGTCGCGCGGCGAACGATGGGGGGAAAGGATGGCAGAGCGGGTGGATACGCGCGCGTTCCCGGCACCGACGACGCGCGCGGGAGGTTCGCGCGGGGAGGCGCTGTCGGGTGATCGCCTGGATCGCGCGGCGCAGATTCTGGGCGGCGCGACGGCGCTCGGTGTCCTGGCGATGCTCTACATGGCGCTGATCTACGCGCCGACCGAACTGACCCAGGGTCCCGCACAACGCATCTTCTACATCCATATCGGCTCGGCCATCATCACCTACGTCGCCTATGCGGTCACCTGCGTCGCCAGCATCGGCTACCTCTGGCGACGCGCCGAGGCGTGGGACATGCTGGCCCGCGCCTCGGCGGAGGTAGGACTGTTGCTGAACACGATCCTCCTGCTCAGCGGCGCGATCTGGGGCAAGGCGATCTGGGGGACGTGGTGGTCCTGGGACGCGCGCCTGACCTCCACCCTGATCCTCTGGTTCATCTACGCCGGATATCTGATGTTGCGCTCCTACGGCGGCAACACCCCGCAGATCGCGCGCAGCGCCGCTGTCATCGGCATCATCGGCGTGATCGACATCCCGATCATCAATCAGTCGGTGCGCTGGTGGCGCACGCTGCACCCCGCGCCGATTGTGGAGCGCGCCAACCCCGCGCTGCCGCCGGAGATGTTGCAGGCGATGTTCGTGGCCCTACTCGCCTTCCTGATCCTCTACGCCTTCCTGACCGTGCAGCGCTTCCGCGTCGAGCAACTCAGCGCGATCATCGGCCAACTCCGTCAGGACGTGCTCTTCCTCGATGACGAGTCGGTTGGCGCAGCGCCGGGCGCACCCCTATCGGTCGAGCGCCAATCGGCCTTGAACGCAGCAACGGAGGACTGAGCGATGCCGGAGAATATGGCCTTCCTTTTCGCGGCGCTCGCGATCACCTGGCTCCTGATCCTCGGCTACTTCCTCTTCGTCGGGGGCCGTATCGGCGGACTACGCCAGGATGTCGAGATCCTCCGCGAGGAATTGGCGGAGCGGACCCCGGAGCAACGCGACTAACGCCACAGCCGAGCAGAACGACGAACATGCGCGCCGGGACGTTGGTCAATGTCCCGGCGCGTCGGCATATCAGGAGGGGTGTCGATGCGGCTGGTCCTCGCCGGGGTGGACGACGCGGAACTGGTCCACCGGATCATGCAAGCAGCGTTCGCGGAGTATCGCGGCGTCCTCGATCCGCCATCCAGCGCGCACGCCGAGACGGTCGCGGACGTGGCACGCGCCCTCGCCGCCGGGGGCGGGGCGCTCGCCTGGCTCGGCACGGAGGCGGTCGGCTCCGCGCGCTATGGGCGACAACCCGCCCACCTCGCCATCGGGCGTATCGCGGTCTTGCCCGCTTATCGCGGGAGCGGTATCGGCGGCGCGCTCGCCACCTTCCTCGAAGTGCGGCTCGAAGTCCGCATGGCCCTGGACAGGAATCTCGCCCTCTACGAGCGCCTCGGCTACCAGATTCGCGAGATCGTCCCCCACCCGCGCAACCCGGAGTTCAGCTTCGCAAAGCTCGGGAAGAGGCTCATCCGCTGAGCGTGGTCACTGCTGCACGCCACAGTTGGCGCGATCAATGCAAACCTCGCCAACGCATCGGGGAGCGCATCGTGGTCGCTTCGGTGGCCGACCGGCCAGCGTGGCCGGCACTGGCAACGGCACCAGCGCTCACCATCGGTCGGCCATCGATATGACCGGCGGGTGTACCCCTAACCTCTGGCGAGGTCTGATCAATGCCCTCGAAACGCCTCTTCCAGCCATTCCGCCACGACCGTAGGGACAACCTTCGCGTCGAGTACCAGCCCCCCGGTGCCGTGCGCCAGCCATGCCACGACCGCATCGAGATCGGCGACCTGGCGCACCGTCACGCCAGCGAGCCCCACGGCGCGACCGAGCGCGGCGAAGTCCGTATCGGGGAAGCGGACCTGATCGAGCGCCGCGCCGCCCGGCCCGAAGTGGTGGACCTCCGCCCCATACGCGGCGTCGTTATAGACCACGATCAGCATGTGCAGCCCCAGCCGCGCGGCCGTCTCCAGCTCGGCAAGTCCCATCAACGCCCCGCCATCGCCGAGCGCCGCCACCGTCAGACGCTCGGGCTGGGCGATCGCCGCGCCGATCGCGGTCGCGAGGCCGAGGCCCACCGCCTGGAACGCCTGCGTGAAGACGAAGCCCCGCGCGTCGGGTACGCGCAGATACATCGCCGGATAGCCCATGAAGTGTCCCGAGTCGGTCACCACCGTGCGCGCGGCGGGGAGGAGCGCATCGAGGCGACATGAGAGGGTGCGTGGATCGATCCGCTCGGCGGTGCTCGCGTCGGCGAAGGGTTGCCATACCCACGCGCCAGCCTGGATTCGCGCCGCCAACTCCGGCTTGCGCCAGGGGGCGGGCGCTACAGCACGCCGGGTCAGTTCGTCCAGGATCGCCCGCGCGCTCGCGGCGGCGTCGCCGACCACGGCGATGTCGGCGCGCTGATGCCGCCCGATCGCCTCGGCCTCGCGATCGATCTGCACGATCGTCGCCTCCGCGCCGAGGAGCTGGCCGTGGCGCGTCGTCCACATGTTGAACGCCACGCCGACCCCGAGCACCACGTCCGCCGCGCCGATCAGCTCAGCCGCGAGCGGCGATGCGAAGCCGCCGGAGATACCGAGCGCCCAGGGGTTCCCAGCGAAGAGCCCGTTGGCGACCGCCGACGTGGCGAGCAGCGCCCCGCTCCGCTCGGCGAGCGCCTCCAATATGTCGCGCGCATCGGCGAGCACCGCCCCGCGACCGGCGACGATCAATGGGCGCTGCGCCCCGGCAAGTGCCGCGACCGCCGCCGCGATGGCCGCCGGCGCAGGCGTGGGGATCGCCACCGAGATGGGCGGTGGCGATTCGGAGGGCGGATCGCAACGACCCGCCTGCACATCCAGCGGCAGCATCAGCACGACCGGTCGGCGTTCCGCCTCGGCCAACCGATAGGCGCGCACCGTATCGGCGACCGCCGTCTCCGGTTGGTCGATCCGCACGGCGCGCGCGCCCACCGCTTCCACCAGCCCGATTTGAGCGATGCGGAAGTTCGAGTGGATCGCGGCGGCGGCGGTGTCGGCGGCGAGCAGCAACAGCGGCGTACGGCTCTTCGCCGCCTCGGTCAAACCGGTGATCGCGTTGGTCAGACCCGGCCCCTGATGCACGCTACAAACACCGACCGCGCCGCACACGCGCGCATACGCATCCGCCGCCGTGATCGCCCCGCCCTCATGGCGCGACGCCACGAACGACGCCCCCGCCGCGACGAGCGCGACCGTCACCGCGAAGTTGCCGCTGCCGACCAACCCGAAAAACTGCCGGACGCCGAGCCCGGCCAGCGTGGCACCGATCGCCTCCGGCACGGTGACGCCGATCATCTCAGCCCGCCACGAGGGCGAGGACGCGCGCCGGACTGCCGGTGCCGCCGACGATCGGCAGCGGCGAGACGATCACCATCGCGCCGGTCGGCGGCAGGGCGGCGAGATTGGCGAGTTGCGTCAGCCCATACTTCCCCGCACCGAGGAGGAAGGCGTGGCAAGGGAAGGGTGGGTCGAAGCTGTGCGCGTTCCCGGCGTCGGTGCCGACCGTCTCCACGCCGAGCCCGACGATCGGCGCTTCTTCCGCCAACCAGCGCGCGCAGGCCACCGAGACGCCGGGGGTGTGCGACCCGGTTTCATCGGCGTTGAGGAACGCCGCCTGGTCCTGGGCGCGCGCATCCCAACCGGTGCGATAGAGGAGCCAGCCCCCGGTCGGCAATGGCCCGTGCTCGCGTTGCCACGCCTCCAGGTGCGCGATCTCCAGGACGAAGTCGGGGTTGTCGGCGCACTCCGCGCTCATGTCGAGCACCGCCGCCGGGGCGATGAGGTGTTCGAGCGGTGTTTGGGCCACATCGCGCCCATCCTTGCCGGTGATCCAGTGCGTCGGCGCATCGAAGTGCGTGCCGACATGCTCGCCCATCGCGATATTCGACCACGCCCAGGCGGGGCCGCGCTCATCATAGTGGCTGATCTCGCGCAGCGAGAAGCCTTGCGTATTCGCGAAAGGCGGCGGGAGTTGCAACACCGGCGTCCGCTCCGACAGCGGCATCGTGAGATCGACGATCCGCGTACCGCCGCCGCCGAGACTCTGTAACAACTCGCTGATCACCGTCATGCGCCTCCCCCATCCTACATACGCGGCGCGGTCCCCGCAATCCAGGCTCCACACCCTACGCTGCCCATTGTATCGGCTCGTCTGCATTGACACGAATGGCCCACCATTGCGCGCCAACCGCGAGCCGACGCAACGACAGCGTGGGGCGCGAATATCACGCTCGCACCCCACGCTGTATCGGTTGTGCTCGTGTGCCGCCCTGCGTCAGACCTCGGTCACGACCGGCAGGATCATCGGGCGCTGGTGGGTATTGCGATAGATGTAGCCACCGAGCACCTGCGCGGTGCGCTCGACCAGACGGCCATATTCCGCCCGCCCGCGACCCCCGGAGCGCTTCAACGCGCGCCGGACCTCGTCGGCGGCACCTTCGAGCAGCCCATCGCTCTCGTTGTGTACGAAGCCGCGCGACACGAGATCGGGGCCGTTCAGCAACTGTCCGGTGTCGCGGTCGATCACCAGCGAGGCGAAGATCACCCCATCCTCGGAGAGATGCTGCCGATCGCGCAGCACCACGCTGGTGACGTTGCCGACCGTCAGGCCGTCGATCAGCACCGAGCCGGACGGCACCACACCGAGCTTGCGCGCCGCCACTTCGTCGAACTGCCAGATGTCGCCGATATCCGCGATCGGCACGCGCTCCGGCGGGATGCCGAACTCCGCCGCCATCCGCCGATAGAGCAGCAAGTGCCGATATTCGCCGTGGACGGGCAGCACGTACCTGGGCCGAGTCAATTCCAGCATGTACCGCAACTCGTCGTATGCGCCGTGGCCGGAGACGTGGATCGCCGGCACCAGCTGGTTGTAGATGACGATCGCGCCGCCCCGGAAGAGGTTGTCGATCGTCCGTGCCACCGTCTCCTCGTTGCCAGGGATCGGCGAGGAGGCGAGCACCACCGTGTCGCCCGGAATCAGGCGCAGCGAGCGGTGCTCCCCCGCCGCCACGCGACTCAGCGCGGCGGTCGGCTCGCCCTGGCTGCCGGTCATGATCAGCAGCACCCGCTTCGGTGGCAGCTTCGCCGCCTCCTCCACGGAGATCAGCGTCCCGTGCGGCACCTCGAGATAGCCGAGCTCGACCGCAACGGTCGTATTGTTCTCCATGCTGCGCCCGACCGCCGCGACCTTGCGCCCGTTGGCGTGCGCGGTGGTGATCGCGTGCTGCAAGCGGGTGATGTTCGAGGCGAAGGTGGTGATGATCACCCGCCCCTCGGCCTCGACGACGATCTTCTCCAGCGCCTCCTTCACGATCTGCTCGGAAGGGGTGCGCCCGCGCGTCTCGATGCGCGTCGTATCGGAGAGGAGGAGTAATACCCCCTCGTCGCCGAGTTCGCGCAGTCGCTTCTCATCGGTCGGCGGGCCGGATATCGGCGTCGGGTCGAACTTGAAGTCGCCGGTCGCGATGACCTTACCGTCCGGCGTGTGCAACACGACCGCCATGCTGCCGGGGATCGAGTGGCTGACCGGGACGAACTCCGCGTCGATCTGCTGGGTCAGCGGGTAACGCTTCCCCGGCTCCACGCGGCAGAAGTCGGCCAATTCGAGGACGCGCCGCTCGCGCAGCTTCGCCTTGATGAAGCCAAGCGCCAGATCGGAGCCGTAGATCGGCACCGGCTTGCCGGGGCTGGCGATCTGCGGCAGCAGGTAGGCGAGCCCACCGATATGATCCTCGTGTCCGTGGGTGATCAGGATACCGCGCAGCTGATCGCGATGCTCCTTCAAATAACTGTAGTCTGGGATAACCAGATCGACGCCGCGCTGCTCCTCTTCAGGGAACTTCACCCCGGCGTCGATCAAGATCAGGTTGTTGCCGAACTCGACCAGAAACGAGTTCTTCCCAATTTCGCCGATCCCGCCGAGCGGGATCAGGCGTAAGCGCTTTCGCTTTGCCACGAAGGGTCCTTTCTCACGTTCCGGGCCACCGCCACGCGGTAGCCATGTATATCAGCGGGCGTACGGTCGAACCGTCACCCGAAACACCACTGTATTGGCAGGGCACGTACCGGCGATCGAGCACTGCCGCTCAAACCCCCTCGACGATCACCATGCGCGTCGTAGTCGCCGCCTGCCGAATCGCCTTCGGGTCGGCGTACTCGGTCGAATCCCACCAGGCCCGCGCCCGTTCGACGCTCGGGAAGGCGATGATCGTCACCCGCTCGGGATGCCAATCGCCCTCAAGCGGAACCATCGCCCCGCCGCGCACCAGATAACGCCCGTCGTAGGCGGTGACGGTCGGGGGCACCAACTCGCGATAGCGTGCGAACGCCACCGGATCGGTGATCGCCAGCTCCACCACGAGATAGGCCGTCATACCATCCCGCTCCATCCCGCTCCATCCCGCTCCATCCCGCGACGCGGTCCCGCAACACGCCCTAGACGCGCGCGGCGTCGTACTGCGCCAGTTCGAGCGTATCGAGCAGCGTGTGCAGATCGCGCTTCGCGTTGGGATCGAGGCTCAGGCCGGGGGCGCGCACCGTCGCGTGCTTGATCTGTCCGCGCCGCACCTGGACCTCTTTGCGGGCCGCGACGCCGGTGCCGGGCTGACCGTCGAGGAGCATCAGCGGCAGATAGCGGTAATAGAGCGCCGCCGCGCCCGCCTCGTCGCCGGAACGGAACGCCCGCCAGATCGCGACCAGGATCTCTGGGTAGGGGAAGCCGGTCATCGCGCCGCTCGCCCCCGCGCGCAATTCATCGAGGAGCCAGACGCCGCTGAGGCCACCCTGGAAGGTGATCCGCCCCTGCGGCAGTGCGGCGGCGGTCTGCCTGATGCGGGAGGCGGTCGGAATATCCTCCAGCTTAATGGTCACGACTTCCGGCACGGCCTGCACCAGCTCGGCCATGAATTGCGGCGACATATTGACGCCGTTGACCAGGGGATAGTCCTGCAAGATGATCGGCAGGCCACCCTCGGCACCGATCCGCCGATAATGCGCGATCAGCCCCTTACCGACCTTGCTGAAGTTCGGCGGCGCGATCATCACGCCCGCCGCGCCCGCCACCTTCGCGGCCCGGGTACGCTCGATCGTCACGTCGGTGCCATCGTGCGAGACGCCGACGATGACCGGCACCCGCCCGGCGATCGTGGTCAGCGCCCGCTCGGTCAGGCGCTCCCGCTCGGCGTCGCTGAGGCGTGGAGCCTCGCCCGCCACCCCTACGATCGTGATTCCCTGGACACCCGCCCGCACCGTCGCATCGAGCAGCGTCCCGAACGAGTCGAGATCGAGCCGACCGCGCTCATCGAACGGGGTCGAGACGATGACGTAAATCCCTGCCAGTCCTTGCATAGCACCTCCAACCGCGATCACCACCCCGTGCTTCGGTGGCGGATCGCATTCACCCAAATACCGCTGCTGCACCTTCCTCGTCCTGCGGCTATCCCCAGAGGTCGGCATTGCGAAGCTGCCAACCCCTGGGGCACCTTCCCGGCCTGTTCTGCGAGCGTAGACCGAGTCTCGACTTCTCAATAGCGATCGCGACCAGTTGACCAGCATCGCGCATAAAAGCAGTACGTCGTGCGTTCAGCGAAAAGGCCCGCGACAAGTATCGCCCAGCGGAATTACTCGCTACGCTGAAGAACCACCGCCCGTAATCAGGATCGTATCAACATCGCAAATACCGCTGGTAGCGAGCAAGAATCAACGGAGAGGCATCTTAACACTCGGGCGAATCACAAGACGCTCGATACGCGTCCACCAGGATTCTGGCTATCGCTATCCTATAGAGCCACGGCGAGCGCCGCTACGGTCAGACGATAATCAGCCATGAGCGGCCCGACCATCCGCCGATCGGGCATCGAGATACCAGGCAAACCTTTCGACAGAGCTTCGACCCGCTGCGCCAGTTCACGGACGCCGCCGGATAACGGCGGGGCAGCTACACCAGCGACGGAACGCCTGACGAGCGAGCGCGTATGGGTCTGCTTCGTCCTGACCAGCGACCGGTGAACTTAGCAGCCCGGAGTTCAACAAGCGTTATGACACAATCGTTGTACGACCAGGCCGTCATCGGTCATACCAGAAATGTCCCGATTATCAAGGTACTTCGTGCGCTAGCCCTCGCCGATGCGATAGCGCACATCGTTTGCTCACCCTGGTACGAGCGCCATTATTGGCCGCTGTACCCCAAACCCATTACCCTATAGTATACGCGCTGGAGACGAACTATGCCGCACGTCAGGAGCCGCCATTCGTCCTGTTTTTCGACCGACTCCCAGAACGCAGCCCGCTAGCATGGGGAAAGTGGTCCGCGAATCACGCCGATCCACCGCATGGCCTTCATAAGGTGGTAACGCGCGCAGCGCTCGTTTTCATCCCCGGACAGCGAAAATTCAGCCGTCCTTCGCCGCCGCGACGAAACGTCTCACCCGCTCAACATCGACCGGCGCGAGAGTCCGCCCGCCGACCTTAAAACTCGTCCCCACGATCGCGCCATCGGCGCTGGCGAAGGTAGCGCCCACCGTCTCTGCGGTGACGCCACTGCCGACGAGCAATGGCGTTGCGGGGAGTACGACGCGCACGCGGCGCAGATCGTCCAGGCTCGTCGCCTCGCCGGTGCCGGAGCCGGTGACGATCAGCGCGTCGGCGAGACCACGCTCGACGGCGTCGCGCGCCGCCTCCTCGATCGTGACCGGGCCGAGCGGCGCGGCGTGCTTCACCAGCACATCGGCCAGGATCGCGACGGTCGCGCCGAGTTCGCGCCGTCGCCGCAGGGTGCGATCGGCGCGACCCTCGATCACCCCCTGATCGGTGATCATCGCGCCGCTGTGGACGTTGACGCGGATGAAGGAATCGGCCCCGCCGCAGATCGCGGCCAGCGCCAGCGCCGCCGCCGCATCGTTCCGCAGCACATTGACGCCGAGCGGCAGCGCCGTCAGCGGGCGCAACTCGGTCAGGACACGCGCCATCGCCGCGACCGTCTCCGGCTCCACCGCGCCCGCCCGGAACGGCACGTCGCCGAAATTCTCCACGACCGCCGCATCGACGCCGCCAGCCGCCAGCGCCAGCAGATCGGCCCGCGCACGGTCGAGGATCGCCGCGAAGTCGCCGCCCCACCCCGGTGCGCCCGGCAGCGCGGCGAGATGGACGACGCCGATCACACTCCGCGCCCCGCGCCGGAAAAGCCCCGCCCCGACAGTGCCCGCGCCACTCATCCCCGTCATCCGGTCGCCCTCATCCCTTCGGGAACGTCAGCCCCCGCATGGCGCACTATGCCGCCCCACCCGCCCCCGGCATCGGGCCAGGGGCGGGCGGCAAGCGGCAAGCGGCACCTACTCCGGGCCGTTCAGGTAGCGCAGGGCGACCGACGCGACGGCGGCGACACCGATCGGCAGCGCCCCCTCGTCGTCGATGTCGAAGCGCTGCTGGTGGTGGCCGTAGACCAGCCCGCGCTCCGGGTTACGCGACCCGATGCGGAAGAAGCAGCCCGGCACCTCCTGGAGGAAGTACGCCATGTCCTCGCCGCCCATCCCCGGCTCGCGCTCGATCGTCTTCTCCGGCCCGACGATCTCGCGCGCCACGCCGCGCACCAGCTCCGTCATCGCCGGATCGTTGACCAGCGCCGGATAGCCGAAGCGGTATTGGACGTCGGCCTCGGCGCGCATCGCGGCGGCGATCCCTTTCAGGAGCGCCGGGATCCGCTCGGCGAGATGCTGGCGCACCCCCTCGTCGAAGGTGCGGACGGTCGCCTTCATGATCGCCTCCTCGGGGATCACGTTGGAGACGGTCCCGGCGTGGAGGGAGCCGACGGTGATCACCGCCTGCCGCAACGGATTGACCTCGCGGCTGACAAGCGTTTGCAACGCGCCGATACACTGCGCCGCGACCACGATCGGATCGACGCCGCCATGAGGACGCGCGGCGTGCCCGCCGACCCCCTTGATCGTCGCGATGAAGCCATCGGAGGCCGCATTCGTCGGCCCCGCACAGACCCCGATCGTCCCCACCGGCAAATCCTGCCCGATGTGAACGCCGAACGCGGCGTCCACATGCGGGTTCTCCATGACCCCCGCCGCGATCATCGGTTTCGCGCCGCCCGGCGGAGCCTCCTCCGACGGCTGGAAGATGAACTTGACCGTGCCGACGAACTCCTCGCGCCGTTCGCTGAGCAAGCGCGCCACGCCGAGCAACATGGCGGTGTGCGCGTCGTGCCCGCAGGCGTGCATCACGCCCGGCATCTGCGACCGGTACGGCACGTCGTTCAACTCGTCCATCGGCAGCGCATCCATGTCGGCGCGCAGGAGGACGGTCTTGCCCGGCCCCCGTCCGTGCAGGATACCGACGACGCCGGTCTTCGCCACGCCGGTCGTCGTCTCGATCCCGAATTCGCGCAGCCGCTCCGCGACGAAGCGGGACGTATTCTCCTCCTGCATCCCCAACTCGGGGTGCTGATGCAGGTAGCGGCGATCGGCCACGACCGCCGGGCCGAGCTCCCACGCCGCATCGGTGAGCGACATCTTCGCGATCAAGGCTGCTCTCCGTACTCGTTCCCACCACGCGGGCACACACTATGTCAACGGCATCATTCTAGAACGCCCCGCCCCGGTTGCCAAATAGGCGCGCGGTGCCTCGTCCCGACGCCATACGGCATCCGGGCAGCCAAGAACCGCCTCGGCGTAGGGTTGGGCATAACGCAAAAAGGCCGGATGCGCCCATGCAGGGGCATCCGGCCTCGGTGGCGCACATCCCGCGCCAGATTACGGCTTCTCCAAGATTACGGCTTCTCCAGTTGATGGGTCAGCAGGATCGCCTCGGCGATCTCGCGCATCGACTTCCGCGTGTCCATGCTCGCCTTGCGGATCCGGTGGAACGCCTCGGACTCCTTCAAGCCCTGCCCTTCCATCAGGATCCCCTTGGCCTGCTCCACCACCTTGCGCGTCTCCAGCGCCTCTTTGAGGGAGTTGACTTCCCCCTCCACCATCTTGAACTCGGCGAAACGGGCGAGCGCGATCTCGATCGAGGGGAGCAGTTCGGCCTCGCGGAACGGCTTGACGAGATAGGCGACGACGCCCGCCTCCTTCGCCCGCTCCACCAGCGCCTGTTCGCTGAACGCGGTCAGCAGCAGGACCGGGGCGATCCGCGCGCGCGTCAACTCCTGCGCCGCCGCGATACCGTCCATCCCCGGCATCTTGATGTCCATGATCACCAGATCGGGGCGCAACTTCTGGGCGAGTTCCACGGCGACCGCGCCATCCCCACCCTCACCCACGACTTCATAGCCAAGGCTGGTCAGCATCTCGCCGAGATCGAGCCGAATGATCGATTCATCGTCGGCGATCACCACGCGACGTTTGCGGGTCTCCCCCTCGGTCTGCGGCTGCGTCATACTCTTTACCTCTATGGACCGCATCACCGATGGCCGCCCGCCCCCTACCCGGAGAGACAGGGACACGCCAGATAGCGCGCCGCAATCGAGTATAACAATGGTTGTCCACACCGGCAATACGTGGCAACAGTCCGGCACCCGAAGCAGCATCGCGATGAGACGATCGCCCGACCCGGAGGGGCAAGGCCCGCCCGCTACATCCGCGTCGGCGCGGCGATGCCGAGCAGGCGCAGCCCGTTCGCCAGCGCGCGAGCCGTCGCCGCGACGAGGCGCAGGCGCGCGTCCCGCAGGTCCGGGCTCTCCGCCGCCAGGACCGGGCAATCGCGATAGAAGGCGGCGGTGGCTCGCGCCGTCTCGTAGCACCACCCGGCCAGGACGAACGGCGCATAGCGCGCACCCGCCTCGCGAAGCGCCACTGGCAACCCCGCCAGCGCCCGCAACAACGCCGTCTCGGCGGGCGCGACCAGCAGCGCGGGATCGCCCTTGGCGTAGTCGGCGTCTCCCGCGCGCCGCAGGATCGAGCGGCAGCGCGCGTGCATGTACTGAATGTAGGGCGCGCTATCGCCCTGCAAGGCGAGCATCCGCTCCCAATCGAGCGCGATCGTCCGGCGCGGGTCCTGGTACAGATCGTTGTAGATGATCGCGCCGATCCCGACCGCCTCCGCGATCGCCTCCCGCTCCGCCTCGGGGAGTTCGGCGTTCGTCGCGTCCACGATCGCACGGGCACGGGTGTGCGCCTCGTCGAGCAGCGCCTGGAGATAGACCATGTTCCCTTTGCGCGCCGCGAGTGGCTGCCCGTCCGGCCCGATCACCACGCCGAAACTGACGTGGACGAACGCCGTGCGCTCGCCGTAGCCGAGCGCGCGCATCAGCGCGAAGAGCTGGCGGAAGTGCAATTCCTGGCGGGCATCGACCACATAAACGATCGCGGCGGGTGCCCACTCCGCCTCGCGATAGGCGATCGTGGCCGCGTCCCGCGTGTGATACAGGGTGCCGCCATCGCGCCGTTCCAGCAGGAAGGTCGGCAACTCGGGCAACTCTACGACGACCGCGCCATCGTCGGCGCGGGTCGCCACCCCGCGCTCTAGCGCGTCCGCAACGACCGGGGCCATCTTGTCGTTGAAGAAGCTCTCGCCGAGGATCGTGTCGAAGCGGACATCGAGGCGCGCGTAGAGGGGCGCGTTGATCCGCAGCGTCATCTCCACGATCCAGCGCCAGAGTTCGCGCGCCGTCTCGTCGCCGCGCTCCAGGCGCAACGACCACTCGCGCGCCTCGGCGTCGAGCGCCTGATCCTCGGCCAGCAGGCGGTTGTAGCGCGCGTAGAAACCTTCGAGGGTCGCCAACGCCCCCTCGTCGCGCCCCTCGGGCCGTCCCTCGCGTGCGATCGCCGTCAGCAGCACGCCGAAGTTCTTGCCCCAGTCGCCGATGTGGCTGTCGCTGACGGCCCGGTAGCCGAGCGCGGCCAGGATGTTCGCCAGCGCCTGCCCGATGATCGTGGACCGGATGTGCCCGACGTGCATCCGCCGCGCCATGTTCGGCGAGGAGTATTCGACGATCATCGTCTGTCCCGCCCCGCGAGCGTCATGGCCGTAGTCGTCGCCGAGCCGGTCGCACTCCGCCAAGACCGCCGCCGCCAGCCGGGCCGGATCGAGGCTGAAGTTGAGGAACGGCCCCGCCGCCTCGACCCGCCCCACCAGCGTCTCCGCCCCGAAGCGGAGCCCCGTCGCCAACTCCGCCGCCAACGCGGGCGGCGGCAGCCCCCGCTCGCGCGCCGCCCGGAAGGTGGGAAAGGCGAGGTCGGCGGCGATGCCCGGTTTCGGCGTGATCAGTTCGATCAAACCCGCCGGTACGCCCCCTTGCGCCACCAACGCGGCGTGAATCTCCCCGGCGAAACGGTCGAGCGCGTAGTCCATACAAACTCTCCAGTGGTCAACGCAGAATAGCTAATCGCGCGGCGGGTGCCAGCCGGCCTGTGACCACGCCTGACGCGCACGAACCAGAGCCGGGCGATTCATACGCAGCACTGCGACGGTAGCACGACCAGTCGAGGTCAGGCCCAATATCCGGGTATTGGCGCTCACCCAGGTAAGATGTACCGACCAGTCCTCGCGCCGAGCGTCGAATAGGCGTACAAGCGCGCCGGTTTGCGGAGCGCTCGCGGCAATTCGCTCGCCTTTATGTGCGCTACAGAGGGAACAGGCCAGCCAGAGATTCTCCGCGCCGGTAGGCCCACCGGGCGATTCCGGGATCGAATGGTCGATCTCCAGCGGGCTACCGACCACCGCTTCTTGGGCCAGATGATAGCCATAGCGGTAACGAGCCGCCTCTGCAACGCGCGCGCGCATGTTTTTCGGGATGTGGATGGAGCGGCGCAGAAACATCCTGCCCGCGCTCGTGGAGCAAGCGTGCCGCCTCCGCGCGCACGAGGATGGTACGCCCTGGCGCGCTCTCCGTCTGCCGTCCATGCGCCGCCTCCGCGCGCACGAGCACGGTACGCTCGTATTGCCGAAGCAGTAATGCCTCGCGCGCCGACTCGCGAGCACTCGAGCCCGCGCGCTGTTGCTGGAGGTGCAACCCTTCGAGTTCAGACGCGACATCGGCGGGTAAACCGACGCGTGCCGCGTGCCACAGCGCATCATCGTTCAAGAGCGCCAGTGGCGCGATCGCCGCATCGAGATCGCGCGGTAGCGTGCTTTCCAGAGGCAGCGCATCGATGAGCAAATCGGTCAGCGCTTCCTCGACGCTACGCTGCGACGAGCGCGCCCGATCGCGTAACTTCTCATGAAGATCATCGGGAAGCGCAATGGTCAGTGTTTGCATCGCCATGACAACTCTCCCACGGCTTCGTTAATGTCTGAGATAGATCGTAACAAACACAACCTTGAGGACAGATCGAATCGGTCTCCGAGGGCGCGGGAACGAGCCTGCGGGCGGCAGGAGCGCATCGAGCGCGGCGGCGGGCGTCCGGCGTTCTGCCTCGGTCAATGTCCAGGCCGTCCCGGTCATCGGCAGCGTCCTCCGGTCACTCGGCCTGGCCGCGCGACACTCGTCATCCTCGTTGTTCGCTGCCACGCAGCGTGCCTGCATCGGCGCAGCATAAGGGCTCCGGCGTTGCGCCACAAGCTGCGGCGTGGCAGCGAACACGAGAGACACAACAGCGCAACCGATTATTGCTAACCGGTTGCGCTGCATTTGCTCGACGTTAGGGAAGCTCATCGCACCCGGCGATCGGCTCGGCTACGTTGAGGCTGGCCCGCCGGTCGGTTCCGTCAACTCGCCCTCCACCCGCCGCAGCAGCACGGCGTTGACGGCGACGATGATCGAGGAGAGCGACATCAGCAGCGCCGACCATTCGGGGCGCAGCATGATCCCGAAGGCCGGGTAGAGGATCCCGGCGGCCACCGGGATCGCCAGGACGTTGTAGATCGAGGCCCAGACCAGATTCTGCCGCATCTTGCGGACGGTCGCGCGCGAGAGGGTCAGCGCGCGGACGATGTCGAGCGGGTCGCTCTTCATCAGCACCACGCTCGCCGTCTCGATCGCCACGTCGGTCCCCGCGCCGATGGCGATGCCGATGTCGGCCCGGGCGAGGGCGGGGGCGTCGTTGACGCCGTCGCCGACCATCGCCACCCGCTTGCCCTCCGCCTGCAAGTCCGCGACGTGGCGCGCCTTGTCGGCGGGCAAGACCTCCGCGAAGACGCGGGCGATCCCGAGCTCGCGCGCCACCGCCTCGGCGGTGCGCCGGTTGTCGCCGGTGAGCATCACCGTCTCGATCCCGGCCTCGTTCAGGCGAGCGATCGCGGTGCGCGCCGTCGGCCTGACGGTATCTGCGACCGCGACGAGCCCCGCCAGCCGCCCATCGAGCGCGACGTACATCGGCGTTTTCCCCGCCGTCGCCAGCGCGGCGGCCTGGGCGTCGAGGGAGGCGCTGGCGATACCGCGCTCGCGCAGCAACGCCGCATTACCGGCGAGGAGCGCGCGCCCCTCGACCGTGGCGCCGATGCCCTGCCCCGCCAGTCCGGTGAAGTCGCTGGCCTCGGCGAGCGCCAGACCACGCTCGCGCGCCCCGCCGACGATCGCCTCCGCCAGCGGGTGCTCCGAGCCGCGCTCGGCGGAGGCGAGCAGCCGCAGCAGCGCCGTTTCGTCGAGGTCGCCGGTCGGCACCACATCGGTCAGCACGGGCTTCCCCTCGGTGAGGGTGCCGGTCTTATCGAGGACGATGGCGGTGATGCGAGACAGGTTCTCCAGGGTGGCCGCGTCCTTGATCAGGATGTTGTGCCGCGCCCCGATGCCGGTGCCGACCGCCACCGCCGTGGGCGTGGCGAGACCGAGGGCGTCCGGGCAGGCGATCACCACCGCCGAGATCGCGAAGGTCAGCGCCACAACGAAGCCGACGCCGCCAACGAGCAGCCAGGCCGCGAAGGTGAGCAGCCCCGCGCCGACCGCCAGGATCACCAGGTATTGCGCGGCCTTGTCTGCCAGCCGTTGGCCGGGAGCCTTCGATGACTGCGCCCGTCGCACCAACTCCACGATCTGCGCCAGTGCCGTATCCCCGCCGACGCGCGTGGCCCGAAACGTGACCGCGCCGCTGCGGTTGATGGCGCCGCCGACGACCGGGTCGCCGGGTCCCTTCTCGACCGGCAGGCTCTCGCCAGTGACCAGCGCCTCATCGAGGCTCGTGCGCCCGGTCAGCACCTCGCCATCGGTCGGCACCTTCTCGCCGGGGCGCAGTACGACCGTGTCACCGACGACGATCTCGGCGGTCGGTATCGACAACTCCTGGCCGTCGCGCCGCACGGTCGCGGTCGGCGGGACGAGATCGAAGAGGGCGCGCAACGACTCGCTGGTCCCCTTGCGGCTCTTCATCTCCATCCAGTGGCCGAAGAGGACGAAGGTCACCAGCATCGCGGCGGCCTCGAAGAAGACCTCGCCATCGCCGATGACCATCAGGACGATACTCGCCAGATACGCGGCGAGGACGCCGGTGGCGATCAGCACGCTCATGTCGAGGGCGCGCGCCCGCAGCGCCCCGAACGCCCCGTCAATGAACATCCAGCCGCACCAGAAGACGACCGGCGTGGTCAGCAGCAACATGATCCAGTTCGCCGGGATCGGCGTGGGCAGGTGCAGGCCGAGGAATTGCTGCCCGAGCGGCGAATAGAGGACCGTGGGGATCGTCAGGACGAGGGCGACGAAGAAGCGGGTGCGAATATCGCGCTCCATCGCCGCCGCCATCGCCGGATCGCTCATGTCGTGGGCCATGCCGCCATGCTCGCCGTGTCCATCGTGCCCATCATGCGCCGCGTGCTCGTCACGCTCGTGTTCCCCCAGTTCGGATGCGGATCGAGCGCGTGTCCGAGCGGGTCGTGCGCTCCCCCCGGTTCGGGGGAGGTGACATAGGCGGGCGTGACGTGGCCCGCATCGTGCTGTCCTTGCTCGATCGTCCGCTCATCAGTCGTCGTCTGTCGATCCGCTCGCTGTTGTTCGCACATGTCCTCATCCTACCCTTTACCCATACCCCCTGGGAGGGGGTATAAGAAGGATACGTCGTCCTGAGCGCCCTGTCAACCGATCAGCAGCGGGTGTGGTAGCAGCAGCATCAGTCGGCTATCGCGTCTTCTGATGAGGCGCTACCCCAGGCTCGTCGTCAGCGCGGTGCCGTGAACACGCCGCAATCAGCAACGATCGGGGGTTAAGGTAACTGCAAAGAGAAAACCCTCCCATCGGGGGTATACTCCTCGCTACGGATGGTGTGGGAGGGTGTGAGGAGGGCAGCGATGGAACTGACCGCAGCGGTCAAAGCCTTGCTCCAGGACGCGG
>JAABUM010003488.1_pt1 | contig 19189 bp, 20 predicted proteins | sample 5559161 | NCBI WGS metagenome assembly JAABUM01 (sample SAMN10711868, study PRJNA513369) | rock metagenome | isolation source: Antarctica rocks | place: Antarctica: Victoria Land, Siegfried Peak nord | reverse complement strand
CTCGGGCACGTCCGGTCGTCGTCGCTGGCCGCGCTGTCCGGCGGCGAGCAGCAGCGGCTCTCCCTCGCCGTCGGGCTGGCCGGAGCACCACGTCTGCTGCTCGCCGACGAACCCACCAGCCAGCTGGACACCGGCAGCCGGCAGGCGGTCCTGGCCCTGCTGCAGGATGCCGCCGAGCAGGGCACGACGATCGTGGTCGTCACCCACGACGAGGACGTCGCCGGGCAGCTGCACCGCACGGTGGTTCTGCGTGACGGCCGGGTCAGCGCCGACCAGGCCGGGAGCTGAGGCGATGCGGGAGCTGCGGGCGGAGCGGCTCGGCGTGGTCCGGGCCGGACGCCAGGTGCTGCAGGACGTCTCGCTCCTGGTGCCGGCGGGAGGCACCCTGGCCTTGACCGGCCCCTCCGGCTCGGGCAAGTCCACCCTGCTCGCCGTCCTGGCCGGCCTGGAGCCGGCGACCACCGGCACGGTGCACTGGGACGCGGACCTGGTGGGTCCGCGCCGCCGCGGCCTGCGCGACCGCTGCGGCCTGGTGCTGCAGGGCTACGGGCTGGTGTCGCTGCTGACGGCCGCCGAGAACGTCGAGCTTGTCCTGCAGGCCCGCGGGCTGCCACCGGCTGAGGTCGCCGACCGCGCCGAGCAGGCGCTGAGCCAGGTCGGCCTGGCCGAGGTCGCCGACCACCTCGTCGAACAGCTCTCCGGCGGACAGCAGCAGCGGGTCGCGGTCGCCCGCGCGGTCGTGGCCCAGCCCGAGCTGGTCCTGGCCGACGAACCCACCGCGGAACTCGACGCCCGCACCCGGGACCGGATCCTCGGCGTGCTCGCCGCCCAGGCCGAGCGCGGCGCCGTGGTCGTGTTGGCCACCCACGACCGCTCCGTCGCCGACATCGCCGACGACGAGCTCGTCCTGCACGACGGCCGACCCCAGCCGCCCGGAGCCGACAGCTGACACCGACCCAGACAGCGGTGGATCATCGCCCGCCGGCTCGTCCACAACGCCACCGTTGACACAATCGACCGCGGCGCCGGCGCCCTCGTCGTGCTCTACGCCGACCCCCTCGTCCGGATCTGTGCCCTAAACACCGAGGACGTCCATACCGACGGGAAGACCGTCACTGTGTGCCTCGGCGAGAGGACCCGCACCAGCGGCTGTGGGCCACCTTCGCTGCGGCCCGCCGGCCGCGACGCCAGGCTCGGGGACGAGCTGATCAGCGAGCGCCGAGCCGAAGCCCGAGGCGAAGACAGCCGCACTCCCTCATTTTGATCGTCCTGGACGCCTCTGCACTCCTTGCCTTGACCTGGATGTGACCTTCAGCGGTAAGTGGCGCGGTTCTCATAGCGTTATGTGGCGCGGTCAGGCGCGTGAGGTGGGGGCAGTGGCTCCTGCTCGTCCGCTGGCGCACCAGCGCGCTGGATGGCTCGGTAGACCGTCGAGCGCGCGACCTCGAACAGCTCGGCGAGGTCGAGGGTGGTGTGCTTGCCGCCGCGCCACAGCTCGACCAGCAGGGCTTCCTGCTTGCGGTTGACAGCTGGCCCGGCCCGGCCGGCTGGGCGGGCAGGCTTGCGCTGAGCAGGGCTGAAGCGGTCCTGTCGTACCTGCTGGTGCTGGTGTTGACTGTGTTGTGCGCGTTGTGGGGTGCGTTTCTGGTGCCGCTGCGGCTGTTCGGGGTGAGCGCGCCGGTCAGTGTGCTGTTCGCGTTGGCGAATGCTCTGTTGGTCTTCGCCGGCCGGCGGGTGGCGCGCAGCCACTGGGGTGGGGCGGTGCCGGCCTGCTGTGGCTGGGCCTGGCACTGCGGCTGTCAGGGCCGTCACCGTGCTGTCAGGGCCGTTATCGTGCTGTTGGGTCCCCGCCGCGTTGCCCGGGATGCCTTGGGTCTGGGGACCAGCCGCGCCGAGTTCGGTCCTCCAGCGGACCGGCCGGGAGCTCCCACCATGGCCGTTGCAGCCGGTCGTCCTGAGCTGGCTGGTTGTGCGCGGTGCGGGCGGCTTGCTCGGCTGCGTCGATGACGTCCAGGGCCGCGTCGATGTCGCTGGCCTGCCGCGCGTCGCTGCGCACCCACGCTGCCAGGAGCACGATGAGCGTGGGGAGCCCGACGAGTTCGCTGAGCGCGATCATGGCGGTGCCGCCGATTTGTTGTGCCCTGGCCGGTGAGGGGCCCCACGGGCGGGCGACCCTGGTGTAGTAGCTGGCCGCGATGACGTGCCCAGTGCCCAGCACAGCCAGGCCGGGCAGCGCGTCGAGCAGCCCGTCCAGGAACGCGATCAAAGCCCGGACTGGGTAGGACGTCCGGCCGGTGCCCTCGTCCACGCCCAGCAGTGGGAACAGGAAGGCGCAGCCCGCGGTGAGCAGCACCAACCGGGTCAGTGTCAGCAACCAACCGTGCTGGAGCCGGGCCTGGTCCCAACCGGTTGTGTAGACCAGCAGCAGCAGCGTGACGGCCAGCACCGAGCCGGTCAGCGGGAAACCCAGCAGGCGGCCCAGCGCCCGTCGCGCCGGGGAGGCCGCTACCCCCCGGGTCGGGCGCACCGCTCGCCACAGCGCTACAGGCCGGCCCAAGGTGAGCCCGACCGGGACGAGTGTCATCAGCAGCACGTCCTGTACCGCCAGCGGCCAGAACAGCACCCGGGAGTAGGTGCCCAAGAACGAGCACGTCACCAGGAGCAGCGACCCGGCACCGACCCCGACGAACCAGCCAGTCGCTGCCCGGTTCCACAAACCGCCGCGGGCCCGTACCCGCCGGACCGCCCGCACGTACACCACGACCGCCAGCACGGTCAGCACCACCGCAGGCACGTCCCATGACCACCCGGTCAACCAACGAGCTGGGCTCAGCGGCGCTACCAGTGTGATCACGGTCGACGCTCCGAGTGCTGGTACAGCCACAGGCCAACACGGTAGGTCCGGGCCGTCATCGCTGCCCGGCGCACCAGCAAGGGTGCGTCCAGGCTGGGGTCAGCCGGGACTGGCGCCACCTGGGCGCTCACCTGAGATCCTGTAGGTCACGCTGAACATGTGCGTGGCTACCTCGGCTCAGCCCCGCGGCCCGACGCTTCTCATATCGGACGGGTTGCCCCGGACCCGCCGTACTCCCGTCGAGGCCGTACCACCGGAACACATTTGCCAACCTGCCGGCGTGTAGCCGGCGCCCTCACCGACCTGCACCTCATGGGTTGCGAGGTAGCCCGGTGCGGTCCGGGTCGACGTCGGCCCTGACCGTTCTGCGAGATTCACGTGAACACGATCAGCCCGTTAGCGCAGTGCTGCTTCGACGTCGGTCAGTTTCTGGACTAGGACGAGGCTCCCGGGTACACGGCGGAAGCCGTGACGTTCGTAGAACGCAGCGACACGTTCGGTCAGGGCGTCCACGACGACGACCCGTGCGGCGACCTGCTGGGTCGCATCGACGACGCGGGTGAGCGCGTCTGCAAGCAGGACCCCGCCGAGGTTCTGTCCGCGCAGGTTGAGGTGCAGGGCGAGCCGGGCGAGGAGCACCGCCGGGATTTCCGCCGGCCCGCCTCTGCCGATCCTCGCGGGCACGTCGTCCCGCGCGATCTTGTGTGCGGCCAGGGCGTAGTAGCCGACCACCGCACCGGCGTCGGACACCCACACCCAAGTGCGGGCGGTCCGGCGGTCGGTCGCGGCGACGGCTTGCTCCCGGAGCCACACGTCCAGCGATCGTTCGCCGCTGGTGAAAGCTGCGGCATTGTGCAGGTCCGGATCGAACCGCTGGGAACGGAAGGGCACCTGAGTTAGTCGCGGGTGATGACGGTCCGGGCTCGGCGGGCAGCGGCGGCCAGGGCCGGGTTCGCTACTGCCGGGGCGTCCAGGGCGGCGAGGAGCTGGTCGAAGAACGCCGCGGGGACCCGGGTCGTCGCGTCATGTTCGCGAAGGACCTCATCGGCGCGGGCCTCAGCCGCGGAACGCACAAAGTCGCTCAACGCCACTCGTTCGATCCCGGCGGCGCGTTCCAGCCGTGTCTTGCTGTCCGGGCGGACCCGGAGCTCTAGCCGTGCACTTGCTGTCATCCCAACCTCCCGTGTACGTACAAGCGTACGGGCACCTTGTGGTGGGGTCAACCGGGCCTGGTTCACCCGCGCGCAACGCGCAGATGGGCCACGATGGGGGGTGTGAACCCGCATCGGCCCGCGTCCTTCGCGGTGGCCCTTGCATTTGTTGCGGCGTGCGGTACCCATGGCGCGGGAGTGCACAAGGCCCGGGACCCGGCGAGCACTGGCACCCCACCGGTCTCCGCTGGTGCCGGCGGTAACGACGCTTCCTATCTCGCGACAGGACCCGGGCTGGTCCTGTACGTCCGATGGACCGCCACCGGTGCCGCCCTGGCGGGCGCGCTCGACCAGGTCAACGCGTCGACGTCCGCCGCCGCCGGAACCAGCCCGGTGAGGAAAGCCTGACCGGCGTTCGTCACGACGACCGGGTGAGTCTCACGCTCAGCGAAGGACTCGGCACGTACAAGACGATCATCGGGTCGATCAGCGGCGACGAGCTCACCCTCACGCTCCCCAACAGCGCAGGGATCCTGACCGACATGGTGCTTCGCAAGGCCACGGCCGACGACTTCAACGTCGCCGTCGCCCCGCTCGGCGGCCGGGCACAGCAGCAGGCGAGCGCCAACGCGCAAGCCACCCAGGCAGCGCAACAGCAACAGCAACAGCAAGCAATCCAACAGCAGGCGGCGGCCGCGCTCCGGAACGCCGGCTCAGCCCTCGCGTCGGACCTGACGGCCTTGCACGACGCCGCAACAGCCCTGACAAGCGACGACCTGACGTTTAAGGCGTCGCTCACCGAGGCGTCAACTGCTCTTGCCCGGGCCCGCGCCGACTACGCCACGCAACAGCACGACGACGCCGCGAGGCCACCGGACTGCGGGACGGTCAGCAGCGACGCCGGGACCATCGGTAGTGACGAAGCGAGCGTGGAGAGCGGACAGGCCACGGTCGCCTCGGCCACGCAGACCGTTCGCGGCCACGTCTCAACCCTCAGTGACGCGTTTGCGACCGCGAGCAAGGACGCGGCGGTCCTCGCGCAGCTCCAGCAGCAGCAAGGGGCGACTGACCCGCAGGCGCAGCCAGGGGACGTCCAGCCGTACGCGGTGCGCGTACCGAGCCAGACACAACACGCCGGGCTGGCTGCTGCCCGGGCCGAGCAGACCGCGCAGGGCCTGGTCGACCAGGCGAAGGCCGTGAGCGCGCAGGCCGACGCGCTCTCGAACCGCTGCATGTCCTGACGTTCATCGCGGTTGGATCGGACCGACCCTCCGCAGGCCACTTCAACCTAGAACCGCGGTGCGTGCGCGCCGCGACCGTCAGTCTGCTCAGGGTTTGTCTGGCAGCGGCGCAAGGTCCTCCGCGCAGGGCTGTGAGAATCGCCGTGGTCAGTAGTTGATGGTGAGGGCGTCCATGGCGGCCTGGCGGTCGGCGGCGCTGGGCAGGCTGTAGCGGCGGGTGGTCTCCAGGCGGGCGTGACCGGCGAGCTCGGCGACCAGGACGATGTCGTTGCCGGCGCGCACCAGCCGGGTCAGGCAGGTGTGCCGCAGGGTGTGCGCGGAGGCTTGGAGCTCGGCCTGCTGGGCGAGCCGGCGGACGGCGAGGTCGATCGCGCGGGTAGAGAGCCGTTGTCCTTTCAGGGAGAGGAACAGCGCCGGTCCGTCGCTGCCGGGTAGGGCGTTGCGCTTGTCGAGCCATGCGTGGAGGGTGTCGCGGGCCTCGGCGTTGAGCGGGACCTGCCGGTAGCGCTCGCCTTTGCCGCGGCGCACGGTCACGACGCCCTTGCGGGCGCTGATCGCGACGTCGTCGCGGTTCAGGGCGGCGAGCTCGCCGATCCGCAGACCGGTGAACAGCAGCATGGTGACGACGGCCCGGTCCCGCACCCCACCTGCGGTGCCGGCCAGGGCGGCGCGTTCCGCGGCCCGCAGCAGCCGGCGGGTCTGCTCCACGGTGAGGGCTCGGGGGGCGGCCTGGGGCAGGTCGTCGCGCCGGATGCGGGCCGGCCCGAGGCCGACCCAGCGGTAGAAGGAGTCCAGGGCGGCCGGGGTGAGGTTGACCGAGGCGGGCTTGGCCTGGCGGGTGTCGATGAGGTGGGCGCGGTAGTCCCGGACGGTGTAGTCCCGGGCGTGGCCGTAGGTGAACGGCTCGCCCGGCGGCGGCGGGTGACCGGGTCGAGCTCGGCGAGCCAGGCCAGGTAGCCACCGGCCCGACCGGCGTAGGCGCGGCGGGTCGCAGCCGCCAGCGGCAAGGCCTCCAGGTGCGCCCGGTAGTCCTGGTACCGGTCGGCGAGCACCGCGTCGAGGCCTCGTACATAGGCGCTGACCGCCACCCGACCCGCCTCCTGTTATCGGAAGTGCTTGTCGGCCGCTAGTCTGCCTCGCTCAGCGCGTTATCGGTAGCAGGACGCGCTTGGGGATGCGGGTAATGCTAGTTATCAGCAGTGGGCGCCTGGCTGGTGCTACGCGGCGTCCAGTCTGGGTGGCAGCGGCCTGACCGCACCGCTGACGCCGGCGCCAGCAGCGGCACGACCGTCGAGGCGGCCGACGGATCTGGACCGGACACCCGGTGAAAGGCCGCCGAGGCCTCAGCGCCAGCAGCGGCCGCAAGCGCCAGCAGCGCCGCAAGGAAGAAGATCGCCGCCAACGGCAGGCGAGCTCGCCGAGACCGTCGCCGCCCTCGGCAGCCAAATTGAGAACCCCAAGAAGCTGGCCCGATTGTTTGAGAGCGGCCTGCGCCGCGAGGTCCACCGGCTCGGTCGGGGACTACCGCAAGGGCGGCGGCTCGTCGGGCGTAGCCAGACGTCGCGCAGCGGCGGCGACCGCCGCTCGGCGCTCGACGCGGGCCGACCGGGGGTTGCTGGTTCCGCTGATCATTCGGGCGATTTGCGGTGCCGAGGCCCACCAGCTGGAAAGTGACAGGAGCAAGAAGAGAAGGTCTGGTGCGGGGATGGCCCGCGTGATGATCTTCGCGTCCTGCGCCGCTGACAGAGCCTCGACCTTTTGCCGATAGAGCGCGGTGCGCGCGGTCTCATCGGGGAGCCCTCCGGTGTCGGAGAGTCCCTCCCAAATGACGAGCCGGCCAAGGTCCGGGTGGTCGGCCACGTAGTCGAACGACTGGGCCGAGAACTCGGCTACGTCCTCCAGTGAATCGATGCGCAGGGGGACGGCGTCCGCGATCCGGCTGAGCTCTTCGGTCAGGATGTTGCTGAACAGGGACGCCTTGTCGCCGAAGTAGTTGTAGAGCCGCTCCTTATTCACTCCCGCCCGCGCGGCGATGCGCTCGACCGTGGTCCCGTCGAGGCCGTGCTCGGCGAACTCGACAGCCGCGGCCTCACGGAGCAGCCGTCTAGTTCTGTCCACGTTTCTGGGCATGCGCTGACGCTACCAAGAGGGCCAGGCAAGCCAACGCGACCGTTGACTCTGACATCGGCTGCGCCTACAGTGACCGGCCAACGCAATCGTTGGTAATCTTCAGTGAGAGGCATCCATGACTGACACAACCTCGCGCAAGACCGCCTTGATCGTCGGAGCCTCGCGAGCCCTTGGGCTCGCCCTCGCCGGCGAGTACTTGAAACGAGGTTGGGACGTTATCGGAACCGCCCGAAGTGGTCGACGAACAGGCCTCCACGATCTCGCCCACTCCTCGGTTGCCCGGCTCACCGTCGAAGACCTCGACATGACTGATGACGGCCAGATCACCGCGCTTCGCGAGCGACTCGATGGCCGGACTCTCGATCTTCTGTTCGTTAACGCCGCGATCACCAACGGCGACGAACCCGTCGAAGCGGTCGCCACGGAAACTTTCATCGACATCATGGTTACGAACGCCCTCAGCCCCTTTCGCGTGATTGAGAAGCTCGAGGATCTGGTTGCCCCCACCGGCACCATCGGGGTAATGTCTTCGAGCCAGGGCAGTATCTCGCTGAACACGAGCGGTGGCCACGAGGTCTACCGGGCGAGTAAGTCGGCATTGAACCAGCTCATGCGAAGCTACGCAGCGCGCCAACCCGGCGACACCCGAACTCTCCTACTGATTAATCCCGGCTGGGTGCAGACGGAGCTGGGCGGCCCAGGAGCCCAGCTCACCATCGAGCAAAGCATCCCCGGTGTCGCCGACACAATCGACCGACACGCGGGTGACCGCGGGCTCCAGTTCCTGGACTACCAAGGCAAGAGCGTGTCCTGGTAATCAGCAGCAAGGGCAGCCAGCACCCCGGCACCCCGCCTGTTGCAGAAACTCCCTCGGAATCTCGCGAACAAACGACATGAGACACCCAACGACGGCAGCGGGCTCACGGCGTTTCGTGTCAATCGCCGTGGGTAAGTGCGGGCGACCTCCTTGAGGAAAGCCAGGAACTCGACGTTAGTTGGGGTGTCGCTAGAAGCATCAGTCGGTCACCAGCCCGGTCGCCACCTCCAACGCGGCGAACAAGGTGGTGGTCCTGTTGCGCTTGTCGTCGTCTTGATGACTGGTCTGCTTCTCCGGCTTGTGCACGATCCCCGGCCGCACCGGCAGATCGGCGCGGTCCGGTCCAACGCTTGGATCTGAGTCTTCTCATGCTCGTGGCTGACGCACACCACGACCGCTTTAGCCGCCGGGTCCAGGTAGAGCCTGACGAACGTCGTGGATCCTCGCCTCCAACTCTGGATCAGTGGAGAACGTGAACGTCTGCACCTTTCACGGCTTCAACGCCCACCGCCTCCACACCCGGGCTACCATCGCGAGGCTCGGGTACGTGGTTTGCCGGCTTCCAAGTCAGGAGCCGCATGCCCGGTCCCGTGCTCCAGGGGACGGCGACCTGGCGCTTCTGGTAGGTCGACGCCACTGCCCGGCCACCATTGCAGGTCGTCCAGGACCTCGACAACGACGGGTGGTCCAGGCCAGCGGCACCAGCACGGGCAGCAGCACCACCTCGGCGCCGGCGTAGCCGGCCCTGGCCGGGTCAGGGACGCACCGGTCCGCAACTAGCCGGTGATCGCGGCTGGTCCGACGTTGCACCCGGGGGAGCACCCAAGGAGCGGCCGCCGCTGGGCCATGCGGGTGACTACGACGCGCTGCACGTCTTTGCCGACGTGCAGGAGGAGCTCTACTAACAGGTCGACCCCATCGGCGAAGGGCAACGGCGTATTTTGTGTGCGACCCGCGGTAGGTTCGCCAACGTGAGCGATGTGTCCGTTGTGCGGACCTTGCCACCGAAAGTGCTTGAGGTGCTGTGGGGTAAGTCTGACGCGGGTGGCCAGCCCAATCTCCTGCTGCAGCATCTGCTGGACACGGCCGCGGTGGCTGAGGTCTTGTGGGACGTCTATCTCAGCGATGCCGTTCGCCGGCCCTTGGATGACATCACGCGAGGTCGCGGGCGTCAGCTTTCCGCGTTGCTCGGTGGTTGGCATGACTTGGGTAAGGCCACACCTGGCTTTCAAGGCAAGGTGCCGGCGCTCGCTCAGCGGGTGGAGACAGCTGGGCTGCCCACTCGGGTCGAGACGCGGGCGGAGAAGTGGCGTCATGAGTTGGCGTCCGCGCTGGTCGTTCGTGAGGTCCTACAGGACCGTTGGCCCGTTGAGCACATCGAGTGGTTCTGGCCGCTGCTCGCCGGTCATCACGGGCGGGTCCCGAGCCGGGGGAGACTGCAACCGAAGCCGCGGTGGATGCGCGGCGGTGAAGGCTGGGTCGCCGCGCAGCACGCCTTGGCCATCCGGGTCGCAGACGAGCTGAACGATGACCTGCGGCCACCGCAAGCCAGCCCAACCCGCAGCCGACAACTCGTGGCGGTCGGCCATCTGGTGATGGCGGACTGGATCGCCAGCGACGAGCGGCACTTCCCGGGGGTGGACGACCCCACCGGGGTATCGATCACGGCGGCGCGGGAGCGCGCCCGGATCGCTGTTGCGGCGTTGGGTTTGCGGCGGGGGCTGCGACCGGCGCCGAAGCAGGACACCGCCGCCCTGATGCGGCGGCGGTTCGGCCGGGACAGCCGACCGGTGCAGTCGCTGGTCGCCCAGACAGCCCGGCACGGTGCGGGGTTGCTTCTGGTTGAGGCGCCTACTGGTGAGGGCAAGACCGAAGCGGCGCTGCTGGCCGTGGAGCTGCTGGCCGGGCGCTCGGGCCAGGACGGTGTCTACGTCGGGCTGCCGACGCAGGCCACCAGCGACCCGATGTTCACCCGCGTGCGCAGCTGGCTGTCGACGTTTGAGGACCCGCCGGTGCCGGGTCTGCTGCACGGCAAGCGGGCGCTGAACAGCGAGTGGGCGGCGTTGCAGCAGCAGACGTCCTACGCCGGCGTCGACGACTACGGCCTCGCCGACCCGTACGCCAGCCCGAGGCAGCGTGAGGCGAAGCCGCCGGCGGACTGGTTTTTGGGGCGCAAGCGGGGGTTGCTGCAGCCCGTCGCGGTTGGCACGGTGGATCAGGTCCTGTACGCGGCGACCCGCACCAAGCACGTCATGCTGCGCCATGCCGGGCTGGCCGGGGGCGTCGTGGTGCTCGATGAGGTGCATGCCTACGACGTCTACATGGCGCAGTTCCTGCAGGAGGCGTTGCGCTGGGCGGCCGCCGCCGACGTGCCGGTCGTGCTGCTGTCCGCGACGCTGCCGCCGCAGGCCCGCCACTCGCTGGTGGATGCGTACGCCCAAGGCGCGACCGGCTCGCCGGACGCCACCGTCCCGCTCGGCGACAGCCCGGGCTACCCGAGTGTGCTGGCGGTACGCCGCGAGGGCGGCAACGTCCAGACCGGGTGGACGTCGTGCCCGGGCGCCCGGGCCAGCCGGCCGTTCTCGCTCTCGGTGCTCGAGCAGGTCTGCGAGCAGGACGACGCGGGCCTGGTTGAGCTGCTCGGTGAGCGGCTCGGCGGTGGTGGGACCTGCCTGGTGGTGCGCAACACCGTGACCCGGGCCCAGCAGACCTACCGGGCGCTGCGGCCGCTGTTCGCCGACGACGTCGTGCTGCTGCACGCGCGGCTGACCGCGGGGGCGCGCACCGACCGGGCCGAGACGCTGCTGCGTGAGCTCGGGCCGGGGGAGCAGGCCCGGCCGGCGCGCCGGGTCGTGGTAGCTACGCAGGTGGCGGAGCAGTCATTCGACATCGACGCGGACCTGCTGGTCACCGACCTGGCCCCGATCGATCTGCTGCTGCAGCGGGCCGGGCGGCTGCACCGCCACCAGCGACCCGAAGGGGCGCGGCCGGTGAAGCTACGCGACCCGCAGGTCGTCGTCACGGGTCTGCAGTGGCAGGGCGACGCGGTCCCGTTGCTGCCCGGCGGGTCCCGGGCGGTGTACGGCGAGCACCTGCTGCTGCGGGCGGCGGCTCTGGTGCAGGCCGGGCTCGACCGCGGCTGGGACCTGCCCGTGAACGTGCCGGACCTGGTGGCCGCCGGCTACGCCCGAGACGAACAGGTCCCCGCGGGCTGGCGGGACCGGCTGGTCGCCGGACGGGCCGAACAGGACGAGCAGAGCGAGCGGCGGCAGGCGGACGCCCGGCGTTTCCTGCTAGCTGGTGTGCGCGGCCAGGCGCTGCCGACGCTCGCCGGCCTGCACGAGATGGATGTTGCCGAGGTCGACGACGACGAGGTCGCGGCCGTGGTCCGCGACGGTGAGAACTCTGTGGAGGTCACGCTGGTGGTGCGGGACGGGCACGGCTACCGGACACTGGACGGCCGCTGGTTGGGCGCGACCGGGCAGGCCGTCATCACCGACCCGACGCTGCACCGTGAGGTCGCGGCCAGCGCCGTACGGCTGCCGGCCTCACCAGCGACCAGGCAGCTCAACGCGGCGGCGCGGCAGGAGCTGGGCCCGCTACCGGGCTGGGCGCACGACGTCTACCTGCGCAGCGCGCGGGCGCTGGAGCTCGACGCCAGCGGCGCAGCGACGCTTGGACTGTGGCGACTGTCCTACGACACCGAGCTCGGTCTGCTGCACGAGCGGACCTCGTGATGACGATCGTGGCCTGCTTCAACCTGGTTGACCGGCCGTGGGTGCCGGTCCTGGTCGCCGGTCGGCCGGAGCGCCTGGCGCTGCGAGACCTAGCCGAGCAGCCCGACGCCGTCGACGGGCTGGACCTGGCCGATGCGCTCGGCGCGGTAGCGGTGCTGCGCCAGGTGCTGCTGCCGGTCTGGCTGGACGCGCTGGGACTACCCAAGGACGCGCTGGCCTGGCAACGGCGCTTGGAGCGGCCCGGTGATTCCACCACGCGGCTGCTGGACTACCTGGACGAGCACCGGTCGCGTTTCGACCTGTTCAGCCCCACCGCCCCGTTCGCGCAGGTGGCGGGTTTGCACACCGCAAAGAACGAGACCAAGCCGGTGTCGCTGCTGCAGCCCGACCAACCCGCCGGGAACAACGTGCCGCTGTTCGCTGCCCGCACCGAGGCGCAGCCGCCCACCCTTTCCCCGCCGGACGCGGCTCTGGCTCTGCTGGTCGCGCAGGCGGTGGACACAGCGGCGATCAAGTCCGGGGCGGTCGGTGACCCAAGAGTCCTGGCCGGCAAGACGACCGGCAACCCGACCGGGCCGGTCGGCCAGCTCGGGGTGATCGTGCCGGTGGGTGCCTGCTTTCAGGAGACGATCAGTCTCAACACGCCCTGCTCGGGGGCGTCGACGGACCTGACCCTGGGTGAGCCGCACTGGCGGCGGCGGCCGCCCCCCGACGCCTGCTGGGTTGAGCGGGAGGCGTCGGGGTTGCTGGACCTGCTGACCTGGCAGTCCCGGCGGGTCCGGCTGCTGGCGGAGGTGCACGACGGCCAGGAGGTCGTCGTCTCCCGTGTCGTACTGACCGCCGGGGACCGCCTTCGTGGCCTGCCGGAGTACGAGCCGCACACCGCCTGGCGGCGGGAGGACAAACCCAAGGCGGGCCAAAGCCCCCAACGACCCCTACGACATCGCTCTGGAATCGCGGTCTGGCGGGGCCTGCAGTCGCTGCTGGCCACCCGCGAGGCCAGCGGCGCCGCGCAGACCAGCAGCCTGCTCCTGCGCCAGCTCGCTGAGTTGGGGGACCTGCAGGTCATCAGCCCTGACCTGCGCCTGCAGGTGCTGGCCGTTCAGGTGTTCTACGGCAACCAGTTCGCCGTCGTCCAGGACGTGTTCGTCGACCTCATCCCGCTACCGATCTCAGCGTTGCCTGAGGACAACCCGGTGCGGGAGCTGCTGGTCACTGTGGCGCTGCAGGCGGGTGAGCTGCAGAAGGCGGCGAACCACCTGGATGACCACCTGCGGGAGGCGGCCGGCGGCGAGCGCACGCCGTGGGACCGCAGCCAGCGGCTCGGTGACACGCTCGTCCAAGACCTCACGCCGGTGGTCCGCCGCCTGCTGTCGGGCCTGCAACGCGACCCGGAGCAGGTCGAGGCGGCCGGGCAGGCCTGGCGGGCCACCGCCCGACAGCGTTCCCTGACCGCAGCCGCCCAGGCCCTGGCCGCGGCGCCTATGCGCGCCTTCGCCGGGCGGACGTTCCACCAGGGTGGCCGGGAGTGGACGGTGCGCCTGAGCGTTGCCGAGGCGGCGTTCGGCAAGGCTCTGAACGACATCCTGGGCCCCGCCGCCCGGTCCGATCAGCTGGAGAGAGCCGATGGCTGACCAGCCCGTCGCGCAACCGTCCAGGCAGCGGTCGCCCTCGCGTTACTGGGCCCGCGGCTGGTGGGGACCAAGCCGAGCGCTGCCCCCGGGCGAGGACCTGGCGGCCCTACGTCGCGGTCTGGGACGCGAGCCGGGGTAGTGCCGGGTGTCTGGCCGTTCTACACCGAGCTCACCGGGCGGGGCGAGGTGAGCAGCCAGCTCCGGGCCGAGCACATCGCACTGAGCCTGTTCGGGCTGCACCAGCAGTCGCAGCAGGCACTGATGCACCGAACAGGGCCTAGCCTCGGCGCGGCCGCGCGCGCACTGAGGCAGGCGGGCAAGTTCAGCCCGGAAGCCGTCGACCGTCGGCTCGTCGCCGCCGCCCAGTCGAGCACGGTGGAGACCCTTGCGGTGCACCTGCGGGGGTTGGTCCAGCAGTTCTCCAGCGCCTCCGGCGGCCACGCCCTGGACTACGACCGGCTGATGCGGGACCTCGTGCTTTGGCAAACGGCCGCCGGGGTCGCACGCGTCCGGCGGCGCTGGGGCGGCGACTACTACGCGCCGTACGACAGGCAGAACTCCACCGGCTCGCCAACACCCCCGATCGGAGCGCGATGACCAAGCTCTACGTAGACGTGCACGTCCTGCAAACCGTGCCGCCCTCCAACCTCAACCGGGACGACGCGGGAGCGCCTAAGCAGGCCGTGTACGGCGGCGCCCGCCGGGCCCGCGTGTCCTCCCAGGCCTGGAAGCGGGCGACGAGAAAGTCCTTCGCTCAGGCCGACACCGGAGTCGAGCTGTCACTGGGCACCCGGACAAAGGCGCTGCGCGAGCTGCTGGAACGGCGGTTCGCCGCGAACGGTCACGATGCCGAGACGGCGGAACGCTGGTCGCTGGCGGCCTTGACCGCGATGAAGCTCAAAGTCGACGGCAAACGCCCCAAGGACACCCAGTACCTGCTGTTCCTGGGCCAGCAACAGCTCGACGAGCTCGCCAGAACCGTCGAACAGGGCATGAACCACAGCCAGCAGCTCGACGAGGCGTCAGTTCAGGCGGCCCTGCGGTCGGGGCACTCAGTCGACGTCGCGCTGTTCGGCCGGATGGTCGCCGACCTGGCCACGCTCAACGTGGATGCGGCGACGCAGGTAGCGCACGCCCTGTCCACGCATGCCATCGACACCGAGTTCGACTACTTCACCGCCGTCGATGATGAGAACGAGGCCGGTGAGACCGGCGCCGCCATGATCGGCACGGTCGAGTTCACCTCCGCCACGCTCTACCGCTACGCAACGGTAGGTGTCCATCAGCTCCGGGACAACCTCGACGGTGACGAGGCGACCGTCCGCGCCGCCCTAAAAGCGTTCCTGCTCGGCTTCGTCACATCAATGCCGACCGGGCACCAGAGCTCGTTCGCCCACCGCACCACACCGGACCTGGTGACCTTCGTGGTGCGTCAGGACCAGCCGGTCAACCTGGTGTCGGCCTTTGAGGAACCGGTGACCGGTCCCGGCATCGCCCGGCGGTCAGTGGCCCGGCTCAACCAGGAACTCGCCCGCTGCACACGGTTGTGGTGCGCGCCGCCCCGGCTGTTGGTCTCGACCTACGAGCCGCGCGCCGGGGACGAGCAGGAGGCAGACCTGGCCGCGCTGGGAGAGCTCGTCGGGTTGCAGGACGCCGTGACCCGCGTGCTGGAGGCGGTCAGCGCCGACGTGCCTGCGGCCACTCCAGCGTGAACCCGGTGCGGGAGGCCGCCTACGCCGCCGATCACGAGGGCGACGGGCAGGCATGCCTGGTTCTGCGGCTGGCCGGGCCCCTGCAGTCCTGGGGGACCCGCAGCCGGCACAACCGGCGCGACACCGGCAACGAGCCCACCAAGAGCGGCATCGTCGGCATGCTGGCCGCCGCGTCCGGGCGCCGCCGGAGCGAACCCATCGCCGACCTTGCCCGGCTGGACCTCGGCGTCCGCATCGACCAGCCCGGTCAGCTGCGCCGCGATTACCACACGGTCAGCCGGCTCGACGGCGGCCCGCTGCTGTCCGCGGCCGTCGGAGCCAAAGGCCAGCAGAAGCCGACCGCACCCGCCAAACCCACGCACGTCACCACCCGGTTCTACCTGGAGGAGGCCGTGTTCCTGGCGGCAGTGAGCGGTCCCGGCGAGCTCCTCACAGCGCTGGCCGACGCCGTGCGCAGCCCCGCCTTCCCCTTGGCGTTGGGCCGCCGCTCCTGCGCCCCCACGCAGCCGCTGCTGCTCGCCCCCGCGCAGGCGGGACCGTTGTGGCAGGGCGACCCCCTGACGGTGCTCAGAAACGTGCCCTGGCAGGCATCGGCGGCCACCCGCGAGCGCGCTCGGCGGTCCGGTGAGGTGTCAGACCGCATCCAGCTGCCGGCCGTGCTGGACGAGCCGGACGGCGAGGAGGTGCGTGAGGACCTGCCGCTGTCGTTCGACCCCTACGGCCGTCGCTACGCGAGCCGCCGCGTGCAGCAGCACTGGCTGGAGGTCCAGACAGGGCTACCGCCCACAGCCACCGCAGCGCACGACCCGTTCGCCCTGCTGGGATGGTGAGTCTTGCCCTACCTGTCCCGTATCTGGCTCAACCCGCTGCGCCGCGGCGCGCAGCGGCTGCTCACCGACCCGCACGCAGTACACGCCGCGGTGCTCGGGTCCTTGTCCCAGCAGCCGGTCCAGGAGCGGACGCTGTGGCGCCTGGAGCCCGAAGCGCACCGCGCGGCGCTGCTCGTACTCACCCACTCCCGCCCGTCATGGGACCACGTCGTGGAGCAGGCCGGTTGGCCCGGCAGCGCCGACCCACAAGCTCTCGTGCGCGACTACACGCCGCTGCTGGCACGGGTTGTTACCGGGCGTGAGTTCGCTTTCCGGCTCCGTGCGAACACTGTCAGCAGTACCAAGGCGCCGGCCGCGACCACGGCACGTCAGCGGGAACGGCTCGCGCAGCAGCGCCCCCGTGGGCAGCTCGTCCCGGAGCGCACCGCGGCCCAGCAGCTGGACTGGTTCGCCCAGCGGCTCCCTCGGTGGGGCTTCACCGTGGTGGAGGTCGAAGGCCTGGGGCAGCTGAGGCTGGCCGGCCGCGCCGCAGTGGAGTTCCGAAAGGGCCACGGTCCTGACTCTCACCGCCGGGTGGTGCTGCAGACCGCGACCGCCGAAGGGCTGGTACGGGTCGCCGACCCCGAGCTGGCCTGCGCCGCGCTGCTCAACGGGTGCGGGCGCGCTCGCGCGTACGGCTGCGGCCTGCTGACGTTGGCACCGGTCGGTGATTCAGATGTAGTGGCTGGCTGAGCCGCAGGACCTCCACCGCGTCCAAGACCGGATCTCGACCGTCTACGTCGAGCGCAGCCACGTCGACCACGACGACAACGCCGTCGTCGTCAACCAGGAGCGGGTCATCCGCGTCCCGGCCGCCATGGTCGCCTCGCTGCTGCTCGGACCCGGGACGCGCATCACCTCCGGTGCCGTTCGCCTGCTCGCCGACTCCGGCACCGCGATCTGCTGGGTGGGCGAGCGAGGAGTACCGATGTACGCCAGCGGTATCGGTACCAGCCGCGGAGCCCGCTTCATCGAACGCCAGGCCTACCTGGTCACCCGCGCCCCGGAACGCCTAGCCGTGGCGCCGCATGTACGGCATGCGCTTGCCCGGTGAAGACGTGAGCGCGGCGACGATGCAGCAGCTGCGTGGCCGCGAAGGTGCCCGCGTCAAACGCCTCTACCGTGAGGCTGCCCAGCAGTTCGCAGTGCCGTGGAAGGGACGGATCTACCAGCCAGGCGATGCCTTCGCTGCCGGCGACGACGTGAACCGACTGCTGTCGGCCGGCCACGCTTGCTTGTACGGGGTGTGTCACGCGGCGATCGTGGGACTGGGCGCCAGCCCAGCACTGGGCTTCGTGCACTCCGGAGGTGCCACGTCATTCGTCCTGGACATCGCGGACCTGTACAAGGCGGAGTACACAATCCCAACAGCTTTCAGGCTCGCCGCAGCCGGCGAGATCCAGGACGTGACGTTACGGCTGGCCTTCCGGGACAAGGTGGCCGACGGCGGGCTCATGAGACGAGTCGTGGAGTACGTGCGGGACCTACTCTTCGACGGCGCGGGACCCGACGAGGAGACGACGGGCATCTGCGGGACGAGCGAGCCGGAGCCGTGCTGAGCGGCCGGGACTACAGCCATCAGGCCCCTGCGCTTCTCGGCATCACCGGCCCTGAGCTCCCGGTAACACCACAAAACTGGTGACCATCATCGTGCTCATCGGCGTGGCACCTGGACTACGGGGACACGTCACACGATGGTTGTCCGAAGTGGCCGCCGGTGTCTTCGTCGGCAACCCAAGCGCGCGAGTTCGAGAGCGACTGTGGCGAGTGCTCGCCGAGCGCGTCAACGACGGTCAGGTCGTGATGGTCGAACCGTGCAACAACGAGCAAGGGTGGGCCGTCAGAACCGCCGGGCGCGACCGCATGGTCCCCGTCGACCTCGACGGACTGATGCTTATGAGTCGACCGCGGCGCTAAAGTCCCACATCAGAAAGTGTCGTCCCCGCCCGCGCGGGGGTGCTCCCCCGAGCCCGGACCCGACCCGGACAGCGACCGCGTCGTCCCCGCCCGCGCGGGGGTGCTCCCGTCGTGCCGTTCGCGCAGACGATCCACGCGACGTCGTCCCCGCCCACGCGGGGGTGCTCCGTTCAGCTCCGCTACCAGCACGTCCCGGGCGTCGTCGTCCCCGCCCACGCGGGGGTGCTCCGCTGTGCGCTGCGTAGGCAGGGTTCGTGACCTGGTCGTCCCCGCCCCCGCGGGGGTGCTCCGCGCTGCGTAGGCAGGGTTCGTGACCTGGTCGTCCCCGCCCCCGCGGGGGTGCTCCCCACGCGAATGCCGGCTGGGCGCAGGGCCTCGCGTCGTCCCCGCCCACGCGGGGGTGCTCCCAGATACCGGTTGCTCAGCAGCATCGCGAGGCGGTCGTCCCCGCCCACGCGGGGGTGCTCCCGACTTCGTGTTGCGGGACTCGATCGACGAAGGGTCGTCCCCGCCCACGCGGGGGTGCTCCGACAACTACTTTGACCCCGTAGTGGACTTGGCCGTCGTCCCCGCCCACGCGGGGGTGCTCCCGTACCTTGAAATACCAGGTCGCCAGGTAGAAGGTCGTCCCCGCCCACGCGGGGGTGCTCCCGTGTATGGCTAGTGCTTGGAGAACGGTTACCCGGTCGTCCCCGCCCACGCGGGGGTGCTCCCCGCACGGCCGCGACTGTCCTCGCACTGAGTGCGTCGTCCCCGCCCACGGTGCTGGTGTGAGTGAGGCGACGGCGTTGACCTGCGCAATCAGGGCGGTCGAGTCCTCGATCGGGTAGCAGCCGGCGAGTGCGTGACCATTACACGAGACGGCAAACCGGTTGCCTGCCTGGAGCCCACGGCACGTGGTCGGCTCGGCGCCGAGGTGCTCATCGGTCGCTTCCGCCAGTTGCCTGAGGTGGACCCGCCGCGCGGCTGGGGGAGGACGTCGACGCCTTTCTCGACCAGGAGCTGTGACAGCCCACCCGATTGGTGTCCTGGACACCAACATGATTGTGCTTCTGGTGCCGAGGATCTGCCGGCCGAGCCGTTGATCACAGCTGTAACGCTCGCGGAGTTGTCGGTCGGTCCGCTGG
>JAABUM010003486.1_pt1 | contig 19193 bp, 17 predicted proteins | sample 5559161 | NCBI WGS metagenome assembly JAABUM01 (sample SAMN10711868, study PRJNA513369) | rock metagenome | isolation source: Antarctica rocks | place: Antarctica: Victoria Land, Siegfried Peak nord | reverse complement strand
GGGCGGCCCGGTCTTGGGTTTCCCGCAGCCGGGTGACGGCGTCGGACAGGGCGGCGAGCTGGGCGAGCAGCGCGAGCAGCTGGGTGTTCTCGGCCCGGCCGACGAACCGCGCCGAGGCCAGCAGCACCGACGCGGCGCGCAGTCCCTGCCCAGCTTGGGACGGTGCCGGCAGGCGGCCCCACAGCTCCCGTGCGGCCCGGTCGTAGCTGGCGGCGGCAGCGGTCAGCGGCCCGCCGCGGCGGCCTTCGACGACCCGGGCAGCGGAGGACAGGAAGTCCGAGGCGGCCCACGCGGCGTCCCCCGCCGCCTGCGGGTCGCTGCCGGCGGCAGCGCGGACCTGTTCGGTGGCGTGGGCCACTGCCGCGCTCGCCTGCTCCCAGATCCGGGCCCGTTCCTCGCCGGTGAGCCGGTGCCGGTCCTGGCCCGGCCCGCCGGTGGCGCGCCCGGCAGCGGCCTGTGTCGACGAGGACTTACTTGTCCCCTGGTCGGGCTGCCTGGCCCCCGTGCCATCACCTGCTGTGGTGGCGTTGCCAGCAGGTGCCTCTAGCTCCCAGCGCCGGGCCAGCTTGGGCAAGGTGAGGTCGGCGGCGAGCTTGCCACCCCCGAAGTAGATCGGCGCCCCGCCTGGGTCGACCGACTCGGGCAGCGCGACCGCGTAGCCGGTGACCTGACCGGGGTTGCGTTCGGAGTACCGCTGGCGGACCAGCAGCCCGTCATCAGCCAGCCGCTCCCAGAACTCCTCGAGAGTGCTGGCACCCGAGGCGGCGGTCCGGACCGAGCGGCGCAGGCTGTCCCGCACCGGCTCGCCATGACCCTGCCGGGCTGCTTTCTCGGTCTCGGCGTAGCTGGCCCGCTTGGCCGCAGTCCGGTCACTGGCCGCGGTCACGCTCAGCCCATATTTGGCTTCCACTTCCCGGGAGGCTTCCCCGGCCCGCCAGAAATCATTGCGGGGAAACACGCGGCGGCCGTCCTGCCGGGCCAGCGTGGCGACCACGTGCACATGGTCATCGGCGTGCCGAACCGCGACCCACCGCACCCCCAGGTCATCACCCCGAGGCGCCAGGCCAAGACGGTCCAGGTACGTCTCGGCGACGTCCCGCCACTGGGAGTCGGACAAGTAGCGGTCGACCAGCACCCCGGTCTCGGGGTCCTTCTTCGCCGCGATGATCAGGTGGTAGACCGGCTTCTTGTCCGCCCCGACACCGGCTGCTGCCAGCGGCTGCTCGAGCAACCCGACCAGCGGGCGGAAGTCCCGCCGGCCCCCCTGCCCCACGACCGGCTCGAGCACCTCTGGTTCGTCGAACCCGCCGATCACCCGCGGATTGGTGTGCGGGTTGCGCCGACCCCGGCCCTCCTGCTGCGCCGGCCCCGTCGCGTACAGGTAGCGCACCAACCCGGCGACCCGGCTCCCCCGCGGGGCCACCTTCCCGATCACACCCCACTCCCCCAGCGGTTGCCGGCCGTCTTCATGGCCGGCGCCTCATCAGCGCCTCGGCAGCCGCATCCACCCGGGCCACCGCCCGGGCGGTCGCCTCCACCGCCTGCCCCAGCCAGTCCGGCGCCTCACCCGTCGCGTTCAACGCCGCCACCGCCTGGTTCACGTTCACCCCGAACCGGCGCACCGCCGCCCGCGCCGCCATCAACTCCGAAAGCGCCTCACGTGACTCCCCCGCCGCCGGACCCGCCGCCCCCGACGCCGCCGCCAGCGCCGCCGCCCCCACAAACCCAGTCGGCGTCAACCCCGCCCGCCCCGCCGCCGCCTCGATCGCCGCCAGCTCCTCATCACCCAGCCGCACAGTGACCCGCCGACCCCGACCCGGGAACCGGTGATCCCGATGACGTGACACCAGCACCGCCGCGCCCCCTAGGGCCTCCGTGCCCTCGGTCGAACTCGCCTCCCGCTCCCCCATCCCAGGCCCCCCTGTCCCTCCGCCGCTGTTGCCTCTGTCTCGACCGCGCCCGGTCGAGACGATCCCGCCCCGACCCCGCCGGGTCGCCGCCGATGCTGCCACCTCCAGCCCGCCAGGGCCAGAGGTCTGGCAGCCAAAGGCATATCTCGCTTCCGTCTGTCGACCGGCCGGGCTCCGTCTGTCGACCGGCCGGGCTCCGTCTGTCGACCGGCCGGGCTCTCGAATTACGAGGGCGCCAGGCGCCGGTAGGCGCCGGACCGGGACAAGCACAGCCGCGCCTTCGGGCGCGACCAAAGGCAACAGCCAGGCCGGGCGGCGCTCAACTCCGGCAGCTGCGTCGATCAGCAGGCGGGACGGCACGTCCGGCACAGGCCCAACCGCGACGGGTTCCGACGGCGGCCGCCTGCCTCCCCCGGCTGGCTCGCTCGCCGGTTCCGTCTGCGGGCCGCCACGGCCGCACCGCCTGAGCCCCCCCTCGGCCCGTGCTTGGGTGGCGAACCCTCGGGTGCCGACCCGGCAGCCGGTCATGCCAGCATGAACCGTCATGACCACCACGCCGACCACAACCCGCTCGCGTGCTCTGGTCCTGGGCGGTGGCGGGGTCACCGGCATCGCCTGGGAAGTCGGCGTGCTAGCCGGGCTGCACGCAGCCGGGGTCGACCTCACCGGCGCCGACGCGGTGATCGGCACGTCGGCAGGGGCGTTCGTCGGCGCCGCCCTGGCCAGTGGCCACGACCTGGAGGCGCTGTTCGCCGCGCAGTCCCAGCCCGACCCCAACGAACTGCCCGCGGCCGCCACCGAACAGATCATGGCGGCCTGGTACGCGGCGTTCACCGCCGGTGGCACCGACCCCCAGCGGGTCGGGGCGGCGATGGGCCGGATCGGCAAAGCCCACCCCGAACCGGTGCCGCTCGCGGCTCGGCGCACGGTCGTGCGGGCCCGCCTGGCCACCACCGACTGGCCGCCGGCCCTGCAGGTCACCGCGATCGACGCCGACACCGGAGCGCTGCACGTCTTCGACGCCACCTCCGGTGTCGCGCTCGTCGACGCGGTCGCGGCCAGCGGCGCCGTCCCCGGCGTCTGGCCGCTCGAGCGGTTCGCCGGCCGGAACTGGATCGACGGCGGGATGGTCTCGGCCGCCAACACCCGCCTCGCCCGCGGCTACGACCGGGTCGTGGTCATCGCCCCGATCCCCGACGGCTACGGCGCCATCCCCGGCACAGCCCAGGACGTTGCCGACCTGAGCACCGCCAGCCAAGTGCTGCTGATCGCCCCCGACGAGCGCAGCGTCGCCGCCGTCGGCCCCAACATCTACGACCCGACCCGACGGGGACCCGCCGCAGCCGCCGGCCGCGCCCAAGGCACCCGACTCGCCACCGACCTCACCCAACTCTGGTAACGCCCAGCCGCATCACCTCGAGGCGCGGTTACTGTAAGTAACCGTGGGGGTCGAGCGAGAGGGTGACGGCGGGGTCGGCGGCCGTCTTCGCCGCGCCCGCCAACAGCTGGGCCTGGCCCTCGACGACCTGCCAGCCCTCACCGGCGGACGGTTCACCGCCGCCGCTGTCGGCTCCTACGAGCGGGGCTTTCGCACCACCACAGTCGAACGCATGGCAGCCCTGTGCGGCTACTACAACGCGCCCCTCGTCGAGATCCTCACCGGACAACCGGCGCCACCCACTCCCCCGCCCCTGCCGCACCAGGCGGCGGCCGCCGCCAACGACGTGGCTGCCACGCAGCAAAGCCGGGCACTGCGGCGCTTCGCCGCCTCGGTAGCAAGGCGGCACACCCGCCCGGGCACCCAGGCGGCCGGCGACGGTGTCCTTCGGCTCCGCGGCGGGGACTACCAGGTCCTCGCCCTAGCCCTGGACACCACCCCAGTACGGCTGCAGCAGCTGGCCGCCCAGGCCGAACCTCATCTTCCGCGCGAGCCCAGCCAACTTGGGTAGCCCCCAGGCGGTGCATCTGGGGGCTACCCGGGCGGTGCATCCCGGGCCCGTTGCCGGGCAGGGCCAGCGACTCCTGGGAAGGGACACGGCTCAGGCGGCGGGGTGCAGCTGGCGCCAGAGGCCGGCGATGCGCACGCCCTCCTGGGTCAGGGCGACCGGGTCTGAGTCCTGCCGCTTCTTGCCGTACGGGGTCTTCCGGTAGAACAGTGCGCCGCTGTCCTTGAGCCCGAACAGGTTCGCCGTCGCCTGCACCTTGTCCCCGAACAGCTCCCGGCGGATCGCCAGGCTCTGCCCAAGCGTCAGCTCCTTGAAGGTCTCGATGACGAGCAAGTGGCGGTGCGCAACCTCCCCGAACCGCTCCACCCTCGCCAGGTCCTTCGCGTCCAGCACCGGCGGGGCGTCTGCATCCTCCTCCTGCAGGGCGCTCCTCAGCCGTGCCTCGACCTGCTTGAGCTCGCCCTGCTGGGAGTGCCGCTCGAGGGCGTGGTGGAGCTCACCGAGGCGCTGCACGACCACACCCACCTGCTGGCCAGCCGCTACGTCGACCTGCTGCTGCAGCACGTGGCCGCGTCCGCAGCCGATCTCGTGCGGGACCCGCAACGGTGTGCTGAGGTGCGGGCGTCGCTGCACCGGCTTGGACCCCTAACCGCGGCTGCGATGCAGGCGGCGCTGCCCGTCGCCCTGCGCCAGCAGCTTGAGCGGGAGCTCTCCGCCGCCGCCGGGCCTGGCGGTCCCGACCGATCAGCGCGCACCAGGCCGGCACCTGACCGGGAACGCGCACAGAGCCAATGCACCTTGTCATCGACTTCTTATAGCCGTTGGAGCGCGTCACAGACGGCACGACGGGATCTCAGCAACCGTCCAAAGCCGAAGCCTGGCCGCCGGAAACGTGACTCAGTACGGCGGGAGGGCGAGCTGGCCGTGCTCCGAGGTCTCGTCCTGACCGCAGACGCCTTCGTCCGAGGACCGGACCCAGTCCGGGTCGGGGGCGTCGAGGGGCTCCGGCGCGCGATCGGCCTCGACCGTGAAGGACGGCGCTAACCAGACGCGGCCACAGTAAGGGCCGCTGAGCGGGCGGAGTCCCTACGGCATCGGACGCGTGCCGCAAGACGAAGGACCAGCGGGCAATCTCAAGTGAGCTTGCTGCGATGCTTCAGCTGGGTCCGCTGAGGTGCCGTGCGGCGTCTGTTAGGGCGGCTCGTGCTTCACCGGCAAGTCGGAGAACCAGGTCAGCTGCCGGTGCTGCTTGGGTGAGTGGGTGTGGTCTTTGAACGCCCCGACCGGGCGTTAACCTGGCGCCGGGAGGTCGAGGCGCGTGGCTGGTACGCCGACGGAGCGTCGCGAGGGGGACGGGTCCGAAGTCTCGGGAGAGCTGACGGAGCTCCCGCGGCGAGTGCTGGCCTCCGTGGGGGATGCAGTGCTGGTGACAGAGTCGGCTCCGCTGGTGGAGCCAGGCCCGCGGGTCGTCTACGTGAACGCCGCGTTCACGCGGATGACCGGCTACTCGGCGCGGGACATCGTCGGTCGTAGCCCCCGCATATTGCAGGGCGAACAGACCGACCGGGCCGCACTGAGCGAGCTCCACCGGCAACTGACCGTTGCCGACGGTCCGATCCGGGTGGAGCTGATGAACTACCGGCGCGACGGGTCGCCGTTCTGGGTAGAGCTGCTGATTTCCGTCGTTCGGGACGACCAAGGCACCGTCACACACTTCGTCTCTGTCCAGCGTGAAACGACTGACCGGAAGCGCGCGGAGCTCGAGCTCACCGAGCGGTTGGACCAAGATGGCGTGACAGGCCTGCTGAATCGGCGGGGCTTCCTCCGCGAGCTCGTGAGCTCGCTGGCAGTGAGAACGCCAGACCAACCGCCGCCCGCTGTCGTGCTGTTCGACGTTCGGGGGGTCCGCCAGATCAACCACCGCTACGGTCGTGACGTCGGTGATTCCGTGCTGCGAGAGGTCGCCCGGCGGCTCGAAGCGGTCGCCGTCGACAAGGCAGTCGTCGCGCAACTGGCCGGCGGCGAGTTTGCCCTTCTGATCTGCGACGCGACGCAGGCACATGTGATCGCGACCTGCGAACGCGCCAGCCGGGCCCTGCTGAGCCCGGTGCACCTTCCGCACACCGAGCTCGCGCTTGAGGTCAGCGGCGGGGTTGCCACCGACGGGCAGGGCAGCACCGCGTTGTCACTGCTGCGGGAAGCTGACGTCGCGCGGCGCGTCGCGCTAGCGACCGGTCCAGGCAGGTATGAGTTCTACGAACCCGCGATGGGCCGAACGCTCGACCGCCGGCTGGACCTGGACCAGGGCCTGAGAAGCGCCGTCCGCAACGGCGAACTGTCACTGCAACATCAGCTGATTGTCGACCTGAGGACCGGTGTGCCCAGCCATGCCGAGGCGCTGCTGCGCTGGAACTGGAAGGGGCACGGGCGAGTAAACCCGGCCGAGTTCATCCCGGTGGCAGAAGAGACCGGTGCGATCCTGTCGATCGGAGAGTGGGTGCTGAACCAGGCGTGCCGGCACGCGGCCGGCTGGCAGGCGCTGCTCCCTGGAATGGGCGTGACGATCAATCTCTCGCCTCGGCAGCTGGCCGATCCCGATCTGCTCGATGACGTGCTGCGGGCCCTGGACCAGGGCCTGGACCCTAACTTGCTGATGCTCGAGATCACGGAGGGTGCCCTGGTCAACGCCCCCGAGACTGCTTCGACTGCGCTGCGACTGTTGAGGGAGCGGGGTATCGGCATCGCCCTCGACGACTTCGGCACCGGCTACTCGTCGCTGTCATATCTCAAGCGACTGCCGGTTGACCTTGTCAAGATCGATAAGTCGTTCGTCGATGGGGTGGAAGACGACACGGGGGATCGGGCGGTCATCCAGGCAGTTCTGACTCTGACCAGTGCGCTGGGCCTGCAGGTAGTGGCCGAGGGCGTTGAAACCCAGCAACAACGCGCAGCTCTCATCGAGCTCGGCTGTCGCAGCGCCAGGGTTACCTGTTCGCCCGGCCACAAGCCGCGGGAAGCCTACCCAAAGCGGTCGAACAGGCAGCCCTCATAGCCGCCGGCTAGCGCGACGAGTAGTACTCACCCTCCCGATCAATCCAGCCGGCGGCTCCCTGCGTCGAAGAACACCGAGAGCACATCCCTCAGCAGGACGGACTGATCGTGATCCCCGAATTGGACCCGTCGCGTGACCGCCTGGCCGTCCAACTCGCTCGCGACGTAGCCCCGCTTCCGGGCTTCTCTGAGGCCGCCGGCGCCGTCCTCGACTACCTGCAATCCGCTTACGGGCTCGGACTGTGGATGGTCACGCGCACGGCCGGGGACGACTGGGTCGTCCTGGCGAGTAACGGTCAGACCTACCCGGTGCACGCAGGCGATGTCTTCCGCTGGTCGGACAGCTTCTGCGCCCGCATGGTGCACGGCCTCGGACCACGCGTCGCGCCTCGCGCGATGGACGTGCCCGCGTACGCCGATGCTCCGATTGCCCGTCAGCTCGCGATCGGTACCTACGTCGGCGTGCCGCTCACGGCCCCAACCGGTGAGCTGTTCGGGACCCTGTGCGCCATCGACCCCGACCCAAGCGACGCCAGCCTCGCCGGATCCCAGCGGCTCTTCGAATTGCAAGCCCGGCTGCTGTCGAGCCTGCTCGCAGTCGAGCTGACCGCGAACGACCACGCACGCCGAGCCGACATGGCCGAGTCACGTGGCCGACTCGACGCGCTCACCGGCACGTTGAACCGCGGCGGCTGGGACGGGCTGCTCCAAGCCGAGCAGGCCAGGTGCGATCAGTTCGCCAGCCCCGCGTCGATCATCGTGCTCGACCTCGACGGTCTCAAGGACCGTAACGACCGGTTCGGCCACGCCGCCGGCGACCTCCTGCTGCAAGACGCCGGTCGCGTGCTGAAGGAGAGCTCCCGGAGCCAGGACATCGTGGCCCGCACGGGCGGCGACGAGTTCGCCATCCTCTGCCCCGAGACACCCGAGCCGGTCAGCCAGCGCATCGCGACCCGGCTGCAGCAGCGTCTGGCCCGAAACGGCGTGCAGGCCTCCTTCGGCGTCGCGGCACTCGACCCCCGGGCGCGCAGCCTTCAGGCCGTGTGGCAACGGGCCGACGCCGCCATGTACGCCGACAAAGGCGTACGCCGCGGCCCGCACGGCTCGTCAGACCTGTGCTGCCGCTTCAACCGGCTCCGCAGCAGCGCCGCTCGACTGATGCTCCATACGCGCGTCCCGCCAACAGCGAGCTTTGATCGGAACTCCAGCTCCGACCCTGAACGGCTACAGCCAGCGTGCAGCGGCAGCCGGGGGTGTCCGTGGCCATGTGAGAGTCGGCGGATTCTGATCATCGTTGCAACGCCCGAGCGATTTGGGGTGTGGGCGATGGGTCGAGGGCGTGTGGGTGCGCTGCCGTTGTCGGAGAAGCGGGACGTGTTTGTCCGTCTGGTCGGGGCCGGAACGTCGGTCTCGGAGGCGTGCCGCCGAGTGGGGGTGCACCGGCGGACCGGGATGCGCTGGCGACACGGGCGGACGGTCACGACTGCGAGCGGGGAGAGGCGCCACTATCCGAGCGTGATCTTGCCGAGCAGCCGTCAGTTGTCCGTCCGGTTCCTGTCAGAGCACGAGCGGATCGAGCTGGCAGACCTGCGCCGTCGGGGGCTCGGGGTGCGCGCGATCGCTGCCAAACTCGAGCGCAGCCCGTCGACGGTGAGCCGGGAGCTGCGACGCAACCGTGATCCTTTCAGCGGGCAGTACCGGCCGTTTGCTGCGCAGCGCCGGGCGGTGGACCGCCGAGCCCGCCCCGGTCGGGGCAAGCTCCTGGGGGATCATGTACTTCGGGAATTCGTGCAGGGCCGGCTCAAGAAGCGGTGGAGTCCAGAGCAGATCAGTCAGGCGCTGCGGTGGGAGTTCCCCGAAGACCGTGGGCGTCATCTCGCGCCGGAGACGATCTACCAGGCGATCTACCGCCCCGAGCTTGGTGGGTTGTGCCGGGAGCTGCCGCCGGTACTGCGGAGCAGGCGGCGCCGGCGCCGGCCGCATCGGCGTGCTGATGCCCGTCGGGTCAGCGGTCTGCTGGGCATGCGGATGCTCGACGAGCGATCCCTGGAGGCCCGGGACCGGGCCGTCCCGGGCCATTGGGAGGGTGACCTGATCGTCGGCACGGACAACCGGTCGGCGATCGGCACGGTGGTGGACCGCTGCACCCGCTTCGTCTTGCTGCTGCACCTGCCGGACGGCCGGCACACTGCGCAGGCCGTCCGCGAGGCGCTGCTGCAAGTGATGAACCCTCTGCCGGCGAGTCTGCGCCGGTCGCTTGCGTGGGACCAAGGCAAGGAGATGGCACTGCACGTGCAGATCGCGGCGGAGCTGAGCATGCCGGTGTTCTTCTGCGACCCGCACAGCCCGTGGCAGCGCGGCACCAACGAGAACATGAACGGGTTGCCGCGTGACTACTTCCCTAAGGGCAGCGATCTGCGCGGTTACACCGCGGCGGACCTCGCGGCCGTCGCCGCCGAACTAAACGCCCGACCCCGCAAGACCCTCGGCTGGCAAACCCCGCAGACCCAGCTCGAAGCGTTCGTGGCGAGGTCGTCCGCGCCGTCCTGAACCGCCGCGTGCATCTTCGAGCTTGCGCAGCGCTGCGAGGATGGCCGGGTGCCTGATCCACGACGCGGCCGCCCGAAGCTGCCGCCGGGTCTGCCGCGGGTGGAGTGGAAACCGGGACTGGCCGACGAGATGATGCGTGAGCTCGCCCCGTTGCTGGCTGAAGAAGGCATCGACGTCGATGACATCGACGTCCCCGACCTGCCGACCTTGCAAGCCGCCATGAACCGGGCCGTGGAACGCCACAACATGACCCGTTTCACCCCTATAGGCCCGGCCCGCTCGCTTGCCATTCGGGCGCTGAGCGAAGCAGTCCAAGCGCTCGCGGAACAGGACACTTTCCGAGCAGCCCGCGTATTGGACAGGGTCCAGCCGGAGTCACCGGAGGGCACCCAAGCCACCGTGGCGGGCTGCATCGGCATCTGCCTCGGCCTGCTCGACGACTGGCTCGACAACAACAACGACGCCGTCCCTGCTGGGCTGGCTGGACGAGTAAAGCTCCCAGCCCAGCGCTGGCTCGGACAGCGCGCCGCCGCCGACATCCTCGTCCTCGCCAGCAAAGGGCGCGCGTTCCGCTCCCTCGACAAACTCATCGTCCGACAGGGCGGCGAACACGTGCTCTACGGCAGCACGCTCGCCCTCGCCGCGGTCATCACCACCTGGTCAACAGACACGGGAACGTCCCTCGAACAACTCCTCGACGACAAGATCCGCTAAGTCACTACGCTGCCCACATCCAGCGCGTTGCGACCATCGCTGGAATCCGCCGTCCCGTGATGGCCAACGAAATTCCCCCACGGGTGGCCAGTCAAAGTCCCCACCTCGCGTTGGTCGTGTTCGCCTGATGGCGCTCGCCGAAAGTCCCCAGGGTTGCTCATCGAATTTCCTCACCCTGCGGCGGTGCTGAGGTTAGCGCTTCGGGCTGGTGGTCACCTCCTGCGGCGGGGTGTTGGTCGAGCAGGTCGGTGACGGCGACGGGTTCGTCGCAGTGCGGGCAGAGCCCGCCGAGCCCGACGCGGGTGGCGGGACGTTGGCAGTCGTGGCACCACTGCTGGCCGTAGTAGCGGGTGTCGCAGTCGGGGCAGGAGTAGACGGTGACGTCACGTCGCCGCCGCAGTGGCGGGACGGGTTGGGGTTGGGGTGCGGGTGGGGTGTGGCGGCGTCGCCAGGCGGTCTTGCGGCAGCCGCCTGAGCAGTAGAGCTGGCGGCCGATGGGGGTGAACGGCGTCCAGCAGACCGGGCAGAGCGGCGCACCGTCGGCTGCCGTGGTCGTCGTCGTGTCGTTGTCCGGCGGCGACGGGCGGTCAGCCACCGACGGCCGTGCGCAGGGTGTGGGTGCGGGCGTGGTGGTCGCGTAGGCGGTAGGAGTCGCCGTCGAGGTTGAGGACGACGGAGCGGTGCAGGAGCCGGTCGAGCATGGCGGCGGCGACGGTGGTGTCGCCGAGGGTCTCGCCCCAGGATGCGACGCCGCGGTTGGTGGTGGTGAGCACGATGCTGGTCTTGAGGTAGCGCTGGGAGACGACCTGGAACAGGGCGGAGGCGGCATCGGCGGGCAGCGGCAGGTAGCCGAGCTCGTCGATGACGAGCAGGGTGGGTCCGGCGAAGAAGCGCATGGTGGTGGCCCAGCGGCCTTCGATGGCGGCGCGGTGGCAGCGGGCGGCAAGGTCGGCGGCGCTGGTGAAGTAGGTCCGGTAGCCGGCCTCGGCGGCGGCGCGGGCCAGGGCGACGGCCAGGTGGGTCTTGCCGGTGCCGGGCGGTCCGATGAGCAGGACGTTGGCGGCCGAGTCCAGGTAGCGGCAGGTCGCGAGCTCGCCGATCAGGGCCCGGTCGACGCCACCGGCGGCGTCGTAGTCGAACCCGGCCAGGGTGGCGGGGGTCGGCAGGCAGGCGAACCGGAGCCGGCCGGCCAGGCGCCGGGCGTCGCTGGCGGCCAGCTCGATCGCCAGGAGCCGTTCCAGCGCTGCGGTCAGGGTGAGCTTCTCGTCCCGGGCCTGGTCCAGGACGGTGGGCAGCGCCTCGGCGGCGTCGGCGAGCTTGAGGGCAGCCAGATGGCTGCGTAGCTGCTGGTAGAGGCCGGCCTGCGCCGCACTCGATGGGGCCGGCGCCGGCGGGGCCGGGGTCGGGGTCGGGATGCTGAGCGTCATTGCAGGGTGTTCCTTCCGGCCGCGGCTGCGGCGTAGCGGGCGAGGTCGATCACCACAGCTGGTGCTGCGGCGTGCTCAGTGCTGGTCAGGGCGTGGGCGGCGGCTCGGGCAGCCGGGCCGGGTGGGATGCGGACCTTGGCCCGGTGCGGCCGGGCCGGGCTCGCCGCCGCCATGGCGGCGGTGTTCAACGCAGTTCCAGGTCCGGCTCTGGATGCTGACCGACGAGGAGGCCAAGAAAGTCGCGACGATCTACAACACGCGCGGTGACAAAGTCAATGACTCCACCGCGAAGTATGCCTACTCAGAAACCAAGGAGCAGGAGGTCGCCCGCCGGCTCGTCAACGGCAGCGAACACCTGGGCCAGGACAACATCGAAGTCTTGTCCAACTCCGTGTCGGCGAGCTCGCACAAGCTGACCGCGTTCAACACCATCAGCCGCGCACTCGAGACGTCATGGAAGGGCGGCCCGGTGACCGCCGCGGACGTTCAGGCCCAGTCGAGCTGGCTGATCAGCGCTTGGGACTCCCTGGTCAAGGTCCGCCCCGAGTACGGGAAGCTGTCCACACCTGCCCGTCAGGCCCAGCGGTCGGGAAACATTGCATCCACGGCCGTGGTGATCTATGGGCTGATCGGCGCTATGTCGACGATGTACGCCCAGCACGTCGACCCCGAGATTGCGTTCAAGGCGCTGACCAACGAATACGGCGACGACCTGTTCGGCTGGGACAACCCGATCTGGGCGAAGGCGGGCGTGGTCACCCCGACCGGATCCGGTTCCGGGAACATGAGCACCCGCAACAGCTTCCCCGCCCGCCGCGCTGCGACCCGCGTCCTGCAGGAGGTCATGGAACTTCGCAGCGACCCAGAAGACTGACATGCCGTTCCCCGGCACAGGCTGGCTCGGTCGCTGGGCCGGCCTGTGGGTTGGGTAATCGGCGATCTGTGCTGCCCCCATGCGGCGACAAGTTCGGTCGCCTGAGAATCTTCACGTGGGGATCAATTGTACGGAGCAGTAGCGCAAGACGCCCTGGTCACCCGTCAGTCGGCGCAGGTGCAAGTGCCGTGCGCGCCGACGCGAGGGTCAATCGTCGACCCTGAACAGGCGGATGTCGACCTCGCGGGTGACATACCTCCAGTGCTCGATCCGCCGCAGTCGTGCGACGAGGTCCTCGAACGCGTCAGCGTCGGCCGAGGCGTACTCGAACCAGGTGAGGAAGTCGAAGGGCTCGCCGAGGTCACGGCCGTGGTGCAGGCGGCGGGCGATCGCCGGCAGGTAGACGAGGCCGGTCGCGATGTGGTGCGACCGCTCCTCGAAGATCTCTCGGCGCTCGTCCTGGGGCAGCGCCCACCACGCCGATGACTTCGAGATCGGGATCAACGCTGCCCGCGTCGCCTCCGGACGCCCCAGCTCGGGCGACCGGGCGGCGAGGTCGTCGTGCTCGACGCGTCTGACGTACCGCTCGTAGCTAGCTGCACCCCGCAACACCCACGCCGACCCGGCGAAGGAGCCGGTGGCGGCCGGGCCCTCCACGACACGCACACGCTCGACACCCTGAAGCGCGGGCCCCGTCACCGCGTCGAGCCGCTCGACGCGCCACGCTCCCTCGGCACCACCGACGAAGGCGCTCACGACCGAAGCCACGCAACGACCCTAACGGTCCAGCGACCCAGCACGGGGTCAACGTCATCCCCGGCCGGTGACACCGCCTCCGTGTCATGAGCCGAACGTCTATCAGGAGCACCGCAGGTCAGCAGGGGTTCGCCGACGATCTTGTCCGTTAGACCCGTCCGGTTTGGAGTCCCGCTCGCCGGGTGTCATGCGGCACGTGATCACAGACCGTCCCACTTCCTCGGAAGTGGGACAGCCTCCGCCGATGTCCGCCGGAGAGCCCAAAGAGCAGAGACACGCGTCCCCGAAGCTCTGACCACAATCCTGTCCCGAAACCCGGCTACAGACAGGACCTCTGCGACGCCGGGCCGAGCCGCACTCCAAGCAGCACGCCGTCCGCTGGCTCACCTGGGACTACGGCGACCCGTTCCGCATCCGAGCGCCGGCCTCCGCCCGCTCCCCCAAGCCGAACGGCCACTCGACGTCCCCATACATGGTCCGCTCACCCAGCTCAGGGTGCATGTGGGACGTACCAGCCCTAGGAACTGGGACGTCGACGGTGAGCGCGCGGATTGCTGGCGCGGCTGTGCCTTCCCGCGCGGACTGGGACACTGGGGCGATGGACCTGCGGCTGACCTTCGGCGTGTCGCCAACCGACTTTGACGGGATGGGCGCACCACCAGCTCCCGCCGAGGCCGAAGGTTTGACTCGCGCTGACCTGACCGAGCTCAGCCGAGGGATCGACGCCGGCGTCCGGTTGTCCACCGAGCCCGGTTCGGTCGGCAAAGGAGCATCTGGGCCCGGCATCGATCTTGTGCTCCACGTGACCGAACAAGTCCTCGCTGACGGGGCCGCCGTCTTTACTTGGGGAGGCGTGCTGTGGACCCTCATCCGTCGGATACGGCCACAACGTCGACTCGAGGTACAGGATCCGCTCACGATTGCCGCCCTGGCCGCGGCCGCACAACCTGAGAATGAGCCGCGTCTCAGAGGGGCCCACCTGACCGAGACGGTGTGCCTCACGGCCGGCGGCGCTGGCATGGGCACGGACGCACGCGATGTCTGGGCGACGTCGTTTGTACTCGCTAACGAGACGGTGTTGGTCCTCTTCACCAGCCCCTCCGGCCTGGTGCTGGGCGAGGTGACGGTGGTTCCCGAGTGGACAAGCAGTCTGGGGCGGCTCGACAGCGCAACGGTCGCCGACGCCTTCGCGCGCTCCAATGGGCGGATCACAGGCCCCCCTCATGGACAGTCACCCGCAGGCAGCTGACTAAGCAGGCCGTGTCAGAAGTCATCTCGTCCGCCACCGTCAGGGTCCCCAGTTTCGGACCGATTTGTGCGACAGCCGGGTGCGCGGCGGTGCTGAGAGAATGTCACGTCCAGATGTCTCACGGGAGGGCGTCTCAGCTCCCTGGAAGTGAGACGCCTCGTGCAGCCGTCACCGGCATGGGTTCACCCATCGAAGTCGTGGAGCCCGACTCGCCGATGAGGGCTCGGACGCTGCCGATGAGACCAACAGGAACGATGCGTCCTTCGGTGGCGAGGCCCCTTGCTCGGTCCGAGCAGGAGCAACGTGAGACGTCTTGTCTTTAGCGGGGAAGGGCGCGCGATAGCGCAAGGCCCGATGCGGGATGGCCTCGTGCGCCTGCCGGGTCCTGCGAAGATAGCTGCATGAGTCTGGTTATTGAGCCGATGCCCGCACTGGGTGTCACTCGGGTGTCGCGGTGGATCTTCAACTGTTATGTGATCCACGACGGCCAGGCCAGGCCGGGCCGGTGGTCGTGGACGCGGGATTGCCCAGCGCTGCTGATGACCTCTCACCGGTTCTGCGCGAGTCCTCGACGCCGGTACAAACGATCGTCGCCACCCACGGGCACAGTGACCACGTCGCCGGTGCTGCCCGGCTTGCGCAACGCCACGGCGGTTGCCATCTACCTGCCCGAGCGCACCCTCGGTTATCTCGACGGCCAGCGGCCACGGACGCCGAGCACCGCCAAGGTCGCCGCAATCTGGCCGACGATCGTCGGTCAACCCTTCGATCGGGCTGGCGCGGCCGGCCTGGTCCGCGGTTCGCGGTTCGCCGGGTTCGGGACCCAACGCGGCATGCTGTGGACCGGTCCCACACCCACCGGGCCGCTCCTGGACGGGCAGTGTTTGCCTGGCGCACCGGCGTGGCGCGTCATCGCCGCCCCCGGTCACACCGACGACAGCGTCGTGCTGTGGAACGAGACCAACGGCACGCTGATTTCTGGCGACGCCGTCATCTCCGCCCGCGGCCAGGCGTGGATCACCCCGGAAACTGTCGACACCGCGGCCGCGCGCACGACCGCTCAACGGCTCACACAGCTTTCCGTGAAGCACTTGCTACCCGGTCACGGCAAACCCGTCCATCACAGCGTTTGGGCCTCGAGGCGCAGCTGAACCACACTGCGCCGGCCTAGGCCCCCGCGATAGCACTGCTCGCCCGCATGCGGGACGAGATCACGGACGAGACAGCCACCGGATGCCCAGACCGGACTCCGGCGGCACCGCGAAGTTCCGATGCACCAACACCACCGTGCGGACGTCTCAGCTCTTCGCGTCTCACTACCAAGGAAGTGCGACGCAAGATGGGCCGTGTCGAGCCAGGTCACCGCCGTCGTGGTTACGTCGGGCTCGTCGGAGTCGGAGCCGCCGTAGGGCCACAGCGCTGATCGCGTTCCGAGCGTCTATGACCGCCTCGTAGGCGCCCTGACGCCGGTGCCGGCTCGGCGCACGATCCGCAGCTGATGGTTCACCAGATCTGAGGGCCTCGTGACACCTTCAAATGCTGGGAGAGCGTCCACCGATCGCTCCCAGCTCTAGCAACAACTCGGACCCGAAACTCGGGCGGCTCGACCGACGACCCGGTAGTCAGGACGAACTTGGCTGTTTGATTGAGGTCAAGCGGCCCAAGTTCTATCCCGTCGTCACGGAAGTCCCCTCCGAGGACGGCGAGCGGGTAGGTGACGCCGCCTGGCGGGCGCGGCCGGAATACCAGAAGCGAGCCAAGGTCCTGTGGCCCGTCGTTCCGGACGGTGAAGACCACGCTCGACTCGGTTGCTGTCACTTCCTCAGCCATGAAGGCAAGGTGCGGCTGGCGAGCGCGGCGATCCGCTGCCTCTGCCGCGTGGGTGTTCCGGCGTACGTAGAACAAGCTGCCGAGCGAGATCAGCACCGCAACGACGGCGACGACGAGGGCCGCGATCGTCATCGCTCACCTCCGTACGAAGACCGGTCGTCCCGTCGGCCTGCACACTGCACCCAGCACGGCTGGCGGCCCGCGGTGCTGGACCTACCGCCCGGCACCGGCACGGGCCCTCCACGCCATTCGAGGCCCCCCACATCGAGCGCGGTGCTGGCCGACTCGGAATGTAGCGGAACCGTCCAGCAGGTCCCCTTCGGCGTGCTGGATCCGCGACAGCCTTGTGGGACGTGCCCCAACCGTGGCGATGCCTGGTTCCGCTACACCGTCAGCCGTGTAGCACAAACGGTCGCATTCGGCGACACCGCTATCCCCCGGCCCGTCTCCGGTCGAGCGTTGGCGCCGGAGACCGTGCGCCGAGGGCGCACTTCCCCAGGCGCTCGCGGCACCAGTCGACCCGCCGTTGCCGGCACCTGGTCTGGTGGACTCGTACAGCAGACTGGGTGAGCGGCGACCTCGAAGAAGTCGCAGAAAGTTTCTTGTCGATCGGGTCCGATCTCACCGCTAAGGATGCAGGCACGACACAGCACTCTTCGAAGGAAGGGACCGCAGATGACCGAGCACCGAGACGGCCAGGAGGATCCGACGACCTGCCGCTGTACTCCCTTGGCCGGTCAGTGTTGGATCTTGACGACGTTGCCCTATCCATGGCACCGACCTCGGTGCTCACCAGGCAGTTAGCCAACGCTGCTGCTTGCCACGTTGCTGTGCAGATGGCTGGGGTGAGCCGTACGGCCGAGATGTTCGTCGCGAGCCAGATCACCCAAGCGGCGACGCAGAACGTCGCCCGCTAGATCGTCGGGACGGCGGGGTTGGCCCATCAGGTCATCGGGAGCCAGGCGGTCCGGCTTGCCGGTCTCGCTCAGCTCGCGGAGCTCAGGCCTCCGTACCTCGACGCCTTCTGGTCCCTGGCTCGAGGCGCTTGGCCGATTCTCGGCGTTGCAGTTGTCGATTCCGGACGTCGTGACCCCGATGCTGCTGACGCACCGGGCTAAGGACTTTCTGACACCCGTGATCCGGTCGATCCAGGAAAACGTCCGGTCGCTCCTCACCGGCTGGGGGGAGGTGTTCCGCAAGGGCCTCGGTGCCCTGCGTGGTCTCGCTCGAGCGGCACTCAACGCGGCGCTGCGAGCCCCGCGACGCCGTTCTGCATGGCTCGGTTGACGAACTCGACCGTTTCATCGTCGACTGGCTGGATCTGCCGGTGACGAGCTGGCGCCGGGATGCTGTCGCCCAGGTGCTTCTCGAGGGCGAGTGGATTCCGGAGGATCTCGTCGAGCCGCCGTTCGGCCTCATGGACGACCTGCGGGTCCTGACCCGGCGAGCGGCCCGCAACTACAAGCGGTTGGGCGATACCGAGATCGGTGGACGTCGCCTCGATTCACTCGACCGTCCGGTGCTGCTGGGCGCGGAATCCGTGCCGTTGGTCAGCATGGTTTCCGACCCTCGTGCCGACGCGGCGCTCGCCGTTCCCGGCGGTTTCGAGAGCCGCGGGCTATGCCGGCTGGTCGCACAACTGAAACCCGACGAGCAGCGCATCGTCGGCGCTCGGGGGGCGGCCGAGCGTACGTGGGCTGAAGCGGCGGTGGTCGTCGGCCTTAGGCCTGAGGACGGTGAGTCGGTTCGACGCAAATGCAAGCGGCTGGCTGGTCGATCAGCCACAGCGACGGTCCATCCGTGGCTGGCCGCCGCCGTGCTGCTAGTACGCCGCCAAGCGAAGGGTCACCCGTTGGTGGCCCTTGTCCGGTGGGTGTTCGGCCGATGGATCGGATGGTCGCCGCCTTGCGGCCCGTCCCTCTGGAGGTGCACTGTGGCCTTCTCCAGGGGCGCAAGCCCACCGGGCGTTGCCGTCCCCAGCCCTCGCGCGGCCCCGCGAAGTATCGCGGCTGGCAGCGTAAGGGTCGACCCGGCGTTAGGCAGGGGGCTGTCATGCCCCGGCTGCCGCGGCCAGCGCATGACTCGCGTCCTGCTGACGCTGACCGACGGTGCGCCCGGCGACATTGTCTGCTGTCAGTCGTGTGACTACCGCGCCTGGCGCTTCCCGGACGTCGCGCTCGAACTCGACGGCATTGCATCCGGCTTCGCCGGGCAGCAGGCTCTCTTCCCCGCCTAGCCAATGCCCTGACCGAGGTGGGATCGAGCCCGCCGGTCGAGGGCGGCGTGCTCCGAGCTCAGGTGCAGCCCGCGGCCTACAAGATGGCGGTCCCATTTGGTGCCACGCTGGCGTGTCGCAGGATGGCGGTGCCCGCCTCAGTATGGGTGACCGACTGGCGCAGGATGGCAGTGCCAGCCACCGTCTGGGTCGCGCCGGCCGCAAAGACCGGCAGCGCAATCCCCGCCGCGGCGATGACAAGGGAAAGGCGGGTCGACCGGCTCTGACGCTTCACGGCAACATCCTCCTGGGGGCAGACCCGCTGGGGCGCAGGCACTAACGGTCTCGGCCACCCGCAGTAACAACTATTGACCTGACCCGCTTGGGTGATCGCCGCTCGCTTAGCCACCCGCAGGCACGGCGTCGCGGTCGGGCGCGAGACGGGGGCCCGGCTGATGGGCGCGGCGGGGCCGGTACCCGCTGCTGCTGACACGGTCCGCCGCGACAAGCACCCGGTGGAGGTGCCCGGCGCTGCCACCCCGTGCGGCGTCACGGCCTACTGGTCGCTGCGGCGCGGGCACGGGACTTGACCAGGTGCGCTGTCTGGTTGCCGGCGGCTCGGTCGTGGGCGGCCTGCCGGTAGCCGTGTTGGGCGTAGAGCCGGCGGCTGT
>JAABUM010003485.1_pt1 | contig 19194 bp, 18 predicted proteins | sample 5559161 | NCBI WGS metagenome assembly JAABUM01 (sample SAMN10711868, study PRJNA513369) | rock metagenome | isolation source: Antarctica rocks | place: Antarctica: Victoria Land, Siegfried Peak nord | reverse complement strand
AGCAGCATGAGTCCACGCCCCCCAAGTCTGTCGCCGAGACGTGGAGATACAAGGCTGCATCTCGCATGCGCCATGTTAGCCGCTTGGTAGAACCGGTTGGTCGCGAAGCGATCCTCTGCGGAACTAGCCAGGATCGATAAAGAGCCAACACAGGCACATTCCCCCTCTCCTGGGATGGGGAGAGTGGGGCAGGGGGTGAGGGTGCGGGTGGTGCCACCATTCCGGGGATTGAAATCTCCGGCTGAGGGTGCCTCCCGGCACCAGCGAAGCCCGCCTGCGCGGGCTGAAATCGTTCCCCGACGCCGCAGCGTCACTCAGCAAGCCCCTCTCCCCGATGGGGAGAGGGGTGGCGCGCGAATGCGCGACGGGGTGAGGGCCGTCTCCCACTCGCCTACTCGCCTACTCCGTCCACTCGCTCAATACTCAATCCCCGCCTGGCCCCGGATCCCCTGCTCACGGAGCGGATGCTTGGTCGCCTCGATCGTGCTCACCAGATCGGCGTGCGCGATCAGTTCGGGCGGGGCGTCGCGCCCGGTGATCACGAGGTGGAGCATCGGCGGCTTGTTCGCGGCGAGCCAGGCCACCACCTCGGCGGCGTCGAGCCAGCCGTACTTGATCGCGTAGGTGAATTCGTCCAGCACGATCAGATCGTAGTCGCCGCCGACGATCTTCTGCTGCGCCAGCTCCCAGCCGTGCCGCCCGCGCGCCGCGCTCTCGTCCAGATCGCCCGCGATCCAGGTGAAGCCGTCGCCCATCGCCAGCATCTCGATCCCGAGTTTCTTGGCCGCGCGATGCTCGCCGAAATGGGCGTTGGCGTGCTTGATGAACTGGATCACGCAGACGCGCATCCCGCGCCCCCACGCGCGCAGCACCAGCCCGAACGCGGCGGTCGATTTCCCCTTGCCCGCGCCGGTGTTGACGATCACCAGCCCCTTCTTGCGCCGCCGCGCGCCCGGCGCAGGCTTCTTGACCGCCGCCTTCTCCTCCTGCGACTCGTACCCGGCAAACTCTTTGCCGGTCGCCACTTCGCTCATCGTCCTTCTCCGTTCGGTCTGTGAAGAGCGACCCGCGCGGCCTCGCTCGCAACATGGTAGGTCCGGGCGGCGGCGACGAAACGCTCCGCCAGCGCCGGTTCGCTCCAGAAATGGAGATGGACATACGACGCCAGCAGGTTGCCGCGCGCGTACCCCTCCATCCGCTCCGCGCCGCCACGCCGCGATCGTGCGGCGTAGGCATGCGGCAGATCGGCGGGCGCGTCCTCCCAGGTCGAATAGTGGAACTCGTGGCCGCGCACCGTCTCACCCGCCCGCAGGAGCGGCGTATCGACGAGCGCGCGGATCGTCACGTAGCCGAGATGACTCCGTTGCTCCCGCATAATCGCCCGCCCCGGCAGCGCCCCGACGAGCGCGTGGTCGCACCCCTCGCGATCGGTCAGCCCGGCGGTCAGGTACATCAACCCGCCACATTCGGCGTAGCAAGGCAGCCCCGCCGCGAGCGCCGCGCGGATCGCCGTCAGCAGCGGCGCGTTGGCGGCCAGTCGCGCGGCGTGCAACTCCGGGTAGCCCCCGCCGAGGTAGAGGGCGTCGGTCCCAGGCGGCAGGGCAGTGTCGCGAAGGGGGCTGAAGGGTACGACCTTCGCCCCGGCACGACGCAGCAGATCGAGGTTCTCGCCGTAGTAGAAGGAGAACGCCTCGTCGCGCGCGTAGGCGATCGTCGGGCACGGGCCGGGGGACGCGGCGAGCGCTGGCGGGGCCGCGCCCGGCGCGAGCGGCGCGGCCCCGCGGGCGAGCGCCAGGATCACATCGAGGTCGCAGGCGTCCGCAACCGCGTCGGCGATCGCCGCGATCCGCGCCGCCGCTGCGGCCCCGGCCTCGCCCGCGTGGACTAGCCCCAGGTGCCGCTCCGGGATCGCGTCGGGGAGGCGCGGCAGCCCGCCGAGGACCGGCAGGCCGGTGACCGCCTCGATCGCCGCCTTCACCCCCGCGTAGTGCGCCGCCCCCCCGACCCGGTTGACGATCACCCCCGCGAGCGGCACCGTGGGGTCGAGCCGTTGGAAGCCCAACACCGTCGCCGCCGCGCTGCGCGCCTGGGCGCGCACATCGACCACCAGGATCGTCGGCAGGCCGAGCAATTTCGCCAGTTCGGCGCTGCTCCCTGCCTCGCCGAGATATTCGACGCCGTCGTAGAGGCCCATCACCCCCTCGACGATCGCCAGATCGCCCCCCGCCGTCGCCGCCGCGAAGGCCGCGCGGAGACGGTCGTGCGGCGTCAGCCACGTATCGAGGTTCTGCGCCGGTCGCCCCGCCGCCAGCGCATGGTAGGTCGGATCGAGGTAATCCGGCCCCGCCTTGAACGGGCGCACGTCGAGGCCGCGCCGCCGGAAGGAGGCGAGCAACCCGGCGGTGAGGGTCGTCTTCCCCACCCCCGACGAGACCCCGGCGAGCATGATCCGCGCGCCCATCAGGATTCGCGCCACGCCAGGACGAACAACCCCGCCCCTTCGGGACCGTAGGGGCGCGCGGCGTCGAAGGCGTGCCACGCGCCGGTCACGGCGAACCCGGCCTCGGCCAGCAACCGACGCAGTTCCGGCAGCCCGTAATGTCGGCGCGTGAGGGTGTAGACGCGTCGCGCATCGCCGTCGAGGACGGTCGTGCGGTCGGTGCAGGTCATCGCCGCCGCGTCGGGGAGCGTTTCCAGCAATTCGACCGCCCCCGCGAACTCGCGCCAGTCGCGGCGCGGCGTGGGGAGCGCGACCGGCCAATCGCCGATCCCGAAGAAGAGTTGTCCGCCTGGGCGGAGCATCCCGCGCAACGTCGCGAGGCTGGCGCGATCCTCCTCCTCGGTCGGGAAGCCGACACAGCTGCGGTCGTAGAGGGAGAGGAGCGCGTCGAATGGCCCCGCATCGGCCAGCGCGCGGAAGTCGCACTCGCGCAGGTCGGCGGCGAGCCCGGCGGTGTGGGCGCACGCCAGTTCGAGCATCGCCGGGGCGATATCGACGCTCGCCAGCCGGACGAAGCCGCGCTCGCGCAGGACGCGCGTGTGCCGCCCCCAGCCGCAGCCGATCTCCAGCAGCCGATCGGCGGGGCGCAGGCCGAGCGCCGCGACGATGAAGTTGATGTCGCGCGCGGCGGCGGCGCTCCCGCTCGCGCGGCCAGCGGCATCGAGTTCGGCGGCGTGGCGCAGGCTGTGGTGGCGATACCAGGCGTTGTTGCCCAGGTGAAGTTCGGCACAAGAGCCATCCTCCAGGAGCGTCGTGGTGGCGTCATCCGGCAGGTGTTCGAGGGGTGGAACGTGCATGGATATTCCCCTGATGAGTGACGGTGGCAACGCAAGCCATCGTGCCACATCGCGTGTGTCAGGGGCGTCATACCCGAATCGTCGTGGTGGCCGGACCTCGCCGTCAACCGCTCCGGCTCTCGTCACGCTGCTGCCACCGCTCACCATTGCTGTTCTTCTCGACACTGGCTGGTATGATAGGGCTCCGCTGCCCCTTCGGCGCGAGCCAGCTCCCGGCCTATCCTGCGGGCGCGATCGTCTTGCGCGAGTTGTTCCACACCGCGCGACCACATCAGGATCGCCGCGACCATCCCGGGCATCGAGTGCTCCTCGGCGACGAGGTCGACGCGCACGCCGTGCTCGCGCGCCGTCCGCGCCGTGCCCGGTCCGATACAGACCACGAGCGCCCCACCAAAGAGCTCCCGCCGGGACGGCGGCACCGCCGTCACACCGCCCGGCGCGGCACCCTCGCCGGGTGAGACGAGCGCCAGGACGTTCGACACGGTCGAAGAACTCGTGAAGGTGATGATATCGAACCTGCCGGTCGTCAGGGCGGCGATCGTCTCGGGATCGGGCGGCAGTTGCTCCGTGCGGTAGGGCGCGATCCGGTCGACCGTCGCCCCCAGCCCGACCAGTCCCCGCGCCAGGGCTGCGCTTGTCCCGACCGCCGCGACGAGGAGGAGCCGTTTCCCGGCGAGCCCTGGCCCCGCCAGGCACGCGAGAATCGCCTCGACCCCGAGGCTGTCGGGCACGAGGTCGGCGATGAGGCCGCGCCGCTCGAGGGCCTCCTGCGCGCCCCTGCCGACGGCCACGAGGCGCGCGGCGGCGAGGGACCGCACATCGCGACCGTCGGCGCGCAGCCGATCGAGGAAGCGCCCGACGCCGTGTCCGCTCGTGAAGATCAGGTAGTGATAGGTGGTGAGCCTGGCGAGCGCCGTGCCGAACGGTCGCTCGTCGTCGGGCTCGGCGAAACGAAACCGTGGCAGTTCCACGGCGCTCGCACCGAGCGCCGCGAGCATGGCGCTCAGCTTGCTCTGCTGCGCCCGCGAGCGGGCGACGAGGACCCGGCGCCCGCTCAGCGGCTTGCGCGCCGGATCGTCGAACCAGCGCAGGCGTTCCCGCAGGCCGACGACCGCGCCGACGACGACCGTCGCCGGGGCGGTGAGGCCCGCCTCCGCGACCAGGCCGGGCAGCGTCCCGAGCGTGCCGACCACCGTGCGCTGGGCCGCCCAGGTGCCCCAGGCGATCGCCGCGGCCGGCGTGTCGACCGGGCGGCCGTGCGCGACGAGTTGGGCGGCGATGCGCGGCAGGTCGGCGACGCCCATGAGGAAGACGAGCGTCTCGGCCGCGGCCAACGCCCCCCAGTCGCGGCCCGCGTCTCCCCGCGCGGGGTCGTGATGCCCGGAGACGATCGTCACGGAGGAGGCCACGTCGCGGTGGGTGATCGGGATGCCGGCATAGGCCGGGACCGCGAGGGCACTCGTCACCCCCGGGACAATCTCGAAGGGCACCCCGGCCGCGGCCAGGGCCGCCGCCTCCTCGCCGCCGCGCCCGAAGAGGAACGGGTCGCCGCCTTTGAGGCGCACGACGCGCTTGCCGAGGCGACCATGCTCCACCAAGAGGGCGTTGATCGCGTCCTGCCGCAGCAGGTGATGGTGCGCTTCTTTGCCGACGTAGACCCGCTCCGCCGTCGGGGGCACCTCATCGAGGAGGCGCGGATCGACCAGGCGATCGTACACGACGACTTCCGCGTCCCGCAGTCGGTCACGCCCGCGCACGGTCAGCAAGCCGATATCGCCCGGCCCCGCCCCGACCAGCGAGACGAGCGCCGTGCCGTGGGTGGTGCCGTGGTCCATGTCGGTGGCCTGCATCGGCGGATCGAGCGTCATCCTTGCCTCATGGCGTGCTCCCGGTCGCCTGCCGACGACCCCACGAGCCGAACGGGCGATATCGCCGCAGGTCCACCCGACGACATCCCGGCGGTCGCGTGCGGCCACAGAGGGCGCATGTCGGCGCCGGGCGTCGGCCCGGCTACGCGGGGCCGCACGTTCATGGGGTGCCCGCGCCGACCGGATAGCCGCGCGGCGTGACCAACAGCCCGTCGAGATCGATCGTCGCGCTATTGCCCACCACGATCGTGGTGAGCATGTCCACCTGGGCGGGATCGAGTGCGGCCAGCGTCGTCGTGTGGACCCGTTGCCCCTCCCGGAAGGCGTTCGTGACGAGTCCGACCGGCGTCCCTGCCGTGCGATACCGCAACAGCATCTCCTGCGCCGCGTCGAGCTGCCAGTCGCGCCGACGACTGCGCGGGTTGTAGAGGCACAGGACGAAATCCGCGGCAGCGACCGCTTCCACGCGGCGCAGGATGACCGGCCACGGTGTCAGGAGATCGCTGAGCGAGACGCAGGCCCAGTCGTGCATCAGGGGTGCGCCGAGCAGGGCGGCGGCGGCGCCGGCGGCCGTGAGCCCCGGGACGACCTCGACGTCCGGCGCGTCGCCCGGTCGCCAGCCCGTGCCATGCAGCAATTCCAGTGCGAGGCCCGCCATGCCGTAGACCCCGGCGTCGCCGCTCGAGACGAGCGCCACGCATCGGCCACGCCGCGCGAGATCGATCGCCAGCCCAGCTCGGGCAACTTCCTCCGTGAGCTGCGAGGAGATGATCTCCTTACCCACGAGGAGCGGCCCGAGGAGATCCAGGTACAGCCGGTAGCCCACGATGACCTCGCTCCCCGCGAGCGCCGTGCGAGCCGCCGGTGTCAACTGGGCGAGGTCGCCGGGACCGGTACCGACGAGATACAGTCGGCCCCTAGTCATCGGCCTCCTCCCGCAGCGCGACCGCCACCGTGACCCGCCCGTGGACGACCTTCTGCACGAGTAAGGTTCGCGTGCCACCCGCCAGGAGCGCCGCCGGCTCCGCCACCCCGTGCGCGCCGACCGCCGCCAGCGCCGCCGGTGAAGGATTGCGTACCGGGACACGATTCAGTTCGGCGGCCCCGAAGAAGCGGATCGGTTTGCTCAGGGTTGTGGCATAGGCGAGCAATCCCGCCTCGTCCCGCTTCACGTCGATCGAGGCGAGCTCGCGCACCGCCGCGAGCGCCAAGCCATGATCCGCGAGTACCCCCTCAACCGCCCCGGCGATCTCCTCTTCCGACACCCCCCGCGCGCAGCCGACTCCGACGCTCAGACAGGGCGGGTGGTAGATAACCGTGGTCGCTCGGTCGCGCACCTCCTGGGGTAATGCCTCGCCTCGCCGATGGGTGATCACCAGTGTCGCGGCGAGCGTCGGATCATCAAGATCCTCGATCCGGGCGACATGGTCGAGGGCGGCGGCCTCGGGGTGCGAGAGCCAGGCGCGTGACCCGGCCTCCTGGAACGCCGCGACACGCTCGCCGTTGACAAGCGCGGCGGCCGCGCCGGTGAGCGCGTCCGGGTTGGCCACTGTCCAGCCCCGCTCGGATCCGAGCAAATCGAGCGCCGGCAGCCCGCGCACGTCGGAGGCGGTGGTCACCACCGCCTCGCCGCCGACGATGCGGGCAACCTCGCGGGCCAGCGCGTTGGCGCCGCCGAGATGCCCGCCCGCGATGCTGACGGCGTAGCGTCCGGCCTCATCGAGGGCCACGATGCCGGGGTCGGTGCGCTTATCGCTCAGGAGGCGCGCGATGGCGCGCACCGCCACCCCGACCGGCATCAGCAGCACCAGACCATCGTGGTGCGCCCAAAGATTACCCACGAGATCGGCGACGTGACCCTCATAGGGGATGGCAGCGCCCCCGGCGAAACGCTCCGGCGCGTAAAGCGTCCCGCCGAGCGCCGCGGCCAGCCGGGCCCCGAGCGCCGTGCCACCCCTCGTCAGCGCCACCAGGGCCAGCGACCGGTCGGCCCTGGCCGCGCCGATCGCCTGCGCGACGACAGGCGTGACCGCCTGGTCGCTTGTTGCGACCGGCGCGGCGGGCGAGCCGGTCGCGTCTCGTGGCGGGCGCTCATCGGCGCGACGGAAGCGGTGGCTATAGGTGGCGGCGTAGAGGTGCGAGCGGTGTGCCCCATCCTGTAAGGCCGGATCGATCGCGCGACCGACCAGGACCAGCGCCTGGCGGCTCCACCCCGCGGCCTTCACCGCCGTCGCCAGGTCGGCGAGCGTCCCGCGCACGATCGCCTCATCGGGCCAGCTGACGCGGTAGAGCGCGGCGGCGGGAGTGTCGGGCGCGTAACCTCCCGCGAGGAGGTCGCCGATGAGCTGGCGGATACGCGTGATGCCGAGCAGGATGGCGAGGGTCGTGCCGTGGGCGGCGAGCGCCCGCAGCGTCTCTCCCGCGGGCATGCCCGTCCTGCCGGCGGCACGGGTCATGATGATGGTCTGCGCCACGTCCGGTACCGTCAGTTCGACGCCGAGCGCCGCCGCGGCGGCGAAGACGCTGCTGACCCCGGGGATGATGCGATACGGGACGCCAGCTTGCCGCAGAAGCGCGATCTGCTCCGTGATCGCGCCGTAGAGCGCCGGGTCGCCGCTGTGCACCCGCGCCACCCGCTGTCCGGCGCGCGCCGCCGCGATCATCCGCGCCGCGATCGCGTCCAGGTGGCGCTCTTTGGTCCCCTCGAATGGCACGCCGGGGCGGAGGAAGCGGGCGAGCTCCGGGCTGACCAGCGAATCGGCGTACAGTACCAGATCCGCCGCCTGGAGGGCTTCCACCGCATCCAGCGTCAGGAGTCCGGGCGCCCCGGGCCCCGCGCCGATGAAGGCCACGCTCCCGGCAGCGTCGGATCCGCCCCCCGCTGGCTGCATGCCGCTCATCGCTCACCCCCACCCTGGATCACGAGCAGGGAGAAGTAGGGGAGATCGCGCCCGCGCAGGACGCGCACGTCGGGCACGAAGCGCTCCTCCGCCATGCCGACGTGCTCGGCGTACCAGGCACCCCCGGTCAGTTCGAGTTCTTCCAGCACGTCGATCACCCCATCCACGCAGCGATTCACTTTCAGCAGCACCGTCGTATCGAACCGTCGCAGGGTGTCGCGCAGTCCGGCGAGATCCGCCTCGTGGATCACCGGCAACACCGCCAGTCGTTCGTCGCCCTGCACCAGCGGCCGCCCGGCGCGCGCCGCGGCGGCCGTGAACGCCGCGACGCCGGGCACGATCTCGATCGGCGTCATGGGCATCCGCTCGCGCACCCGCGTCAGGAGGTGCCCGAACGAGCCGTAGAGGAGGGGGTCCCCCAGCAGCGGACAGGCCACCGCCCGCCCGGCCGCGAGCGCCATCGCCACCGTCGCGAAGATCGCCTCGCGCGAAGCCTCGGTGGCCTCCGGCTCGCCGGTGGTCGCGAAAGGCAACTCGATGAACTCTTGTCGCCCCCGGTCGAGCAGGTCGCCGATGATCGCCAGGGTCTTGCTGGTCGTGGCCCGCGCGCCGCGCGGCAGCGCGATCGTGTCGGCGGCGCGCAGTACCTCGGCGGCGCGGAGCGTCAACCAGCGCGGGTCCCCCGGCCCGACGCCCACGCCGTACAACCCCGGTCGCGCGAGAACGCTCACTGGTCCCCCTTCATGGCGGCGACGATGAAGACCGGATTGAGCGCCTGTAACCGCGTCAGCGCGCCGACCGGCGTGCCGCGCGCGACCGACACCTGCGTGATGGACGATGGCCACCCGTGCCTCCGGAGCGTCGATTGCGCCACCTGCAATCCTTCGAGCGTCGCCAGGTTGAGCACCAGGCGGCCGCGAGGTAGGAGGCGGGCCACGGCGAGGTCGATGAGTTCCGCCAGCGCCCCGCCGCTCCCGCCGACGAAGATCGCGTCCGGAGCGGGCAGTTCCGCGCAGACCCCCGGCGCCTCGCCCGCGACGACGGCGACGTTCCGCGCCGCGAGTCGCGCGCAGTTCTCGCGGATGTGCTCGAGCGACTCCGCATCGCGCTCGATCGCGTAGACGGTCGCGTCGGGGTTGAGCAGGGCGGCCTCGATCGCGACCGAGCCGCTCCCGGCCCCCATGTCCCAGATGACCGCGGGCCGCGTGTGCACGGCGAGGGCCGCGAGGCTCAGCACCCGGACCTCGCGCTTCGTGATCAACCCCTCGCGCGGGATGCGCTGCGCGAAAGCCTCATCGGGTAGCCCGGGGATCCAGCCGGTCGTCGCGGCGCGCATATCTGTCTCGGCCGCCACGTCGTCCGTGGCTTCGCTCGTACCACCTCCTCGGTCGGTCAGCAGTAACAGGACATTCAGGGGATCGAACTGCTGCGTTGGCAGGCCCGCGAGGCGCGTCTCCACCACCCGTTCGACCTCGCCGCCCAGTCGTTCGCAGACGACGGCGCGCCGATCCGATACCCCCGCCGCGAGCAGCGCCCGCGCCACCGTGGCGGGGGTATGCTCGTCATCGGTGAGGATGGCGAGTTTGGGGTAGCGGCGTGCCGCATCGATGACCGGGGCGAGGGCGCGACCGTGGACGCTGATCAATCCGGCGTCCTGCCACGGCTCGGCGATGCGTGCCCAGGCCAGCTGTGCCGCGCCGACATTCGGGTACACCCGGAGCCGCGATGCCGCCAGGAAGCGCCGCAACGTCCCGCCGATGCCGTAGAGGAACGGATCGCCCGAGGCGAGCACGACGACGCGACGGCCGGCGTCGGCGGCCGCGCACAACCGGGCCGCGAGGGCTGCCATCCCCGCGCGGATGACGAGCCGTTCCGCCGGATGTCCGGGAAAGTGCGCGAGCTGGCGCGCTCCGCCGCAGAGCAGCTCGGCGCGCTCCACGATCGCCAGTGCCTCGGCGGTCAGACTCCGGGGTCCGCCATCGGTGATGCCGACGATCTCGATGGGTGACACGGCGATGATCATGCGTTCACCGCCCCCGCATGCCCGAGGAGTTGACCCGCGAAGTCGAAGAGGAGCGCCTCCACCTGGAGGTCGCCCCGCACGTGCCCGCTGCAGCGGTCGCGCCCCAGCGCCGCGAGTTTCCCGTAGAACGGTGCGGCGAACCCGCCGGCCTCGACCAGTTCGCCGACATGGCGGGCGGTGTTGGCACCCTGGATCGCCGCTTGCAACGCCGCCCCGGCGCCGCACTCCGCACCGACCGCCGCGAGAAACGCCGTGTCGACCTGGTTGCCGGCCACGTGCGTCTGCATATGGCCCTGGGCCAACTTCGCGAACTTGCCGACCATGCCGCAGATCGCGACCCGCCGCACGCCGGCACGCACGCACGCGCGGAGCGCATCGCCGGTGAAGATGCCCATCTCCACGAAGGCCAGCGGCGGCAGGTGCCCGAAGTGGCGCATCGCATACTTCTCCGAGCGGCTCCCGGTGCAGAGCACCAGCTCCCGCTGACCGTTGGCCGCCGCCACCTGGACCGCCTGCACCACGCTCGCCCGCCAGGAGGCGGTGGAGTAGGGCTTGACGATCCCCCAGGTGCCGAGGATGGAGATGCCGCCGACGATCCCGAGGCGCCCGTTGAGCGTCTTCCTCGCGATCTCCTCGCCGCCCGGCACGGAGATGGTGACGAGCACGCCGCGCCGCGCCAGCCTATCGTCCGCCGCCTCCGTCACCGCCGCGACGATCATCTGCCGCGGCACCGGATTGATCGCCGGCCCGCCGACCTCCAGGCCCAGGCCCGGCAGGGTGACGGTGCCGACCCCCTCACCGCTCGCCAGGGTAATCCCGTGGCCCTCCCGCCAGGCGACCCGGGCGTGGATCTGCGCGCCGTGCGTGGCATCCGGATCGTCCCCCGCATCCTTGACCACGGCACAACTCGTCCAGCCGTCGCCCAGCTCCCAGCAGACCGGCGCGAAGGTCGCGGTGCCGCCGATGGGCAGGTCGATCGTGACGGTCGCGGGCGCGTGGCCGCCGACAAGCGCGATCGTCGCCGCCTTCGCCGCCGCCGTCGCGCACGATCCGGTGGTGAAACCGGTCCGGAGACCCTTCCGATCGCGCGGGGCTGGCGGGAGATCCTCGACCATCACCCACCATCCCCCGCCAGTTCCAGGAGCGCGTTGACGATGGACGCGGCGACCGCGCTGCCCCCCTTCGGGCCGATGTTGCTGATCCAGGGGAGATCGTGCGCCCGCATCAGCGCCACCTTCGATTCCACCGTCGAGACGAAGCCGACCGGGACGCCGATGACCAGCGGTGGGGCGACGAGCCCCGCCGCATGGAGGCGCAGGATCTCGAAGAGTGCCGTCGGCGCGTTACCCACCACATAGATCGCCTCGGGGAATTGCCGCGCCAGCAGTCGCAGCGCGGCCATCGCGCGCGTGATCCCCGCCTCGCTCGCCAGGCGTGCCGCTTCGGGCGCATCGATCGCACAATGCACCGCGCAGCCGTGACGCGCCAGTCCCGCGGCCCCGACGCCCGCCGCGACCATGCGCACGTCGGTGACGAGCGCCGCGCCGCCGCGCAGCGCCGCCACCGCCGCCGTGATCGCCCGCGGGTGGAAGCGGAGCGAGGAGACCCACTCGAGATCGGCCGTCGTATGCACGACGCGTCGAACGATCGGGTAGGTGTCCGCCTCCAGTCCATAGGGTGCCAGGAGCGCGTCGATCCGCCGGAAACTCTCCGTCGTGATCGCGGCCGGGTCGGTCGGGAAGGTGCTCATGGCGCGGCGACCCGGGAGTCGGCGCCCTCGACCACGACCGCCAGGTGCTCCCGCCAGTAGTGCGTCGTCTTGGCCACCACGGTGATTACACTCTTGATCTCGTCGGGCAACCGGAAATCCTCGCCGACGGGCACCAGGAGGCGCAGCCCTTCGGCACGCGCTGCCACATTCTCGCGACCGATCGCCTCGGCGAGCCAGCGGGCCATACGCGCGGAGTCGCAGCGGACCGCGAGCCAGCCCGCAGTAGCCGGGGCGGCTGCCAGCCCGCTGACCGCGGCGATCCCCCGGCCGATCTCCGCCACGGCGAAGCGATAGCCGACGCTCGTCGTGTCGGCGTCCTCGCCCGCCGCGAGGAAGGCCGCGACGCCGCGATGGGGCGGGCCGCCGACCTGCGGCAGCGCGCAGAAGGAGTCCCACATGTCCCCCCAGGCCACCGTTCCGTCGGCGGCGAAGCGGAGCGGTGCCGCCGCCATCGGCGCGGCTTGCTGCGCAGTCGCCGTCTCGTCGGTCCCGCCCCACCCGTGCGCATGCCCGTGGCCACGTAGCCCATGGCGCAAGTCGGATGAGCGCGGCATCCCGGCGCGACCCTCGAAGCCGACGAGCGGCGCGCGATAGACGCAGGTGTCGCAGCCCATGCTGACGCGCCCGCTTTCCACTTCTCGCACCCGTTGCGCCAGCAATTCGACCAGGAGCGGATCGGCGCCGAGGTGCGGGGCGACGACCAGCTCGACACCGGGGTAGTGCGCCGCTTGCTCGCCGACCTGCCGCGCGATGCGTTCGAGCAGCACCCCCGCGAAGAGGAACAGCGGGGCGACGATGACCCGCCGCGCGCCGAGGGCGGCACAGCGCGCGAGGCCCTCGGCGAGGGCGGGGCGTGTCTGGCCGATGAAGGCGCACTCGACGTTGCGCCACGCGCGCCCCTCCCAGAGCAGACGCCCGAGCTTGTAGACATCGGCATTCGCGTCCGGATCGCTCGTGCCGCGCCCCACCAGGAGGATCGCCGTCTCCGTCGCCGGAACCGCGCCGCCAGCGACCATCGCGATTCGGTCGTCGAGCACCCGCAGGAGCCGGGGTTCGACCCCGAGGGGTGCCGCGCACCGGATCGTCACGCCGGGGTGGCGCGCGCGGGCCGCGTCGATGGCGGTCGGCACGTCGTTCTTGATATGCCCGGCACCGAGGAGGAAGGCGGGCGCGACGACGATGTCGCCCACGTCGGCCGCGATCACCGCCTCGAGGGCGGGGAGAATCGGTGGGTCGGCGAGTTCGAGGAAGCCCGGCTCCACTCGACGGTCGGGCCAATACGGCGCGCAGGTGCGGACGAAGTGGCGGAACTCCGCCGTCCCCGCGCCATCGCGTGTGCCGTGCCCGATGACGAGTACCGCCTGTTTCATCGGCCACCTCGCCGAGGCGAGGACACAGGATTAGCAACCGTGCGGTTCGCAGGCGCAGGCACGAGCCTGGCCACTGGCGTGGCCGGATAACACTGTATATCCATTATCGTCGCTGGATGGGTGATGAGAGCCAATGAGGATAGGTGCATACCACTCCAACCTTTTCACGCGAAGGTCGCGGCATCGGCAGGAACGGCGGGCGATCTGGCTTCGCAGCATGGCTGCGCTACAGTTGCGCGACAGCGCCGGACTTCGACCGGCTTCCCCCTGGTGTCCCGTGCATCCGGGCGTGGGACACCGTTCCTGACTATTCGACTGAGCCGCAACTGTAGGGCCGAGATCAGGGTTTGTCAAGGGACTCCGAGAACCAAGCAATATGGCAGTGCTACCTGCTTCCATCGCGTGTGACCGGGCGGCGGGGTATCATTACCGCCTGGAGGGTCATGCGATGGCGATGGCTGACACGGTGTTCCTCGAAGGGCTGCACTTCTATGCCTATCATGGGGTCAATCCGGAGGAGCGCATACAAGGGCAGCGCTTCCTGGTGGACGTCGCCCTGCGGGCCGATCTGCGCGCGGCGGGGAGACACGACGATCTCACCCAGACGATCAACTACAGCGCGGTCTACAAGCGCGTCCGCGCGATCGTCGAAGGGCCACCGCGCCAGCTGCTCGAGGCGGTGGCCGAGGAGCTCGCGACGGCGCTGCTCGCCGAGTTCCCGACGGACCGGGTGACCGTGACGATGCGGAAACCCGAGGTCGCGTTGAAAGGCGCCTTCCTCGGCGCGGCGGGCGTGCGCATCGAGCGGGCGCGGGGTGAGGGATGAGCGACGACACCACGGCGACAACGCGGCACCCCGACGACCGTAGCACTGCCGTGGATCGGCCGCGCATCGCCGCGGCGGTCCGGGAGATCCTCCTCGCGCTCGGGGAGGATCCCGAGCGCGACGGGCTGCGGGAGACACCCGCGCGGGTCGCGCGCATGTACGACGAGGTCTTCGCCGGCCTGCACGCCGACCCGGCCGCGCATCTGAACGTGACGTTCGCGGAGGAGCACCGCGAGATGATCATCCTGCGCGACATCCCCTTCGCCTCGTTCTGCGAGCACCACTTGTTGCCCTTCACCGGCCATGCCCATATCGGCTACATCCCGAACGGGCGGATCGTCGGACTCTCGAAGCTGGCCCGCGTCGTCGAGGGCTATGCCCGTCGCCCGCAGATCCAGGAGCGCCTGACCAGCGCGATCGCCGATGCGTTGCTGCGCACCCTGCGCCCCGACGGCGTCGCGGTGCTGATCGAGGCGACGCACACCTGCATGACGATCCGCGGCGTGCAGAAGCCAGGCGCGACGATGGTCACCTCGGCGGTGCGGGGCGGCTTCCGCGAGTGCGCCGCCACCCGCGCGGAGTTCTTCGCCCTCGTCGGCCATACCGCCCGGGGAGGGGCGACCTCGTGAGCGAACCACGCCGCGGCATGCCGCCCGCCCGGTGCGGCGCGCTTTCCCTCGTCTGGGGGCGCAAGACCTACGTGATGGCGATCCTCAACCTGACCCCCGATTCCTTCAGCGGCGACGGGCTGGCCGCCGACCCCAACACGGCGCTCGCCCGCGCCCTGGACGCCGTCGCGGCGGGCGCGGACCTGCTCGATGTCGGCGGGGAGTCGACCCGGCCCGGCGCGACACCGGTCACGGCGACGGAGGAGAGCGCCCGCGTCGTCCCGCTCATCCGGGCGCTGGCGGGGCGGGTGAGCGTCCCGATCGCGGTCGATACCAGCAAGGCCGCCGTGGCCGCGGCCGCACTCGCCGCGGGCGCAACCCTGATCAACGACGTGCGCGGGTTGCAGGCCGACCCCGCCCTCGCGGCGGTCGCGGCGCGCGCCGGGGTGCCGGTCGTCGTGATGCACGACCAGGTGCCGGACGACCGCGGCGACCTGCTGGCAAGCATCGTGGGGGAACTGGCGCGGCGGCTCGATCGCGCCCTCGCCGCCGGGATCGCCTGGGAGCAGCTGATCGTCGATCCCGGTTTCGGCTTCGGCAAGGGGCCGCGCCAGAACCTCGAACTCCTGCGGCGTCTCAGCGAGATGCGCGTCCTCGGGCGGCCGATCCTCGCGGGGACCTCGCGCAAGGGCACCATCGGGCGGGTTCTTGGCCTGCCGCCCGACGAGCGCGTCGAGGGCACCGCCGCGACGGTCGCGCTGGCGATCGCGGGCGGAGCCGACCTCGTGCGGGTCCACGACGTGCGGGCGATGGTGCGCGTCGCGCGGATGACCGACGCGGTCGTGCGCGGCTTCGATTTCGAGGATGGCGGCCGATGACCGGCACCGCGACAGGAGCGACGGTGTATATCGCGCTGGGGAGCAACCTCGGCGATCGGGCGGCGTACCTGCGCGCCGCGCTCGACCGGCTCCGGGCGACCGTGCTGGTCATCGCAGTGTCGCCGGTCTACGAGACCGACCCGGTGGGCTATGCCGCGCAGGGGCCGTTCCTCAACGCGGTCGTCGCGGGCACCACGACCGGCACGCCTCGGGGGCTGCTCCGGGCCCTCCAGGCGATCGAGCGCGCGTCGGGGCGCGCGCGGTCATTCCCCAATGCGCCGCGTACGCTCGACCTCGACCTCCTCGGCTACGGCACCCTCGCGCTCGACACGCCCGACCTGACCGTGCCACACCCGCGCCTGCACGAGCGCGCCTTCGTCCTCGCGCCCTTGGCCGACATCGCGCCGGGGCTGGTGCTCCCGGGTATGGGTGGCACCGTCGCCGCACTCCTCGCGGACCTCGGCCCGCTCGCGGGGATAGCTCTCGCCGACATCGCCCTCACGAATTGAGATCGGGCGCGGGTCGCCCGCGTCCCACCTTTTTTCCGCCAACCGCAGCGCCCGCGGTTCCTTGCCGCCGACCTGCTCGCCATGCTATCGTCACCGCGGAAACCGAATCTGGCCGGGTGCCCCGCCTGACGCGGGGAGAATAGGGAAGCCGGTGCGACACCGGCGCGGGCCCGCCACTGTGAGCGGCGAGCGCCTTCGCATGACGCCACTGCCGCGAGGCGGGAAGGCGCGGGGGCGCGTCGAGCCGCGAGCCAGGAGACCTGCCCGGCGCAGGATGGGACGTCCCCCCGGTAGTGGGACGGCCTGTGCTGGCGCGTACCTCCGGGCGTGCGCCGCGCATTCTTGACCCGGCTCGTCGGCCCCCATCCTGCCTCGATACTGCGCGAGCGCGGGCAATGGAGGGAGGCCGATCATGACCGGCGAGGGGTTCATCGTTCCCGGTACGACCAATGCGCTGCCCGATGAGCGGCGTCGAGGCGTCTACGAGGCGATCTACGGTCGCCGCGATATCCGCACGTTCCGCCCCGATCCGATCCCCGACGATGTGCTCGCGCGCATCCTCGATGCGGCGCACCACGCCGGCTCGGTCGGCTTCATGCAGCCGTGGGAGTTCGTCGCCATCAAAAGTATGGAGACCCGTGCGGCTGTCCGGGCCCTGTTTGAGCGTGAAAGGCAGGCCGCGGCCTGCTTCTACGACGAGCCACGCCGCACGGACTACCTCGCCCTCAAGCTGGAAGGTATCGTCGAGGCGCCGCTCAATCTCTGCGTCACCTGCGATCCGACGCGCGGGGGCGAGGTCCTCGGCCGCAACAGCATCCCCGAGACCGATGTCTACAGTACCTGTTGCGCGGTGCAGAACCTCTGGTTGGCGGCGCGGGCCGAGGGGGTCGGCGTCGGCTGGGTCAGCGTCCTCAAGACGGCGCACCTGCGCGCGATCCTCGGCATCCCGCCCCACGTCATCCCGGTCGCCTATCTCTGCCTCGGCTACGTCGACGCCTTCCCTGCGCGCCCGACCCTCGCCACGGCGGGCTGGCGGCAGCGCCTCGCGCTCGGCGAGGTGGTGGCGTACGAGTCGTGGGGGCGGCGCGACGAACCGACCTGGCAGGGCCTCCGTCGGACGATCGCGGCACCCGGCGATGCCGCGCCACCGCCGCGACACGGGCTGGGACGCCTGCTGGACACCATCGCAGCGATCGCCCCGCTGGGCGAGGCGGCGCTGGCGACGGCACGCGCGCGACAGGACACCCTCACCAAGCCGCCCGGCAGCCTCGGTCGCCTGGAAACGCTCGCGATCCGGCTGGCCGGGATCACCGGCCAGGGGCGACCCGCCGTCGACCGGCAGGCGATCATCGTCATGGCCGGGGATCATGGGGTGGCGGTCGAGGGCGTCAGCGCCTACCCGGCCGCCGTGACGCCGCAGATGGTCGCCAACTTCCTGCAGGGCGGGGCGGCCATCAACGTGCTGGCACGGGCCGCGGGTGCGCGCGTGGTGGTCGTCGACGTTGGCGTGGCGGTCCCGGTCGCCGGTGCGGGGCTGGTCGTGCGCAAGGTGGCGCCCGGCACCCGCAACATGGTCGAGGGGCCGGCAATGACCCAGGCCGAGGTATTGCGCGCAATCGAGGTCGGGCTGGACGTGGTCGAGGAGCAGGCCGACGCGGGCCTCGACGTCATCGCCCTCGGCGAGATGGGGATCGGCAACAGCACCGCCGCCAGTGCCATCACCGCCGCGCTGACCGGACTGCCGCCTGCGGCGGTGACGGGGCGCGGTACGGGCGTGGACGATGTCGGTCTGGCGCGCAAGGTCGCCGTGGTGGAGCGGGCATTGGCGGTCAATCGCCCGGACCCGAGCGACTCGCTCGACGTGCTGGCGAAGGTCGGGGGGCTGGAGATCGCCGGGTTGGTCGGGGTGACATTGGGGGCGGCGGGGCGGCGCATCCCCGTGGTCGTGGACGGCTTCATCGCCGGGGCGGCGGCACTGGTCGCGGTCGAACTCTGCCCGCGAGCGCGCGACTACCTCATCGCGGCGCATGTCTCGGCGGAGGCCGGCCACCGGGTGATCCTGGAGCGCCTGGGCCTCGACCCGCTGCTCGATCTCGACCTGCGGCTCGGCGAGGGGAGCGGGGCGGCGCTCGCCCTGCCTCTGATCGCGTCCGCCGCGCGGCTGCTCGACGAGATGGCGACGTTCGCCGAGGCCGGGGTGGCCATCCCGGCTGAGGACGAGGCGGCGCCCACCACGCCTCACCGACAGCCGTGTACTCACGGCTGTCGGTGAGGTCTATCGCCCGAGGTGCAGTGGGCATGTCAGCCAGTGCGGTGACGGTGCTGCCTCCTAACTACATGCGGCATCCGGGAGCGCGACGCCGTGTGAGTCGCGCTCCCGAATCGATCGTATGCCGCGCGTTGGTAGGCTAACTCCCCAGCCGTTCGTGGAGTTCGTCGAGCACGAATTGATCCGCGAGCGCGATGGCTGGTATGGTTGTTGCGTCCGCCACGATCCCGGAAGCGAGCCGTGCCGTGAGGGTCTCCGGGACGTCCTGACGAGGGTGCTCCCGCTGGGCCTCGCCGCAGCGGCAGCCCAAGCGATCCTCGCGTTCCTGTCGCTGCCACTCGCTCGCGCTTGTGTGGGTGGCCTGGTTCTCCATCGCCCCCTCCTGTCGCACCGCATACGGATATCTCCGGGCCGTCGCGGCGGGGTGGGGGTCGGCGCCATCCCCCGCCCCGCCGGACCCGATCGCCCGCTAGGGCTTCTGGTAGATCGTGCCGCCCGCTGCGCGGAACTCCCGCGCCTTCTCCTCCATGCCGGTCGCGAGCGCGTCGTACACCGGCAGGCCCTGCTTCCTGGCGTACTCGCGCACGTCCTGCGTGATCCGCATCGCGCAGAAGTGCGGGCCGCACATCGAGCAGAAGTGCGCCGTCTTGGCCGGTTCGGCGGAGACCGCGAAGTTCTGGTGGGTTGTAGAGTGCGGTGGCGCGTCGAACCGGGGTGCTGCTGGCGCCGTGTTGCGGTCAGGCGGCGACACGCAGGCCGTCGGCGAGCCAGGTAAAGGTCGTCACGGCGGCACGCGCCCGCATGTGAGGACTCTCGGCAGCGTGCGGTGCGTCCGGTTCCGCTACGTCGCCCCGCTGCACCGCCCGCGCCAGCTC
>JAABUM010003484.1_pt1 | contig 19196 bp, 20 predicted proteins | sample 5559161 | NCBI WGS metagenome assembly JAABUM01 (sample SAMN10711868, study PRJNA513369) | rock metagenome | isolation source: Antarctica rocks | place: Antarctica: Victoria Land, Siegfried Peak nord | reverse complement strand
CAGGGAAGGCCGCGCACGCCGAGCGCACGCCAGCCACAAGGGTGTCCAGAAGCTCCATCCAGGACGTGGACCACACTGCCAGAGACAACGAAACCCACAACCGTCAGCAGCCACTTAGAATCGCTGGCGCGCGAGCCGCTGCGCTGGTCTCGCGCGTCCCGCGTCGAAGCCGACGCGCCTTTGCCGCCGGGGCCGGGATGCGGGGCTGGGGAGGTGTTCAGAACCCTGAAAGGGACCGAGCACCATGCAGACCCTTCGCCTCGTTCAACACCCGCTTGCCACCGGGCCGGTGCAGTGCCGCCGCTGCGCCGCCGAGTGGCCGACCGACCCCGCCCTGCTCCTTGATTGTCCGCGATGTTCCGCACGCACGGGCCAGCCCTGCTGTCGGCCTGGCGGCGGCAACGAGAACGCCTGCATCGCCCGCGACGTGCTGGCGATGCGCCGCGGCCTGCTCAGCCCATGCACGGCGCTGACCTGGGACGGCCGGCACAGCAAGCCGCTGCCGCTCGCCTGCACGGAGCTGCCGTGGACGCCGGCGCCTCTCCCGGCTGCGCAGCCGGTGCAAGGGCGGCTGCTGTGACGGGCACCGCCCGCCCGTGTCAGCGGCTCGGCTTGGTGGGGAGGAGCCACCACCTGACTGGCTCCGGCTCCCTGGCCGGCGCCGGCGCTCGCCGCAACTTGGCCTCGCTCTGCTTCCGTTCGGCTTCGGCCTGCGCCGCCGTGGCCAGGGCCGCCTCGCGCCGCCGCACGCCCGCCAGCTCGGCGCGCAGGCCGTCCATCGCCAGCTCGCGCTCCTGGACGGCCTCCCGTGCCGCCCGGGCTGCCTGCTCCGCGCGGGACAGTCCAGTCTGCAGGCGGGAGATGGTGCCCTGGGCATCGGCCAGGGCCTGCTCCGCCCGCCCCCGCGCCGCGCGCTCCTCGGCTAGTTCGAACCCGGCGTCGCCGGCAGGACGCGCCGAGGTCGGCACCCGCTCAACGGGCACCTCGCCATCGCGCACGAACCGCTTGCGTGGCAGCGGCCCGGTGCGGGCGGTCGCCGCGGCACCGTTGGCCCTGTTGCCTGCTCCGCCTCCCGCCGGGCTGGCCCGGGTGCCCAGCCGCTCCAGTGCCAGGCGCATCCTCGTCTCGGCCGAGGCTGTCTCGGCATCGTTGGCGTCGTTGCGCCGTACCGGCGCGTCCGTGTCGTCCATCGGGTCGTTGTTCTCCTCCGGCCGGGCCGGATGGCCGATGCGCGCACGGCAGGGGCCGGGTTGGTAGGTGGTTGCTGCTCTGGAGATGGGCGCTCCCAGGCTTGACTACACCGGAGGTGCCGGAAAGCCGCAAGGGCCGGGGATGAGGAGAGGAAAGGGGCGAGAAGGAGGAAATGGGGGAGGGTGGCTCAGGGGATGCCTGCCGCTGTCGCGCCGGGCGCCGCAAGGGAAGGCCGCGAGCGGCCCGCGCCAAGCGGCGCGCCCTTGCCCCGCCCGGCGCGCAGCAGCCCGGGGAGGGGGTCCAGGAGAGCTGGGCACCAGCAAGGGAGCAAGGCGATGAAGACGAGGAGCAGGGCAGGACGGGTACTGCGCGGCGTGGGCGGCGCGGTGCTGATGGCGGTCGTGATGTGGCTGGCGCTGGCCGCGCCGGGGCTGCTGTCCGACCGGGACAGCACCGCAGCCGCCCGAATGCACGAAGCCCAGCGGTAGGCGCACCGCGCACGCACTGGCCCGAGGCCGTGCCCCGCCGCGGGTAGCGGTCCCACCCCCGACGACGACCCACGAGGCCCGCCACCGCGCGGGCCTTCCGCATTTCAGGAGACCTGACATGTCTGACTACTACACCCTGTTCTCGACCCTATTCCCGGTCAGCGCGGCCACCAACGTCGCGCCGGCCCTGGCGCTCTACCAGCAGCTCGCGGACGAGCTGGGGGAGCAGGATGAGGAGATCGGCTTCCTAGCCGAGGCAGACGGTCCGCCCGGCGGCGCCCACCTGTGGCTGCGCTCCGAAGAGAGCGGCGACGTCGAGCACGTCATCGCCTTCGCGCTGCGCTGCGCTGAGGTGCTGGGCCTCCAGGGCATGTGGGGTTTCCGCTGGGCGCTGACCTGCAGCAAGCCCGCCTTGGACGGCTACGGGGGAGGCGCGCAGGTGATCGACCTCGGCGCGCGCCGCACCGTGTCCTGGGTGGATGCGGATGACTGGATGGAGGTGCAGATCGCCTGCGCCAGCGAGTTCCGGATCTCCCACGGCACGGCGCAAGCAGGGACAGGGGACAATGGCCCCCTGGAGCACCCCGACACCTGACGCCGCACCGGCAATCTCGCGCGCCGGGCACGCGAACGCCACCGCAAGGCGTTGCGGGCGCGTCGCGTCCACGGCCGGGCTGAGCCGCAGCCCACCCAGAAACGGGTGCCTGGCGCCGTTCGCAACCGCGCCAGGCACGATCAGCAACCAGCACGAACCTAGAGGAGGCCAGCATGGCAGCCAACGACACGACCTGGACGGACGCGGCGATCACCAGCCTGCGCCGCTTATGGGATGAGGGACACGCGACGGCGGAGATCGGCCGCCGCCTCGGCATGACCAAGAACGCCGTCATCGGCAAGGCGCACCGCCTTGAGCTTCCGCGGCGCCCCAGCCCGATCCCGCAGGGGGAGCGGCCAGCCCGGCATCCCGCGCCGCGGCCCAAGGCGGCCCCCTCCGTGCAGGTGCCGCCGGCCGCCGCCATCCAGGCTGCGCCGGCTCCGCCGCCGCCGCCCATCGCCGCCGCGCCGTCCAAACGGCGCTTCTCGCAGCCATGCTGCTGGCCGCTGGGCGAGCCTGGCCGTCCCGGGTTCCGCTTCTGCGATGCCGTCGCGGATGGGGGCAAGCCGTACTGCGAGGAGCACCGGGCGCTCGCTTACGTCAAACCGCATCGGCCGGCATCAGCAAGCCAGGCAGCGTGATGCGGTGGCTGGGGACGGGCTGGGAGGATGAGCGGGAACAGGCGGCAGGACGAGGATGGGTGGAGGGAGGATGGATAGCTGCCGCCTCGGTCCGGCCCGCGCAACGGGCGGGTCCTCGCCATGCTCCCCGGGCCAAGCGGCCCGGCTGCGCGTGGCTCCGGTCCCGCGACCAAGCGGTCGCGCCGTTGCGCGGTCCGGCCCGACGCGCCCGCGGAGTGGGGTCTTCAGGAAGAAGACGATGGATGGAGAACCCCCGACATGGACACGACACCGACCGCACCAGCACCCGCACCAGCACCCGCTGCTGATCCACCTGCCTCCCCGCTCGCCGGTTTCGACCTGTGGACCGCCTGGTGGGAGGGCTGGACCCTGACCTTTCTCGGCGTGCTGCACGACGGCAGCAGCCGGATCGAGCTGAAGCGCATCGACGCCACCGTGGACGGCGCCCCGGGCTTTGCCGGGGACCATGACGCCTGGGTTCACGTTGCCACCCGGGCACGGGCCGGCTCCGCCCTGCACCGCGACGCCTTGGCGCGCGTGGACCGGATGGAACGCATGCTGATCGAGGCGTCCTGCGGCGCCTGGTAGCCGCGCCCTGACCCCACCCGCCTAGCCGCATCCCCCTTCCGCCTGCCCCACCGGGGCGGGCCTCATCGCACCCAGTCCCCCGGCGCCCCACCAGGCGGCCGGGCGGCCGGCGTTCGCCTGACAGGACCATATCCGATGTCCCAGCTCACCCTTTCGCTGTTCGACACCACCGCCCTGAGCGGCCTGACCCTGGGGGCCAGCACCGGCCCGCGCTTCCGCGAGGACCCGGTGGAGGCCGCCGCGGCGCCAGAGCCGGAGCCGGAGCGCATTCCGGCGCACACCTTCCGGCTATCGGGCGAACGCGCCCTGGCGCGCGGCTGGCGTGCGCGTGCCGCCGACAACCTGGCCGCCATCCGGCTGATGCAGGAGATCGAGGCGGAGGACCGCAACGCCACCCCGGCCGAGCAGGACCAGCTCGCGCGCTTCGTCGGCTTCGGCGCGGGCGAGCTGGCCAACACCCTGTTCCGCCGCCAGGGCGAGGCGTTCCGGCCGGGCTGGGAGGACCTGGGGCACGAGCTGGAGCAGCTGGTGTCGCCGGCCGAGATGGCGGCGCTGGCCCGCTCGACGCAGTATGCCCACTACACGCCGGAGTTCATGGTGCGGGCGGTATGGGTCGCGCTGGGGCGCATGGGCTTCGCCGGCGGCGCCGTGCTGGAGCCGGGCTGCGGCACCGGGCTGTTCCTGGCGATGATGCCGGAGAAGGTGGCGGCGCGGTCCGCGGCCACGGGCGTCGAGATGGACCCCACGACCGCCCGCATCGCCAAGCTGCTGTATCCCGATGCCTGGATCAGGGCGGAGGACTTCACCAAGGCCCGGCTCGCGGAGACGTTCGACCTGGCGGTGGGCAACCCGCCGTTCTCCGACCGCACGGTGCGGACCGACGACACGGCCGGGCGGCTGGGCCTGTCGCTGCACGACTACTTCATCGCGCGCAGCATCGAGCGCCTGCGTCCGGGCGGCCTGGCGGCGTTCGTGACCAGCCGGCACACCATGGACAAGGTGGACCCGAAGGCGCGGGAACGCATTGCATCCATGGCCGACCTGGTTGGGGCGGCACGGATGCCCCAGGGCGCCATGCTGGCGGCGGCGGGCACCGAGGTCGTGGTGGACGTGCTGTTCTTCCAGCGCCGCGGAGCGGAGCAGGCGCCGGGCGGCGCAGCCTGGTCGGACCTGGTGGAGGTGCTGCCCGCCGAGGACGGCGAGCCGGCGCTGGCGGTGAACCGCTACTTCGCCGAGCACCCGGGCATGGTCCTGGGCCTGCACGGCCGCACCACCAGCCCGTTCGGGGTGGCCTACACCTGCCACCCTTGCCCAACCGTGTCGCTGGAGGCCGACCTCGGCGCCGCGCTGGAGCGCCTGCCGGCGGGCATCCACGTCGCGGCTGCGTCGGAGGGGGCCACGCCCACACGTCCGACCGCGGCCCCTCGCGTGCGCGTCGGCACCGCGGCCGAGGGCGCCACGGTCAAGGAGGGCAGCTACCTGCTGCTGGACGGGGCGCTGATGCAGGTGCTCGACGGCGTGCCGGAGCGCGTGGCGGTGAAGTCCGCCGCGGTCAAGGAGGGCATCTTCGCCAAGCACGCGCGCATCATCCTGGGGCTGATCCCGCTGCGCGACGCCATCCGCGCCGTGCTGCGGGCGCAGGAGGCGAACGAGCCGTGGGGGATGCTGCAGGGCCGGATGCGAGCGGCCTACCAGGGGTTCGTGCGGCAGTTCGGGCCGGTGAACCTGACCAACATCAGCACGACCACCGATCCCAAGACGGGCGAGGTGCGCGAGACGGTGCGCCGGCCCAACCTGCAGCCATTCCTGGACGACCCCGACGTATGGCTGGTGTCGTCGGTCGAGCAGTACGACGAGGACGCCGGCACCGCCAAGATGGGGCCGATCTTCACCGAGCGGGTGATCCACCCGCCATGCGAGCCGGTCATCACCAGCGCCGCGGACGCGCTCGCGGTGACGCTGCACGAGGTCGGCCATGTGGACTTGGCCCGGGTGGCGGAGATGCTGGGCCGCCCGCGCGAGCAGGCGGTCGCCGAGCTGGGCGAGGCGGTGTTCCTCGACCCGCAGGCGACCACGCCGGCGCACGAAGCCTGGGAGACGGCGGACGCCTACCTGTCCGGCGCGGTCCGCACCAAGCTGGCGGCGGCTGCCGCGGCGGCGGCGCTGGACCCGCGCTACGCCCGCAACGTGGACGCCCTGCGCCGGGTGCAGCCCGTGGACCTGAAGCCGTCCGAGATCACCGCGCGCCTGGGGGCGCCCTGGATACCAGCGGGGGTGGTGCAGGCGTTCTCAAAGCAGGTGATCGGCGTCGAGACGCGGGTGCGGCACACGGTAGAGGTCGCGGCCTGGTCCATCGACGTGGACGCCTTCGAGGGCCTGGCCGCCGCCACGTCGGAGTGGGGCACCGCCCGGCGCCATGCGGGCGAGTTGCTGCACGACGCGCTGAACGCCTCCGTCCCGCAGATCTACGACACCGTGCGCGAGTCGGGCGGCAAGGAGAGCCGGGTGCTGAACGCCTCGGAGACGGAGGCGGCGAAGGAGAAGCTGCTCAAGATCAAGCAGGCGTTCGAGCGCTGGATCTGGACCGACGTGGAGCGCACGGACCGGCTGGCGCGGCTGTACAACGATGCGTTCAACAACTTGGTGCCGCGGGCGTTCAACGGGCGGCACCTGCAGCTGCCCGGCGCCAGCACCGCCATCAGCCTGCGCGATCACCAGAAGCGGGTGATCTGGCGCATCATCGCCGCCGGCGGCACCTACATCGCCCACGCGGTCGGGGCCGGCAAGACGTTCAGCATGGCCGCGGCCGTGATGGAGCAGAAGCGCCTGGGACTGATCTCCAAGGCGATGATGACGGTGCCGGGCCACTGCCTGGCGCAGGCCAGCCGGGAGTTCCTGCTGCTCTACCCCAACGCCCGCATCCTGGTGGCGGACGAGACCAACTTCAGCAAGGAGAAGCGGCAGCGCTTCCTGGCGCGCGCGGCGACGGCGACGTGGGATTGCATCGTCATCACCCACTCGGCGTTCAAGTTCATCCCGGCGCCGGCCGACTTCGAGCGCGGGCTGATTGGGGAGGCGCTGGCGAGCTACTCCGTCCTGCTTGAGAAGGTGGACGGCGACGACCGGCTGACGCGCAAGCGCATCGAGCGCATGAAGGAGGGATTGCAGGACAAGCTGGAGGCGCTGCGCACGCGCAAGGACGACCTGCTGACCATCGCCGAGATGGGGGTGGACCAGCTGATCGTGGACGAGGCGCAGGAGTTCAGGAAGCTCAGCTTCGCCACCAACATGAGCGGCCTGAAGGGCGTGGCGCCGGACGGGTCGCAGCGGGCCTGGGACCTGCACGCCAAGGCGCGCTTCATAGCCCAGCGGCAGCCCACCCGGCCGCTGATCCTGGCGTCGGGCACGCCGATCACCAACACGCTGGGCGAGATGTTCACCCTGCAGCGGTTCATGCAGCCGCAGGTGCTGGAGGAGCGCGGCATCCACGAGTTCGACGCCTGGGCGTCCAGCTTCGGCGACACCCGCACCGAGTTGGAGCTGCAGCCGTCGGGCCTCTACAAGCCCGTGACCAGGTTCGCGGAGTTCGTGAACGTGCCTGAGCTGATCTCCATGTTCCGCTCGGTCGCGGACGTGGTGCTGATGGACGACCTGCGCCACCACCTCCGGCTGCCCGCGGTCCGCACCGGCAAGCGCCAGATCGTCACCGCCAAGGCCAGCCCGGCGTTCCGGGCCTACCAGAGGCTGCTGGCCGAGCGCATCCGCGAGATCGAGTTGCACAAGGGGCCGCCGCAGAAGGGGCAGGACATCCTGCTGTCCGTCATCACCGACGGACGGCACGCCGCCATCGACATGCGGTTCGTGCAGGCGGTGGACGGGGAGGACCCGGCCAACGACAACGAGCCGGGCAACAAGCTGAACGCCCTGATCGCCAACGTCCACCGCATCTGGCTGGAGACGGCGGGCAACCGCTACCTGGCACCGGACACGGGCAAGCCGCACCCGGTGCCAGGGGCGGCGCAGATGGTGTTCTCCGACCTCGGCACCGAGGCGGCGGACGGCAAGCGCGGCTTCTCCGCCTACCTGTGGATCAGGGACGAGCTGGTGCGGCTGGGGGTGCCGCGCGAGCAGATCGCGTTCATGCAGGACTTCAAGAAGTCGGAAGCCAAGCAGAAGCTGTTCGCCGCGGTGAACGGCGGCAAGGTGAGGGTGCTGATCGGCTCCACCCAGACCATGGGCACCGGCGTCAACGCGCAGCAGCGCCTGGCCGCCCTGCACCACCTGGACGTGCCCTGGCTGCCCAGCGACATCGAGCAGCGGGAGGGCCGCATCGAGCGCCAGGGCAACCAGAACGCGGAGATCGGCATCTACGCCTATGCCACGCTGGGCAGCGTCGATGCCACGTCCTGGCAGTTGCTGGAGCGCAAGTCGCGCTTCATCGCGGCGGCCCTGGGCGGCGACCGCAGCGTGCGCCGGCTGGAGGACGCCGGCAGCCAGGTGAACCAGTTCGCCATGGCCAAGGCGCTGGCCTCGGGCGACCCGCGCCTGATGCAGAAGGCCGGGCTGGAGGCCGAGCTGGCGCGGCTGGAGCGGCTGCGGGCGGCGCACTTCGACGACCAGCTTGCGATCCGCAACCAGGTCGCCGAAGCCGAGCGCACCATGGGCAGTTCGACGCGGCGGATCGGCAGCATCGAGCAGGACATCGCGGCGCGCTCCCCGACCCGCGGCGACCTGTTCACCATGGAGGTGGGCGGCACGGTCCGCACCGAGCGCAAGGAGGCCGGCGCCTCCCTGCTCAGCCGCATCCGGCTGCTGGAGCGGGGCAGGGAAGGGGGGGCCTGGACCCTGGGCCGCATCGGCGGGTTCGAGGTCAAGGCGGCGGGCGAGCCGTACGGCCTGATCGAGTATCGCCAGGAGGTCTGGCTGGACCGGCACGGCTACGAGCAGTCCATCCAGTTGGATGACGACCTGACCGCGCTGGGGCTGGTCGCGCGGCTGGAGTACCAGCTCGACCGCTTCGAGGCCGACCTGGCGGAGCACCGCCGGAAGGTTGCCGAGGCCGAAGGGCGCCTGCCCGGCTACCGGCGCCGGCTGGGCGAGGGCTTCGGCCTGCAGGAGGAGCTGGACGCCAAGCGGGCGGAGCTGGTCGCACTGGAGGTGGACCTGGAGGCGAACGCCAGGGCCGGCGCGGAGGAGGACGAGGTGCAGGCGGTGCTGGCGGCGGCATAGCCGGGTAGGGGGGAGGGAAGGCGGATGGAAGGGTGGGGAGGGACGGTGCGCTCGCATCGTCGCTCCTGCCGCCACCGCTTCGCTCCATCGCCGGCTGCGCCACCCCGGCCCCGCTGGCACGCAGCCCGCCAGCGCGGGCCGCGCGCTGCGCAGGGCCGGGGCGCTCGCCGGCAATGGTGCCGGCAGGACCGCGACGCGGCGGGGGAGGGGTCATCCAGGAATAGGGGATGACGGAAACCCGAGCCAGAAGGTTAGAGCACCATGGAACTGAAAACCGTTGATCCCCGCACGCTGAAGATCAACCCGGACAACCCCCGCCGAACCGGCGCCGGCGAGCACCCGGACGCGCAGATGGTGGCCAACATCAAGGCCGTGGGCATCCTGCAGCCGCCCGTGGTGCGCGAGAAGGGCAAGCACCTGGAGATCGTCGCCGGGCACCGCCGGGTGGCCGCCGCCATTGCGGCCGGCTTCCCGGACGTGCTGGTGCTGGTGCGCGGGCCGGACGACGGCGGCGACAACGTGCGGGCACTGTCCGAAAACGTGGTCCGTGCGCCGCTCGACGTTGTTTCGCAATGGCGGGCCATAGAGGCCCTGGTGTCCGCCGACTGGACGGAGGAGGCCATCGGCACGGCTCTGGCCCTGCCGATCCGCACCCTGCGCAAGCTCCGGCTGCTGGCGCAGATGCTGCCTGCGATGCTGACCCAGATGGAACTGGGCGACGTGCCAGGGGAGGCATACCTGCGGGTCATCGCCGCGGCGTCGCCGGACGAGCAGGCGGCGGCGTGGAAGCGGTGCAAGCCCAAGAAGGGCCAGCACGCGGCGTGGCACGAGGTCGCGCGGGTCCTGGAGAAGCGAACGCTGCCGGCCAAGGTTGCCCGGTTCGATGACGAGCTGGCCCGAATCTACGGCGTCACCTGGACGGACGACCTGTTCGTGCCGGCCGGCGAGGACGGGCGCACCACCGACCAGGTGGAGCAGTTCATGGCGGCGCAGGGGGAGTGGCTGGCCAACAACCTGCCGGAGGACGGGCACCTGGCCGAGCTGGACCAGTATGGCAGCCCCAAGCTGCCGCGGGAGGCCATGCGGTCCTACGGCCAGCCGCGCAAGGGCGAGAGCATTGCCTGCTACGTCGATCCGCGCACCGGCGAGGTGGAGCAGGTCGGCTACAGGCTGCCGGAGCCGCGCCGGGGCGCTGGCGCCAGCACGGGCACGGGCGAGAAGCCGGCGCCGCAGCCGCGGGCGGACATCACCAGCAAGGGCGTGGACATGATCGGCGCACTGCGGACCGACGCGCTGCACCAGGCGCTGCGCGAGTCGCCGATCCCCGACGACGTGCTGATGGGCCTGCTGGTGTTGGGGCTGGGCGCGCAGAACGTGCAGGTCCACTCCGGCGCGGCGGCCAAGGGCTATGGCTGGCGCGAGGGCATCGCCGGGCGCCTGACCGAGGGCGGCGTGCTGACGCAGGACCTGGGCGTGCTCCGGGCCGCAGCGCGCGAGATGCTGGTCGAGGTGCTGTCCTGCCGCGTGGGCATGAGCCAGAGCGGCATGAACGCCCGCTACGCCGGCGCTGCCATCGGGGCCGATGCCCTGCTGCCGAACATGGCGACGACCGACTTCCTCAAGTGCCTGTCCAAGCAGGCCATGGAGCGCACGGCGTCGGCCAACGGCGTCGCGCCGCGCAACACCGGCAAGGAGACGCGCGCCGCGATGCTCGCCCACTGCGCCGGCGGCACCTTCGTCCACCCGGCTGCCCTGTTCCCGCCCACGGCGCAGGAGCTGCAAGCCCGCCGCCACCGCGGCAGCCTGATCGTCGCCGAGCAGCCGGACGGCGACAGCGCAGGGGACGGCGACCTGGCCCCGGACGGCGAGGACCTACACGGCGCGGATGCCGAGGGGTCCGGCGCCGGGGATGACACGCCGGACGACGGCGCGATGCCGCCGCCCGTCACTGCGGCGGCCGGGCAGCAGCCCGCCGCCTGATCGCCTGCCGCCCGGTCCCAGGCCGGGCGGCGTCTCCACAACCCCACCAGCCCACCTTACGGCCCGCGCGCGCATTGGGTGCGCGCGTGCGGCCGTACGTCCATCCAAGAGGACCAGACCATGGCCATCACCCTTACACTGTCCACCGCCCCGGCAACCGCAGCCAGGGAGAAGTATGGCACCAGCATGTCCCTCGACCTGTTCGGGCCATCGCTGGGCACTGAGACCTTGCCCGCGGTCTCGAATATCGCCGAGATCAAGACCGCCGTTGCCCGGTTCGGCGCCAAGGTCCAGACCGCGCATCCCGAAGCGTCGTTCTACGTGTCGGTCAGCTTGGCCAAGGGCAGCCGCAAGCCGAACGGCTACGACGCCGCGCGCCGCGGTAACGGGCTGGGCCAGGAGAACTTCGTTCGCGTCACCGACGGGCGCACAGAGCCGGAGATGCAGGCGGAGGTAGTCAGTGCTCTGCCAGGGCAGGCAGGGGCAGGCGCATGATCCGGCAGTACTACGCCCAGCGGGCGCGTGGCGGGGACAACCCGCTGCGCGTCGGCACGGTCGCCGTGGGCAGCATCTTCTACTTGCAAGATGAAGGATTCTTCCGTGACCGCTACGGCGGCACGGCAGTCTGCCGCACGCCCTGGCAGGTGCTGGGCTTCCTGAACGGCACCATGGGCGCCGCGCGACGCAACCGCGACACCGGCCTTTGGGAAAGCACTTACCTCTCCGGCCGGTCGGACGTGGCGCTCGTGCGGTCGCTGCGCGACTGCCGCATCGTGCGGCACGTCGCCGTCCGCACCCTGGTCCTCCACGACGACCTGGGCCTGGCCAAGCAGCCCACCCTCTACCCGACCCTGCCCGACGTGCGGCGGTTCCGCCCGGCGCGCTTCGCGTGTGCCGGCGCTATCGCGCCGCCAGCGCCGCGGCAGCGCCGGGCCGCTTGACGATCAGCCTGCACGCCTTCCTGGGGCACCCGGGGAAGGCGTGATGCTTCCGTTTCCCACCTACCCCGCCCGCCGGCAGCCGCCGTGCGGGCCTTTCCCGTTTCAGGAGTTCGCCATGCAAGGTCACTCCCACCTTCAACACGCCGCCGACGTCAGTTGCCTCGCCAGCGCCCGCAGTTGGCGCAAGGAGGCCGAGCACCTGCGCGACAACGCCGAGGCGGCCTACCTCACCACAGGCCAGCGCGCGACGCTGCTGCGCGAGGCCGAGGCCGCCGAGCGCCAGGCCGACTGGTGGCTCGACGCCATCGCGGCGCACTGACGTGGCCTGCCAAGCAGCCTTGCTGCCTTGGCAGGGAAAGCCCCGCCCGCCAGTATCACGCTACCCACGGTGAGCGCCGCCCTTCGCGGGCGCATGACCACGACAGGAACCCTTCATGATGCGAGCCTCCATCACCGTGCTTGCGGTCGACCTGGCCGCGGCGGCAACCAGCCACGCCAGGGCCGAGGGCCTTGCCGTCCTGCCGTCGCGGATATGCCAGGCCCCGCTTGCGGAGGAGTTCGAGTCCAGCCGCCCCACGGTCAGCGCAGAACGATGGACACACGCCTTCCAGGCCGTGATGGAGCGCTGCCAGAAGGGCGACGTGCTGCTGCTGACCCGTGACGCGCGAGGCAACGCCCTGCGCTACTGCGACTTCGACCGTCCGGTGCAGTTCCTGCCAACCGGGAACGCGGTCTGCGTCTTCGCCGGTGGCGTCCGCGAACGGCGGTGACGGGACGGAGCCGCATGCTCACGCACGCGGCCCCACCCTGTCAGGCAGTGCGCGCGGCCTTGCGCGCCTGGTCAGCCCGGCCCGCTTCGGCCAGCCAGTCCGCCGTGTCCGCCGCACTGTAGGGCGTCCAGGTCTCGCCGCGCCGTGCCATCCCGACCGCCCGGCTGACCCCGTGCGCCTCCTGGCATCGCTGGTGCGCCAGGACCAGCAGCTCCGCCGACTGGCTCAGCAGCCCGTCCGCGTCCCGCTCCAGCAGGCCCAGCCATTGACCGCCACTGGCCTGGGCCATCGCCAGCCGCTCGCCTGCCGCAACCGCGCGCTTGCCCACCTGGTTGGCACGGCGGCACGCCTCGACGGCTGCCGCCACCACCGGCCGCAGCAGGCCGTCCAGCGCCGGGCCGCGCTCGGACGGCGCCAGCGGCAGCACCTGCTCGGCGATGTAGCACGCCGTCTCGGCGTCCACCTGGTTTGCCAGCTCCGGGTCAGGCAGATCTAGGAAGAAGCCCTCGACCACCTGCATCACCTCACGCACATCAGGCTCGATCTTGTAGATCATGGCCATGGACGGCGCGGCGCGCTCCTCCATCGGGAACCGCACCACGTTCGTCAGGCCAGGCATCAGTTCGATGTTCACAACCCTTGCTCCTCATCCATGGCCGGACTCTAGCGCCAACGATTCGAGCCGCGCAAGCTAATATATTGTTTTAATTGTATTTATTTGGTCGTAGCGGCAGTTGCACGCTGGGGCAGCCAGAAGCGTGGCGCTGGCACCAGCCAATCCTTCCCCGTTCGCGTCCGCACGCGCGATACGGGGGAAGCGGCGCTTGCGCGCCGCCTTCCCCCGTACGGAGCCACTACGAAGAATGTCCCGTCCCGTTCCGCTGCTGAAGCACGTCGCCAAGGCTCGCGTCCGGCCCGGTGCCGGCCGTGCGTTCCAGCAAGGGCTTTGCCAACTCAGCCTGTTCGCCGACGGGACAGGGGCCGTCGCCGCGCCGGACGCCTCGGCCGCGCCGTGCCTCGACTTGGTGGACGAACAGCGGCGGGCAGAGGACGCCTGGCGCGCACGCCAGGACCTGTTGCGCGCCGCTCAGCTGGGCCTCGCTGCCCAGCGGCTGTGGGGCTTTCCCAACATCGTCCGCAACCCGGACGGGCCGTGGCAGAACCTGCTCGGCCAAGCCTACAACCTGCACGCCTCACGGGAGTGCTGGCCCGCCTACTATCTCGTGCGCGCCGGCGCCGACGACATCCAGCGCGTCACCGTCCACGTTCGGCCCGGCTGCGACGGCATCCCGGCCATTGAGCGCGCCGCCGCGGTCCTGGCCGGGCTGGCGCCAGTCAGCGTCGCCGCTTGCACCCTCTCGCACCCCCGGCACGAGGCGTCCTGACACCTCTACCTCCCGCTTGCCCCGTGCTTACGGACCGCATTGTCCACTGCAGCATTCTGCCCGCATCATCCCCGGGCGTCCCCCATCATGTGCTGCGTCGCCTCTTCCGGCGTGCCGATGAACGTGTGGCCGCTGTCGTCCTGCACCGCCACGAACTGCCCGCCCAGCAGCTGCGACCGCATGTGCGCCAGGGCCAGCTCCGCCAGCTCCTCCGTCCCAGCCTCCGGACGGTCGAACGCCGCCCGCAGCTGACGCGCCACCTGCGTCGAATCCAGGCGCCTCCATCCCATCGCACCCCTCCTTGGTCCCGTGGTCGCCTACCTTATATCTGTGCGCCCGGCCCCACAGCATCCCTGCGGCGCTCGCTTTGCTGGGCACGACGCTGGCAACGGTACGCACGAAGGCGCTCCATGCTGATGGTGCGCCGCATCCTGAATGCCAGCTCCAACTTTCGAACGCTGGCGTCCTCCGGCAGCGCCGCGGCACCCGCCTACTCAAAGGTGAGATGCTGCGGGAACGCCACTGGCATGTCTGCTGGTGTGCAGCAGTACGATCTGCTGTAGCCGTATAGCGCAATGCCGAAACACAGCAGGACCAGGGCGCACCTGATGGCAAGGCGGCCGACCATCCCCCATCCTCCCCGGGAGCCTTCCTTCATCAGCAGCATGATCGCGCCCACTGTGATGGCGACACTCGCCGCGGTGGCTGCCGCTCCGATCACCGGGTTGTCGCCGGGCATGCGGCCATAGCTGAACTCGATCAACGCACCGGCCAGGCCAGCGACGACAATGAGCGTATACTCGATCAGGAAACGCCTGAACCTGCGGGCAATGCCCTTGCTGTCCTCGTCGCCGGATCGTGCCCGGTCGAGCGGCAGGCGACTGGGAGGGGTCTTGCCGCCAGCTTGCGGAAGCTGGGGGAGCACGTCCTCAATCCGCGGCTTGGTATCGCGCGATGCCGCGCGCCGCACCGACGCCAACAAGGCCGGGAGCACCGCATACGGCTCCCGCCGCGGCGACCCGAACCGGCCACGCTGGAAACGCATCCGCACCAGGCTGAACTCCTCCCCAGCCAGCCACCGCGGCGGCAGGTGCTCGTAGAACCGGAACGAACCCGGACGCAGCGCCGTAGCACGCCACCCCCGCGGCACCAGGCGCCCCAGCCAGCCCCGCACGCCGCCCCGCGCCGCCCGCTGTAGCCCAGCCAGCATCAGCGCATGCTGATACGTCGAGTTGGCCAGGTCCTCGAACACCTCCGACACGCCAACGTCCCCATGCGTCCAGTCCTGCATGAAGCAAACGTGCCACACCCCGTCCCGCCACGAGACCGTCACCAGCGCCCGCACCCGCATACCCCGGCCAGCATGAGGGCTGCCGGAGAGCAGCTCCCCCGCCTTGAAGCACCGCCAGAACTGCAAGTCGCCGCCACTGAACGCCGTCATCCCAGGCGGCTGGCCTACCGGAAGGCCAGACAGCCTCGCCGTCCGAAGCTCGGCCTGTAACCGAAGGTAGAGCTGGTCCGTCTCCTCAACCGAACCCAGCGCCTCGAAGTCCACCACCGGAACCTCGCCACCTCTCCAATGCTGGAAACGCCAACGCGCGTAGTCCTGAACCGTCGCGTGACGGGTCTTGAACGTCGCCAGGCAGGCAAGGTGGTGGGCCTCGAAAGCCGCCAGCATCCTGGTTCGCGCCCTGCCCGTGACACGGCGCGGCCCGGGGCCATGAAGCAGCTCGCCCAAACGCTCCCGCTCGGCCGCGTGCCGGTCATGCACCGCGCCCGCATCCGCGTCGTGCAATGCGTTCCTGATCGGCATCCGTGGTTCCTTTCCTGGCCAGCCAACAGCGCCAGGGTCGCCAGCACGGATGCGAACGGGAACAGGGCTGCAAGTGCCGTTGCTATCCAGCCCCGCTTGCGCCGCGCTCGGCGTTGCGGCGCGCGATCGCAGCATGATCGTCCACGCGCTCGGACCCCTCCCCACGCCGGGCGCGGCGGGCCGCGTTGGGACCGATCTTGTTCTGCGGCTCCAACGGGATGCCGCGCTCGGCATGGGAACGGTGGTCAATCCGCGCCGCATGCCCGTGCGCCGCCAAGCAGGCGTTCGCCATCTCCGCCCACAGCCGCCGCCATCCCAGCGCCGTCGCACGGTCGTTCCACGCCCGCTCCTTCAGGCCGAACCCCTCCAGGCCAAACCGCCGGCACGTCAGCAGCACTTGGGCATACGGCTTGGGCTGCCCGTCCTCCCGCACCGCCCAATGCACGTTCAGGTCCGCCATCATGCCGTCCGCCACGAACGCCGCCCGCACGTAGGCGCAGGCCAGCGCAACCGATTGCTCCCGCGTCAGCTCCCACGGCAACGCGAACTCGACCTCGCGGGCCACGCCGGCGTCGCGCCGCCGCTCGCCAGCCTCAACCGCGTTCCACAGCGTCCCGCGGTCCCGGAACCGCTCCGGCGCATCAACCGGCAGCAGCACCTCCGAGTACACCGGCACCGTGCCGCGCTTCGCCGGCAGCGGCGCCATCGTCTGGTCCAGCCGCTCGTCGTGCAGCCGGACCCGCGCACGGTCAGCCGCAACCGCGACCGCACTCTGGCCCTTCGAGCGCTGCACCATGCCCAGCCACAAATGGTAGATCGCCATCGTCTAACCCCCAGTCCGGCCGGACCTGCCCAACCCAGCACGACCCGGCCCGGTCAATCGCGCACCCTGGCAGGCTGGCGGGGGAGGCCAGTCGCTCCCAGCTAGTGTGATCCAGTACTCAAGACCCAGCCGCGGCACCAGGCGCCTTCTACGGTGCCCTGCCGCCCGACGTTGCTGGCGGGTGCGCGACTGACCCGGACCGGGCGCCGGCATGGATGCCAGCGTGCCCCCGTCCAGCAAACCCTGAGCAGAAGCGTATGCCGACAGACCGGCCCATCGCCGCCAGCCTGTCCATGCCCGCAATCGCCTGCGCGTCCGAGGCGCCGAGGACCACCTGGACCGGCCGGCGCAGCTTAGCGAGCTGGAAACCTTCTCCGCCCGAGGAATGGAGCGTCTCCAGGCTGCCGGCGAGCAGCCTGGAGACCGTGACCCGCAAGCTGCCCAGGACCAGCCGGATCAGCGGCGCGATGGCCTGCTGCGGCATCTCCAGCGATGGCACCCGGACGATCAGAATGCGCGCGTTCGTGAGCACGTCCTCCATGTCCACGTCGGACGGCGAACCCTTGACGATATGCCCGAACGGGCCGGTCAGTTGCGACAGCGCCGGGGAGAAGAAGAACCGCGTGTAGCCGTGCTGCCGCGACGGCTCGGACGACCGCTGGCGGTCCGGCCGCTCCGAAGGATCGTAGCCGCTGGTTTCAGTGAAGTGCGACCGGAGCGGCAGGAGACGCGCCTCGCCTGCTCCGTCCGGGCCGTCAACGCGCACCTCTACAACGTCCCCTGTGTCGGGATCGCGATACTTGAACACGCCCTCGAAGGCCAGCTCCGCTGCCCCTTGCAGCGCAGTGGCCTGACCTACGACCGCGGCATCGAGGGGCACGGCCCTGGCGTCCCGCAGCCAGGCCAGGACCGGGGCGAGCGCGCCCAGGAATTGCACGGCGCGCTGCCGGAAGAAGTCCTCGCCTCCAGGACCTGCATCGGTGGAAGGTTCAAACAGGCAGCCCAGCAGCTCGCGCAGCTCGTTGTCGGTGCCGCGCGCGAACGGGTTGAAGGTGTTGAAGGTGGTGCCGGGATGGACCGGGGCCGCTCTCGCAGCGTCCAGCACTCGCACGTCCTCCGCCCGGCCGGACCGCCTGGCCGTAGCCAAAAGCTCGTTGAAGCCGTCCTGGGCATTCATGTGGTCAACGACGATGAGGCCACCGCCGTCCCCGATGGTCCTGCACAGGTCGGCGATGGATGGTGTGGCGTTGTCATGCGGGATCATGCTGCTGTCTCCTGGGATGGATTGCGTGAGGTAGCCTCGCCGGCCGCGTTGCGAACCAGGACGGCGCCACGGGCGAGGAAGGGTTTGTGGGGCAGGCGGGTGGCAACCGCGGCTGCCGCAGTCACCGCAGCCCTGCCTTGACGTCGCGCCGCAGCCACGCGCGGCGCAGCCAGACCCCGGCCACGGCTCCGGCGGCGATGCCGCACAGGCCAAGTGCCCACGCTACGGCAGGCCCGCCCAACCCGGCAGACTGCAAGCCCTCGGCCAGGATGAGGCCGAACAGGAAGCCCGCGAAGCCGCCCGCACCGCCACCCTGCACAGCCCGCCATGGAACACCAAGCCTGTCCCGCAGCCACCATCCCAGCCGTGACCGCCAGGCTGCATGCAGCCCCCGGCGCATCATCATCAGCATCACCGCTGCCGCCAGGCCGAGCGCCACGCCCGCGCTCAGCATCAACATGGAGGTCGCGTCAGCAGCCTGTGGCCAGTTGTCGATCATGTCGCATACGCCAGCCTCGACGCTGGCAGCCGGGGCGGATGCCTCCCCAGGCACGCTGCCCGGTGCCGGGCGCGCAACCGCGACTGGCTGCCAGGCGTGGCAGGCGTGCAGCGCCGCCGACACCGCAGCTTGCACGTCAGGCGGAGGGTCCATACGGGCTGTGAACGGCATTGTCGCTGGCCCGGGGGCGGGCGGGGAAAGGTCGCTCATCGTTCTCTCATCGTTCAGGTGCGGGATCGCGCAACCGCTGCGGCCGGCCACCCCGATCATCTTCGGGCGAGCGCCAGCCAGCGCAGTCTCAGCCATCAGGATGCGAACGGCGCGTCGCCTGTCTCTGGCCGCGTATGATTGCTTCAGCAGGGCCTGGCTGCTTCTTCGTCTGCCGCAAGGCTGCCGTCAGGCGAAGGCAGGCAGCGCTCCAACCCCAGCGTCTGGGCGTCTCCCCCGCGAAGCCGCGGGGGCCGGTGTCCGATCGCGCCAAGCGGCGCGACCAAGCCGCCAAGCGGCGTCTTGGTTGGGTAGGCGCGGGCTGCCTCTGCGAGGACATCCCTACGCCCCCCTCCGAACCGTGCATGCACCTTTCAATGCACACGGCTCTCCGCTCGCACTGACTGCCGGCCAGTGTGCAACGCGACATGGCACGGCTGGCACAGGACCGAGGTCTTGCGCAGTCGTGCCGATCGCTTCCGCTGGGTCATCGGGCTTGCCTGCATGTCCTTCAGGTGGCGGACGTGATGCACCTCGAACGGCCCGTGGGTGGTGCCGCAGGCCTCGCAAGCACCAGCGTTGAGCCGGGCGACTACGTCGTTCCTGCTCATTGCCAACCGGCTGCCGACCGTGATCGTGTCCACGGCCCGGCTCGGCCACGCTGCCTGCTTGAAGTGTTTCAGCCGCCAGAGCTTCAGGGTGCGCGGCTTGCCCCGGACCACGTAGCTGATGCCGTAGTCCGATCCCATCTTCAGCTCTGACTTCACCCGCCACGCCTTCGT
>JAABUM010003483.1_pt1 | contig 19198 bp, 17 predicted proteins | sample 5559161 | NCBI WGS metagenome assembly JAABUM01 (sample SAMN10711868, study PRJNA513369) | rock metagenome | isolation source: Antarctica rocks | place: Antarctica: Victoria Land, Siegfried Peak nord | reverse complement strand
TGCCTCGTCGGGCGTGATGGGCGTGTTGGTCTTGGTGTCGACGATCGTGAGGCCGTCCTTCTTCGCCTCGGCGAGGAAACCCTCGTTGCGGACCCGGACGGCTTCAGCGAAGGTCGGGCCAAGGATCGCGGCGACCGGCCGGGCCCCGACCTTCTGCTTGAGGTAGTCCGCCGCCTGCGCAGCCCCTTCACGAGCGCGGGTCTGCAGGTTCGTCGCGTAGGGGCCACCGATTCTCGTGTCCGTGACGATGACCGGAACTCCCTTGGCCGCCGCGCGCTTCACTGCGGGCTGGATTGCATTCGGGTCGACAGGCGCGATGATGATTGCCTTGGCCCCCTTGGCGAGCAGCGTCGCGATGTCAGCGTTCTGCTTGGCGGGGTCGAGGTTGGCGCTCGTCATGAAGGTGGTCAGCCCGGCTCGCTTCGCATCGGCAGCGAGCACGCTGTAGAAGAGCTGGAAGTTCGGATCCGGCAGCGGGGACGAAAACCCGATCAGCTCGCCCTTGGCCGGACACGCCGCCACGTCAGCCGGGCCGCCATTCGGCGCCGCGGCGGCGCCGCCTGACCCCGACTGCGAAGGCGGCAGCGACTGCGATGAGGCAGACGCTGACCCGCTCGGCGTCGCGCCCGTCGAGCTGCTACCCCCGCACGCTCCCACCATGAGGGCAAGGGCCACCCCGACCGTTCCAGCTACGCCTGCACGTGCCACACCACACCTCGCATCTGGTGACATGCCGGCGCCCCTAGCCGGCCATCGACGGTTTGGTCACGCCCGGCTCGGCCGCCTGCGGCCCACTCAGCTGGGTGACGGCGCTCAGATGGTCGTAGTAGACCGTCTCGTTGGTCAGCCGCCCCCCGTCGAAGCGGAAGATCAGGGCGGCGGGCAGGTCCATGATCCGGCCCGCCGCGGCGATGCCGCCCCAGTCCGCCCGCTGCCGTCCGCTCATCCTGCCCTCGACGATGACCGCGTCGCTGGCGTGGAAAACCCGCAGCGGACGAAGGGTGAGGTCGGGAAAGGCTGCGACGAGCCCGGCCAGCAGGTCGCGCACCTCGTCGTCACCGTTGTGGTCGTGCCCGAGCGGGATCACCGAGTAGGTAGCGCCGCCCGGAAACGTCGCGAGCACCGCGTCGAGGTCGCCGGCCATCTCGGCGCGGATGTGCTCGGCGATGACGGCCTCCCGCGCGGCACGCAAGGTCGCGGCCGGCCCGTCCTCGCCACCGGATCCGAGGGGTCCGAGGTCGATGCCGGTGGCGCTCACGCTGCCGCTCCACGGCCAGCTGGCTGCCCGGCACCGGAAGCGCCCGGGAACGGCGGCGGGGTCGGTTCGCCGCGCGGGAACTCCGGCATCGCCCCGACCACGTCGGCCAACCAGTCGAGCTCGCCCACCTCGTCGATCAGCGGGAACAGGATGACCTCGTCGGCACCCTGCTCACGGAACGACCGCACGCACTCGGTCACACCGTCCTTGCCTCGCGCGATGCCGGCGTTCACCGGAGGCGGCGGTCCACCCTGCTGCAGGTAGTGAGCCAGCGACGCGGCCGCGCGGTCGTCGGGGTCCTCGCTGCTGGCGTACCAGGTGCCGGCGACGATCCGTGGACGCCCGGGCCGTTCCGCTTCCCGCCACGCCTGCAGGCTCGCCATGGCCTCGAAGGCGAAGATGCCGGGCTTCAGGCCGCCGGACATGTAGCCGTTGCCGTAGCGGACGAGCCGCCGCAGCGCGGGAGGGGACGCTCCCCCGATCAGGATCTCGACGTCGTCCGGCACCTGCGGCCCGAGGTTCTGGTCGGGCAGCCCGGCGTGCTTGATGCGGAACAACTCCGCCAGGCACTCGTCGACCAGCCTCCCGCGCTGGTCCCAGGGCAGGCCGACCAGCTCGTAGTCGGCGGGCCGGCCGCCGACCCCGACGCCGATGCTGACTCTGCCCGGCGCGAGCGCGGCCAGCGTGGCGATCTCCTTTGCCACGAGTGGCGGCTGTCGCCACCCGGCGAGCAGGACGTTGGCCACGAGCCGGACACGCGAGGTCACTGCAGCGGCTGCAGCAAGCGTCATCATCAGGTCGAGGTTCGGGTAGGCCAGGCGGTCGGCCACGGCGATGCTCGAGAACGGGCCGGCATCGGTGCGCCGGGCCCACTCCACGACGGTGCGCCCGTCAACGCCCGGCACCCCGCTCGGCAGGACAATGCCGATCTCCATTGGACTTCCCCTCATCCTGTGGCGGTCACCGTAACGCGAATACGTGACGGTCGTCTAGGGAGCGACATATTATCGACCGGGTCAGTAGCCGGAGGCCCGCACGTTGAGCAGTGGCTCCCCAGCGGCGTAGCGCCGCAGCTGCTCACCGATCAGCCGGTACGCCCGGCCCTTCCAATGGTCGGTCGAGCCGGCCACGTGCGGGGTGATCAGGCACCCCGGCGCCGACCAGAGCGGATGGCCATCGGGCAGCGGCTCGGGATGGGTGACGTCGAGCGCGGCTCGCACCCGGCCGCCGTGCAGCGCAGCCAGGAGCGCGGGCGTGTCAATGAGTGAGCCCCGAGCGGCGTTGACCAGCAGCGCCCCAGGGCGCATTCGCTCGAGAAAGCCCGCGTCGACCATCCCCTGCGTCTCCGGTGTCGCCGGCGCGAGCAGGACGACGATGTCGGCACGCTTGAGCAGCTCAGGCAGGGCTTCCGGACCGGCGGCGCCGTCGCGGGCCCGGCGCGCGACGCCCAGGACCGCCGTCCCGAAGGGTGCGAGCCGGTGGGCCACCGCCCGGCCGATCGACCCCATCCCGACGATGAGCATGGTCTGCTCGGCCAGGTCGCCGGCCGCCCGGCCGCCCGCGAAGGCGGCGTTGCCGGCGTGGTCCCACCGCTCGGCCAGCTGCTCGGCCAGGTAATGCGGCAGGCGCTTCTCCATCGCCAGGATGACGCCGACCACCCACTCCGAGACCGGCCCGTCGTGCACGCCGCTGGCGTTGGCCAGGACGACGTGTTCAGGCAGTGCGGGCAGGAAGTCCACTCCGGCGCTAGGTGTCTGCACGAACCGCAGGCCGGTGAGCCGTGGCAGCCCCGCCCGGAAGGCGGACAAGTTGCCCGGGGCGGCTACCACGACCTCGACCTTGGCAGCCTCCGCCGGGAGGTTCGCAGACCGGTGCAGGCGCAGCGAGCCGGGTAGGGGCGCGAGATCGTCGGGGGCGTCAGGAGGAAGCCATACGAGCGTCATGCGCGTTGGTCAGGCCGCCCGTAGGCCGGCTCGGACCAGCAGCGGTCGAAGCTGCTCGTCATAGGTCCGCAACCCCTCCTCGTAGTCGAGCCATGACATGGCGAGTCCGTCCATCCCTGCGTCGGCCATCTCGACGAGCTGCTCGACGATCTGGGCGGGGGTGCCGATCACCGGGAGCGCGAAGAACCCCGCGATGGCCGCTGCACCCATGCCCTTGCGGTCGAACTGGGCGCTCTGCGAGTTGGGGATGAGCAGCCGCAGGGCGTTGTCCGCTGCTGCCCAGTCGCCGAACTCGTGCACCATCCTGTCGTAGGCGTCGCGCGCCTCGCGCTCGGTCGAGGCACAGACGATATGGCCGGCGCCGAACACCGACAGCTGGCGACCGTAGGAGTCGTCCGCCAGGTCCTTCATGCCGGCGATCGGGCCGGCCATTCCCGTCGTGCTGGGAAGCAGGGCGAAACTGACGTCCGCGTTGCGAGCAGCGAAGTCCCGTCCGGCCGGGCTGTAGCCCGCATTCATGATCACCGGCATCGGGGTCTGAACCGGCTTGGGCTCGGAGAGCACGCCGCGGGAGGTGAAGTGCCCGCCGAGGAAGTCGAACTCCTCGTCCGACTCGACGATGCGACGCAGGAGCGTGAGCCACTCGTCGGCGACCGAGTAGCGGTCGTCATGCTCCTTCTGCTCCAGGCCGAACATCTGGAACTCGTCGGAGTTCCAGCCGGCGACGATGTTGAGCGCGAACCGGCCCCCGCTGATGTGGTCGACGGTGGCGATCTGCTTGGCTGCCGCGACCGGGTGCGTGACCGGCACGTGGAAGGTCGCGAAGACCTGGATCCGTTCGGTCACGGCCGCCAGGCCCGCCGCCCACGTGAACGTGTCGAACGAGCGGTGGCCCTCGCGGCGCTGCGGCTCGGCCATCCCCCGCCAGCGGGCTACCGGGATGAGGCCTTCGATACCGGCCCGGTCCGCTGCCTGGGCGATGCGGACCGACTCCGCCCAGCTGACCCGTGGCGCTTCCGGCGCGGTCGTGAGGTTAGCCCCGCCGGCCATGTTGGCCGAGAAGACAGCCAGCTTGAAGCGGTGGGGGCTGCCCAGGATCGGAGTGGACGTGTTGGCGACGCTGCGGTCGGCCAGCTGCTCGCTCATCACGCCGGCGCCTCGCTCGCTGGTGCTGGCGTCGGTGCTGTCGTCCGGCCGTTGCCCAGCACCTCTGGCACGTGGCCCGTCCGCGCGTCGAGGTCACGACCGTCGGCCAGCCTGACAACGGGCTCCACCTTGGGTCGCCCGACCAGGGCAGCGTGCTCGGCCACCGTGTGGGGCCCGATCCGGTCGGTCTTCGCGTAGTTCGGCTTGCCGTCGGCATCGCGGAAGTGCGGCATGACCTCCTCAGCCAGGATCTGCATGTTCTTCATGACCATCCAGTGCGGCATCGATCCGAGATGGCCGCCGGCGCTGATGGCCATGCCCAGCCCGTACTCCTCCTGCTGCTGGGTGTATTTCTCGATCACGGTGTCGGGCGAGCCCACGATGATGTAGCCGAGCTCGATCAGCTCGTCGTACGACAGCTCCCAGAAATTCTTCACCCCCGCTGCAGCGCGGCCCTTGATGGTGCCGAGCATCGAGGCGGCCGTGTTGTAGCCGGATGGCATCAGGTGGTGCATGGGGATCTTCAGGCCGGTGCGGAAGAACCACATGGCGTGCGGGAGGAACTCCCGGTACGCCTGATCGTCGGTCTCGGCGACGTAGGTGGGGACGACCCGGCCGAGCTGCATCCGGTCGGCGGTGTAGCCGTACTTCTCCTCGCAGGTCTGGCGGAACGTCGCGAAGGACTTCTTGGTGATCCAGTTTGACGTCGTGGTCTGCATGTAGGCAAAGCGGCGCTTGGCCACCTCGTCGATTGTGTCCGCCGAGCCGGTCCCGGGGAGCCAGATCGGCGGGTGCGGCTGCTGCAGCGGCTTCGGCCAGATGTTCACGTGCTCGAAGTCGTAGTTGTCGCCCTGCCAGGTGAAGGGGCCCGGCTCCGTCCATGCCTTGAGGATGAGGTCATTCGCCTCCCAGAAGCGGCTCTTGGAGGTCGTCGGGTCCATACCAGAGGAGTGGTACTCCGCGCCCATCCCACGCACGTGTCCGGAGATCATCCGGCCACCGGAGATGATGTCGAGCATCGCGATCTCTTCAGCCACCCGGAGCGGGTTGCGGTGCAGTGGCAGGGCGTTCCCGATCACCCCGATCCGGATGTCGGTCGTCTTCGCCGCGAGATAACCGGCCCACACGTTCGGAGCGGCAATCGTGCCGAACGCGTTCTGGTGGTGCTCGTTGACGATGATGCCGTCGTACCCGAGCCGTTCGCATGCGACGAGCTGCTCGAGGTACTCGCTGTAGAGCTTCTGGGCGACCTTGGGGTCGAAGTAGGTGTTGGGCAGCGTCACCCAGGTCGACTCGAGGTCCTCACCGGGCGGGATGAACGGGTAGGGCATCAGGTGGATCATGTAGAACTCGAGCTTGTTGGTCATCGGGCCACCTCTGCGACATGATCGGCGACCGCCCGGGCGGTCGGCTGCGGGGATTCCAGGGGAAATGCGTGGCCGCCGGGGACTGTGATGACGCGGCAACCCAGCAGCTCCGCCCAGCGCTTCAGGTGCGCGGCGGGGACGACCCTGTCATCGCGGCCGCCGACGACCGTCGCCGGAATCTCGAGCCGTGGCAGGCGGCGGTCGAGCTTGGTGTCGTAGCGCCGCTCCCACATCAGGCGTGCTGCGGAGCCCATCTCCCCGTAGCGGAAGGCGAACTCCTCCGGACCCCCCATGTCGGGAGTGCCCGTGCCTGGCACGACGTCAGCGAGCTCCTGGTCGGTGTCGCCGGAGAAGTAGGTCTCGCCGTAGCGCGCAGGGTCGAGCAGGAAGACATCGACGATGGGGGCGTCCGGCACCCGCAGTCCGAACGGAGCCAGCAGGGCGAGACTCGTCACCCGCTCCGGGAACCAGACGGCGAAGTCGGCCGCGAGCCAGCCACCGAGCCCGTACCCGCACAGGTGCACCCGGTCCAGACCGAGGGCATCCAGTGCATCCCGGTAGAACAGCATCAGGTCCGCCCGGTCCGCCAGCTCAGGCGGGGCAGGTGTCGCGCCGAAGCCGGGGTGCTCAGGGGCGATCAGGTCGACCTCGGCGGCGAGCGCCTGGTGGAAGGGCAGCCAGCGGCGGGTCGCCCAGTGCCCGTGGAGCAGGACGACCGGTTCACCGGAGCCCTGGCGCCGGTAGGCGAGCGGTATCCCCTGCACCGACACGTACTCGGGCTCGGTGTAGTGGCGGGTTGGGCGAGGCACCTGCGGTGCGGAAACGGTCATTCGGCCCTCCGGGTACTGGCTGCGGCGTGCTCGTGACGGTCGGTCGATGCGGCAGGGGATATCGGCGCGGCCAGGAACTCGGCGACGACCGAGTTCCACTCCTCGGCAGCTTCGAGCTGCGGGCAGTGTCCGGCGTCAGGAAAGACGTGCAGGCGGCTCTGCGGCAGCCGCCGGGCGACCTCAGCGGCGTAACCGGCCGGCTTGAGCTGGTCGAGCGCGCCGGCGGTGACGAGGACGGGCAAGTCGATCTGCTCGTACGGGACCGGGTCGGCGCCGCTCGTCGGGTTGACCCCTGGCGCGCGCACGCCCAGCGAGGCGAACCACTCGTAGGCGCCGGGCAACAGCGACCAGGCGTGCCGCCGGGCGACGAAGCCGTCGTCAGCAGCCCACGTGGCGTCGGCGAACGCCAGCGCGACCTGCCGACGCATCGACTCGAGCGTCCCGTCGTAATCCATCATCGCTGCCCGCGCCGGCCCACCGATCGCAGGCCCTCCGGCGCTCACCAGTACCGCTCGGCGGACGGCCAGAACCGGTGCGGGCGAGGCCAGGTCGCGCAACAGCACCGAGCCACCCATCGACAGGCCGACGGCATCCACCTCGTGCACGCCGAGTGCATCGAGCAGGCGGCCCACCTGCCTCAGCAGGTGGCCCTGCGTGTCGACGAAGTCCCGCACCTTGCTGCTTCCGCCGAAGCCCAGCCAGTCCGGTGCGATGACCCGGGTGTGCTGCGACAACGGACTGATGGTCGCTGACCAGCTAGCCTCGGCGCACTCGCCCCAGGTGCCGCCGTGCAGCAGCAGCACTGGTGGGCGCCCCGGCACGGACTTGCCTGCGTCGAGGTAGGCGGTATGCACGCCGTCGATGACGGCGGAGCGTGAACCGAGCTGTGTCATCCCATCCTCTCTGGCAGCCAGCACTCTCTTGTGTCGGTGACGAGCGTCACAACAGTAACAGGAGCAAGAACAGCGCACCAGGGCTCCGGTGCATGCTGTCCCACTTGCGGTCGTCGCTGATCCACCATAACTTTCGGGGAGTCCGGGGACGACGACAGCGAAGGTGGGACGCACCGATGAGCATCACGAAGACCGACCGGGAGCACCCGAACGCCGACCTGGTCCGACGAGCGCATGCCGCCTTCAAGACTGGAGATATGGCGACGATCAGGGAGCTGTTCGCCGACGACATCGTGTGGACCGTGACCGGAAAGGGGCCGGCCTCCGGGCGGACGATCGGCATCGACGCCGTCCTTGCCGACTTCGGCAAGATCATGGAGTGGACCGCTGGGACGTATGATGCCGCACCCGTCGACTACCTCGGCAGCGACGACCACGTCGTGACGCTCGCGCACATCACAGCGAGCCGGCCAGACGGGCGAACCCTCGACCTCGACGAACTCGTCGTGTTCAAGGTCCGCGGCAACAAGCTGGTCGAGGCCCAGCACATGGCCTACGACGAGCAGACCTGGGACGAGTTCTTCTCGTAGTTCCGAGCGCTCTGGCTCGGCCTTGCTGAGGGCCCGACGCTGAGCGGCGTGTTGCTAAGGGCTGCGAGGTCGGGGCGCGTCGAGGGGGCACCGGGCCGCCGCCGGCCTTGCTCACCTCAGAGCGCGGCCGCAACGCCCAGCCGCAGCAGGTCCCCGGTGAAGTCGCACGAGTAGCCGGTCCAGGCATCGCGCAGCAGCTTCTCCGGCGGCAGCCCGACAGTCACTCCCGACCCACCGAAGATCTTGACGGCGCGCTGCGCGTTGGCGATGGCCACCTCCACGGCGCGGGCCTTCGCGGAGGGGACGAGGACCGGGAGGTCGCCCGCGGCCGGGTCACCATCCACCGCGCGGGCGGCAGCGTGGACCAGCAGGCGCGCGGCGCTGAGGTCGATCGACATGTCGGCCAGCATCAGCGCGACCGCCTGGTGCTCCCTGATCGGCCGGCCCCAGCTCCGGCGGGTGCTGGCCCAGGCGAGCGCCTCGTCGTACGCACGGCGCGCGAGCCCGACGAAGACTGCCGCCAGCGCGACCGGCATCCCGGGCGTCGACGACTGCATCAGCGGCAGCCCGCCGCCCTCGGGGCCGAGCCGCGCCGAGGCTGGAACGCGGACAGCATCGAGGTACAGCTCCGCGTGCCAGCCCGAGCGCAGCCCGAGCAGCTCGCTGCGGGCCCCCACGGTGAGCCCCGGTGCATCAGCGGGAACGAGAAAGCAGCTGGTCGACAGTGGTGCAGGCGCTTCCATGGACGTGCGCGCAAAGACGAAGTACTCGCGAGCGATCCCGGCGTTGGTCACCCACCCGGCCTTGGCACCGGTGAGGACGTAGCCCTCGCCCTCCCGCTCAGCTCGGGTCCGGATGCCGCCCGAGGTCAGCGGCATCGGGTCAAACAGGTCAGACCCAGCGACCGACGGCTCGTTGAGCGCACCCGCGAGGATGTGGTCGGAGCCCGTGGCCACGGCACGCAGCAACCGGTCTTGCTGCAGGCTGTCGCCCCCGACCCGCACCATCTCGACAACCGACATGGTGAGCGCCAGGCTGGCAGCGAAGCCGGCATCAACTGCCCCGAGCTCCTCCTGCACGAGGCAGTGGTCGAGACAGCCAAGGCCGCTGCCGCCGAACTCCTCGGGGATGAGCAGGCCGGGCAGCCCGATGTCGGCGGCCGAGGCATAGAGGCGCAGGTACCCCTCCCGCGAGAGGTGGCCGCCGCTCTCCCGGTCAGCCGCAGCGATGGCCGGCGCGACCTCCCGGCTGCCGAACAGCCGGACCGTGTCGACGAGTGCTCGCCTCTCGTCGGTCGGCGCACCCCCGACCTGCGCGGCGCCGGGGCCCGTGGCGACGCTCACTTGGCCGCCAGTCCCGCGTCGACCGGCAGGGCAACCCCGGTCACGTACCGGGCCTCGTCGGAGGCGAGCCACACGACGGCGTTGCTGACGTCTACGGGCTGGACCCAGGGCACGGGCAGGGAGTGGAAGGATCGGAACAGTGGCTCGACGTCGGCGCGGCCAGGGTTCAGAGCATCGGGGGCGAACAGCCGGTAGGTCGCCTCGTTCTGGATCATGTCGGTGTCGACGGCCGTGGGATGCACCGTGTTGACCCGCACGCCGCGGGGGCCCAGCTCGTTGGCGAGGGAGCGTGCCAGGCCGACCACCCCGAACTTGCTGGCTGCGTAGTGGGCGAGGTTCGCAGGCGCCTTCATTCCGCCGTTGGACGAGCTCGTGATGACGACCGAGCTGCCGGGGGCAGCCTCCAGCAGCGCCGGCAGTGCCGCGGAGATGGTGACCCAGACCCCGGTCAGGTTGACGTCGAGCAGCGCCTGCCATGCCTCGCGCGTCAACGTCTCAGCGGGCGCCGGGCTGACGACGCCGGCGTTCGCCACGACGATGTCCAAACGGCCGAACTCCGCCAGTCCCTCGGCAACGACGGCGTCGACAGCCGCGCGGTCGCGCACGTCCGCCAGGCAGGCGAGCATCCGTCCCCCTTCGGCGAGGACCAGCTCCCTCGTCGTCTCCAAGTCCTCAGCCGTGGCCGGCGGGTACGGGGCATCGGCAACCGACCGCCCGCATACGTCGAAGCCGATGACCGCCGCTCCCTCCCGGGCGGCGACCACACAGTGCGACCGCCCCTGCCCGCGGGCGGCGCCCGAGACGAGAGCGACCTTCCCGGCCAGGCGGCTCACTTGATGCAGGTTCCGGCATCGACGGGCAGCACGACGCCGGTCACGTACCGCGCCCGATCAGAGGCCAGCCACAGCACAGCATTGCTCACGTCCGCGGGCTGGATCCACGGCACCGGCAGCACGTTGAGCGAGGCGAAGACCGGCTCCACGTCGGCCCGGGTCGGGCTGGTGAGGTCCGGGCGGAAGGCTGCGTACGCCTCGTCCCAGTGGACCATGTCGGTATCGACCGTGGTCGGGTTGACGGTGTTGACGCGGATGCCCGAGGGCCCCAGCTCGTTGGCGAGCGAGCGCATGAGCCCGATCAGGCCGGTCTTCGCCGCCGAGTAGTGCGCCATGTTGGGCGGTCCCTTGATGCCGGCGGCGGAGCTGGTGATGATGATCGAGCCGCTGCCCTGTGCCAGCAGGGTCGGGAGTGTCGCCTTGACCGTGTTCCAGGAGCCGGTGAGGTTGACGTCGATCACGTCGCGCCAGTCCTCGGCGGTGATCTGCGTGGCGGGCTTGATCGAGATGATGCCGGCGTTGGCCACGACGATGTCGAGGCGGCCGAAGTACGCGACGCCCTCGTCGACCACGGCCTGCACCGCCGTCGCGTCCCGGGTGTCGGCCTGGCGGGCGACAATCCGCCGGCCGGTCTTCTCCACCAGCCTGACGGTCTCCTCCAGGTCCTCCGGGGTCCCCTGTGCGTACGCGGTCGCAGGCAGGTTCGCGCAGATGTCGAGCGCGAGGATGTCTGCGCCCTCCTCGGCCAACCGCACGCAGTGCGAACGGCCCTGGCCCTTTGCCGCGCCGGTGACGAACGCGACCTTGCCGGTCAGTTCCCCCGTGTCCACAGATGCCTCCTACCTCGGGTGATGACTCGTCCAGACTTGTTCACGGGGATGCGGCGCCATTGCGCAGGCGGTCGAACAGGATGGCGGCGACGAGCACCGTTCCGCTGACGATGCCGGTCCAGAAGTCGCTGATCCCAGCCAGAGTCAGGCCGTTCGACAGCACGCCGAGGAACAGGACGCCGAGCAGCGTGCCCAGCAGGCTGCCACGGCCGCCCATGAACGACGTGCCGCCCAGCAGCACCGCCGCGCCCGCGGTCAGCGTCGTCGTCGCGGGGGGGTTGGGCGTTGCCGACGTCAACTGGCAGACCGACAGCACGGCTGCCAGCCCGGCGAGCCCGGCACAGATACCGAAGACTGACACCCGGATCAGCGCCACGTTGATGCCCGCCAGCCGGGCAGCCTCCGGGTTACCGCCAACGGCATACACCATCCGTCCGTAGCCGGTGTAGCGCAGCAGTGCGATGCCGAGCAGGAGCACGGCGAATGCGATCCAGACGACGACGGGCAGCCCCCACCAGGACTGCGTCCCGACGTCGATGAGCCAGTTCTGCGTGGCGAGGGACTGGGACTGGCCGCCCGTGCGGACATTTGCCACCCCCTGAAAGATCGAGGCCGTGGCGATGGTGACCACCAGGAACGACAGGCCGACTCGGCCGATGAGCAGGCCGTTGATCAGGAAGCCGACGGCGAACGCGCCCGCGATCACGAGGAGGCAAGCGAGAGCTGCGGGCGTGCCGGCCTTGATCAGCTCCCACAGGCACACCTGCGTGAGGGCGATCGTGCCGACGATCGACAGGTCGATGCCTCCCACGAGCAGGACGAAGGTCAGGCCGACGCTGACGACGAGCAGGACACTGTTCGCCTCCAGGATGTTGACGAAGTTGTCGCTGGTGAGGAACTGCGGCTGGGTAACCGACAGGGCCACCAGCAGCAGCGCGAGCACGGCCAGCACACCCATGTACTGGTTGGTGGCCTGCACCCCCCGGCCGAGCGAGCCCCGCCACCCTCCGCTCCCCGGCTGGGCAGCGTCGTGCCGCAAGGCATCGGCGCCTGCCACCCCGTCCGCGGCTGCAGAGCTGCCGGAGTGGTCAAGGCCTGAGGGGTCGGCGACGTCCGTCGCGAGACCCGTGGTGTCGTGCGCGGCGCCTCCCGGACCGGTCGCCGCCTGGCTGCGGACCTCAGACATCGCGGACCTCAGACATCGCCGACCTCAGCCTGCGCAATGGCGGCATCGTGCCTGCCTCCCCCCGCGCTCAGCAGCGCTATCGCTTCTTCGGTGGCCTGGCTTCGCGTCAGTTCCCCCGCGACCTCGCCGTCGTGCAGGACAAGGATCCGGTCGCACAAGCCGCGCAGCTCCAGCAGGTCGGACGAGGCGAGCAGCACGGCCATGCCCTCGCGAACGAGCCTGCTGAGGATCGTGTAGATCTCCGCCCGGGCTCCGACGTCGACGCCCCGCGTGGGCTCGTCGAGCAGCAAGACCCGGGGGGAACCGGCGAGCGCACGGGCGATGACCACCTTCTGAGCGTTGCCACCGGACAGGCTCGAGACGGGGGCGTCGAGGCCGGAGCAGCGGATCCCGAAGGATCGGATGGCTTCGGCAGCTCGCACGCGCTCCGCGCGCCGATCGGTTCGTCGAGCGAGCCGGTGAGACGCCAGCGAGAGGTTCGCCGTCACCGACCCGGGCCGCAACAGCGCCTGGGCAAAGCGGTCCTCGGGTACGAGGCCGATGCCAGCCAGGCGCGCGGCCCCAGGAAGCCCGGCCTGTAGGGGCTTTCCGTCGACGGTGACCGTGCCCGCTCGGGGACGACGAGCACCGGCCATCGTCTCCAGCAGCTCGCTGCGGCCGGAGCCGACGAGACCAGCCAACCCGACGATCTCCCCGCGCCGGACGCTCATCGACACCGGCGCCGGCCAGCGGTCCGTAACGATCCCGTCGACCTCGAGCACGCGCTCGCCGACGGTCGGTTCGGCCTTGTGGAAGAACTCGGTGAGCGCCCGGCCGACCATCGCGGCACTGATCCGCTCGTCGGTCAGCTCGCCGCGGTCCAACTCTGCAACGAGCTGACCGTCCCGCAGCACGACCGCCCGGGTCGCGAGCCGGCGGATCTCCCGAAGGCGGTGGGTGATGAACACGACGCCCACGCCGGTCGCGGCCAACTCGTCGACGACGCGGAACAGGCGCTCCGGGTCAGGCAGCCGGGTCGTCACCTCGTCGAGCACCAGGATGTGAGGGTGCACGGCGATCGCCTTGGCCAGCTCCACGAGTTCCCGCTCGCCTTGACCCAGTGACCCGAGCAGGCGCCCCGGGTCGACCGGCAGCCCGACCCGCTGCAGGAACGGAGCCGCATCGCGGATGAGCTCGCGGCGGCTGACGCGCTGCGCGGCCCGGTGCAGCCGAGGAAGCAGCACGTTCTCGGCCACCGACAGGTGTGGCACGGACGTCGGCTCCTGCGACACCATCGTGATGCCCGCGTCGAGCGCCTGTCGCGGGTTGCTGAACGAGCAGCTGGCATCCCCGAGCTGCACCGAGCCGCTGTCGGCCGTCAAGACACCCGACAGGATGCGCGAGAGGGTCGACTTGCCGGAGCCGTTCTCGCCGGCGAGGGCGACGACCTCGCCGGCCGCTACGGTCAGGTCGACGCCCGACAGCGCCTGAACTGCGCCGAAGCGCTTGGAGATGCCCGTCATCCGAAGCAGCGAACCACCAGCCGGGTCGGCAGCCGCCCGTCGCGAGGGGGGCGCCCCCGTCGACGCACGCGGTGACGCGGCCACACCGTGTCCGGTCAGCTCGAGGTCTTGAGGTAGTTGCGACCGTCCTTCTGCTCGAACTCCACGCTGAACGGGTCGTTCACCCGCTGGTCGAGCGGGCGGTAGGAGCTGATGTTGGCCTTGTCGTACTTCTTCACGGGCACGACGATCTCGCTCGGCACGGACGTCTTGCACAATCCGGCCAAAGCGGCGAAGGCGAGCGCCTGGGCCAGCTTGTCCTGCTGGATGTCGTAGGTCGCGAGGAGCTTGCCGCTCTGTACCAGCGGGATTGCTTCGGGCTGCGCGTTGATCGAGACGATGACCGGATTGAAGTCTCCACCCAGCGACGAGGCGACTCCGATGGCCGACGTGTCGTTGAACGTCCAGATCCCCTTGAGGTTCTTGCCGTAGCGCGACTTGTAGGCGTCGGCGATGGCCTTGGCGCCCTGGGGGGTGATCTGCTGGTTGGCCTGTTTGGCCACCACGGTGAGCCCGGCCTCCTTAGCACCCTTGTCGAACGCGGTGTTCTCGCGGACGAGCACCTCGGCGAAGCTTGGGCCGTCGACTGCAGCAACCTGCCCGGAGCCGACAGCGGCCTTCAGGTCCTTGGCGCCTCCGGTAGCGGCCGCCTCGACGTCAGCGGTGACGTTGGTGAGGAACGGGCCGCCCACGGTGGTCTCCTGGGCGACGATGGGGATGCCCGCACTGCGGGCGCGCGTGAAGGCCGGCTTGGTGGAGTTCGGGTCGACCGGGTTGGCGATCAGGACGCTCACCTTCGACTGGATCAGCGACTGAATGTCAGCCACCTGCTTACCCGGGTCGAGGTTCGCGTTGACAGCTTTGAGCGAGGCTCCGACCTTCTCGAGCTGGGCCGAGATGATCTTCTCGATGGCCTTGAAGTTCGGGTCGGGGATGGGCTCGCTGTAGCCGACAGTCTTGCCCTTCGCACTAGCGCACCCGGTCTGCTGCCCGGTGGGGGCCGCAGCGGCTGGGGTGGTGGCACCGGCTGCGCTGGACGAGCTGCTGCTGCCCGCCTTGCTGCTGCTGCCACCGCAGCCCACCACCATCACCGTGGACGCGGCCGCCAGCGCTGTGGCGGAGTACCACTTTGACCTGCGCACTTAGCTGCCTCCTGAGAACCCCTGGCCTGCCGGGATCTCCGGCCAGACTCTGTTACGCCTTCCTCACGACAACCATCAACCTTGCGAACAGGTGACGGTCGTCACGAGGACGAATGGGCTATGAGTAGCACGAGCAGCGGTGACTGGCAAGTTTTTCGACGCCTGGCGTCACGCAGACGTCATGCCGGGCGATCGCAACGCGAAGCGCCTCAGGTCAGCTGAGTGCTCTAGCGTAGCGTTGACGATCGTCAGCAATAAGCAGGAGTGTGCCGCCATGACAGGTTCCGGAGAGCTGGATCCGGCGAGCCCGTTCACCGAAGTCCTGCTGGCGGCCATGCCCTCCCGGGCAGGCGTGCCAGGCCCCGAAGCCGAGCCAGACGATCTCGCTTCGGTGCAGGACGCCCTCGCGGCCTTCGCCCGAGGCGACGTCGTCGTGGTGCTTGACGACGCCGCCCGGGAGAACGAGGGCGACCTGATCCTCGCGGCAGAGTTCGCCACCCCAGACAAGCTGAGCTTCCTGCTTCGGCACACCTCAGGCGTGCTGTGCTGCGCGCTGACCGGAGCCCGATGCGACGCGCTGGACCTTCCGCCGATGGTGCCGAGCAACACTGACGCGATGGGCACCGCCTTCACGGTGTCCGTCGACGCCCGAGCGGGGACGACCACCGGCATTTCCGCCGCCGACCGGGCCACTACCGTGCAAGCACTCGCCGACCCGAGCACCCGTCCCGCAGACCTCGCCCGCCCCGGCCACGTCTTTCCCCTGCGCGCGCGAGATGGTGGGGTCCTCACCCGCGCTGGCCACACCGAGGCGGCTGTCGACCTGGCCCGCCTGGCCGGCCTGCAACCCGCGGGAGTCATCTGCGAGGTCGTGACCGCAGACAAGAGCGGCATGGCCCGCGGGGCGGAGCTGCGTCGTCTCGCCGCCCGGTACGAGTTGCCGCTGATCACGGTCGCCGACCTCATCCGGTACCGCCTGCGCACCGAGAAGCTGGTCCAGCGGACCGCATCGGCCTGGATGCCGACTGCCCAGGCTGATTTCGTCGTGCACGCGTACGCGTCGGACATCGACGGGCGAGAACACCTGGCGCTCGTTTGCGGAGACGTCGGGGCGGCAGCTGGGGCAGGGAAAGGGGCCGCCGCGGCAGGTGTGCTGGTCCGGCTCCACTCGGAGTGTCTCACCGGGGACGTCCTCGGGTCGCAGCGCTGCGACTGCGGCCGACAGCTGACGGCCGCGATGGAGGCGATCGCCCGCGAGGGGCGCGGCGTGATCGTCTACAACCGGGGCCACGAAGGACGCGGAATCGGGCTGGCCAGCAAGATCGCGGCCTATGCCCTACAGGACGGCGGACTGGACACGGTCGACGCTAATGTCTCGCTCGGGCTTCCCGTCGACGCACGGACCTACGACACTGCGGCGCAGATCCTCTGGGACCTCGGCGTGGCCCAGGTTCGACTGCTCACGAACAACCCCGACAAGCTGGGGGCGCTGGCTGCGGCCGGCCTCTCCGTCGTCACGCGCACGTCGCTCGCCACCTCAGCGCATCCGTCCGCTCTTGCTTACCTGGAGACCAAGCGAACGCGGATGGGCCACCTGTCGGCTGGTGATGTGGTGCCGGGTGGCAGCAACCTGCCTGTTGCCCCCGCCGCAGGCTGAAGTGCAGGCGTCGCCTGCGCAGTATCGGCGGGTGGTGCGAGATGATGGAGGGTGTCCGGCTCGAACGCTGAGGGAAGGGCAGCCCATTGGTAGCACAGCGCTGGTCAAGCGGCACCCCCTCCACGAGCGCTTCCCCTCGCGGGAGGCGCCCCGCGTCATCGGACGTCGCCGAGCTGGCCACCGCCGACGAGGCCCCCTCGACTCGGCCCAAGTGGTTGATCATGGATGTGTGCGGCGCGTACATGCGGCCGCTGGGCGGCTGGTTCCCCGTTGCGAAGATCGTGGTGCTGATGGGCCAGCTGGGCGTCGACGAGCAGGCCGTGCGGTCCGCGCTGTCGCGGCTCACGAAGCGGGAACTGCTCGTACCCGAGCGCAGGGGCGGGGTACGGGGGTACGCCCTTGCCTCCAGCGCCTTACCGCTTCTGGGGGACGCAGACCGCCGCATCTTTGCCCACACCGCGCCGGCTACCGTGCGGGAGGGGTGGGCACTGGTTTCTTTCTCCATTCCTGAGGCCGAGCGCGACAAACGGCACCTGCTCCGCAGCCGGCTGGCGTGGCGTGGTTTCGGCAACCTGTCCAGCGGGCTCTGGATGGCTCCGCGCCGCATCCTTCCTGAGCTGACAGCTGACGTCGCCAGGCTCGGGCTCGAGGAGTACGTCACCGTGTTCGAGGGCAACCACTGCGGCTTCACGGACCTGGCGGCTGTGGTCCGCCGATGCTGGGACCTGGAATCCCTGCGCGACATGTATGCCGACTTCCTGCTGACTGCCGAACCCATGCTCGGGAAGTGGGAGGGCGTTCGTCGTCCGCCGGGGCAGGATGCGTTCGTCGACTACACCGTGGCCCTCAACCAGTGGCGCAAGTTTCCCTACCTCGACCCCGGGCTGCCGCTCGAGCTGCTCCCCGACGGTTGGGAAGGCCGGCAGGCGGCTGACGTCTTCTTCGCGCTGCGCCGCAAGCTGGAACAGCCGGCAAGGCGACACGTCAAGGCGACTGTCTTTCCGGACGAGCCACCGCCGCACGGGTGACGCGAGGCCTCCTCTGCCCTTATCGGTTCAGCCGGTCAATGAGGACGGAGAAGAACGGCGACGCGATGTCGAGCCCGTGCAGCTCGGCGAGGGCCTCATCAACGGTGTGTTCGGCTGCCCGCTCGCTGGCCGTGACGGGGCGGGTCGGAAGCACCTTGTGGAAGTGGCCGCTGAAGAACAGCAACGGGCCGGCGCCACTGCTCATCCCAAGGCTGGTAACCCGTCCAAGCACGAGTTCATGGTCGCCCGCCGCCAGGACGTCGTGGAAAGCGCAGTCGAGCCACGCCAACGCCCCGTCGAGTACGGGGTGGCCAAAGGGACTCGTCGACCAGCTGAGCTGGCCGAAACGGTCAATGCCCTTGGTCGCGAAGGTGCGGCAGACATGCTCCTGGTACTCGCCCAGGATGCTGACCGCGAAGCCATCAGCCTGCCGAAGCAACGGCCAGGTGGATGACTTTCGGTCAGCGCAGAAGCTGACCAGCGGTGGATCCAGAGATACCGAACTGAAGCTGTTCACCGCCAGCCCGTGCGGTGTCCCCCCCACGTCGGCGGCAACCACGGCCACGCCAGTCGCGAAGCGGCCGAGGACGGCGCGGAAGTCGCCCGGAGCGACTCTTCCTGACCCGTCGTGTCCGGGAGCAGGCCCGGTGGACATGTGTGGCGTTCTCCTTACGGTCGTCACCGACGAGGTAGCACCGTATCGGTGCGCCGTCGCGCAGGTCAACCGCGCACGCGTCACCTGACGCTTCTGCGACGACAGTCGACAGTCGGCAGCGAAGAAGCAGCGGTCAGCCCTTGCCGCCCTGTTCTGGTGGCTGCATGCCTTCTGCTGCGTGGCACAGCTGTCACCGGTCCTACGGCTGCCGAAGCCGCACCCTGATCAGGCCGTGGCTGTGTCCGCCGACGACGGAGGCTCAAATGAGGCTCCCCCAAGCAGGTCTGGCTCTGTCAGCGTTGGCTGGCCCCACCTGGGCCGGTTGTGTCAGAGCTAGGTGGCTCCACCTCGCCATAGTCAGTGAGGAGTGTCAGTGCGAGCTGGCCCCACCTGTCGGCGTGTCGGGGTGGTCTTGCTGGTGATCTGACCCCTGCCTGCCACCATCGGGCCTGACCGGCCTCGGGCGGGGGGCTGGCGGGCGGGCCGAGTGGAGTTGTTCGAGGCGATCCGCCGCGATGCGCGCCTGGAGGAACGGTCGATCCGCGCGCTGCCGGAGCGGCACGGGGCGCGCCGCCGGACGGTCCGACAGGCGCTGATGGCCGCGGCTCCGCCGGGGCGTAGCGGCGGGTGTTCGTGGCGCCGAAGCTGAACTCGGCCAAGCCCCTGATCGACGCGATGGCCGCGAGGACCTAACAGACCTTTACGGACCCTGGGCTTTGCGCCGCCATCGTCGACCGCCTCACCTTCGCCGACAACATCATCGAGACCGGAACCGCCTCCTACTACCGACTCGCACGTGCCCGAGCGCACGAGCAGGGTGCTTGACCGCCGAGCGCTAGGAGACCGCTGAAGAACGGCCCTTCTGGGGCTGTGTTGCTAGCCGAGAAGGGTCCAGTGTGGTCTTCTGGCGGTCAGGCCCTTGTGGGGTGCATGGGGGGCTCAGGGTTTTTCGGTTG
>JAABUM010003482.1_pt1 | contig 19202 bp, 17 predicted proteins | sample 5559161 | NCBI WGS metagenome assembly JAABUM01 (sample SAMN10711868, study PRJNA513369) | rock metagenome | isolation source: Antarctica rocks | place: Antarctica: Victoria Land, Siegfried Peak nord | reverse complement strand
ACCTCGATCCCCTGGCCGCAGAGCCCGGCGTGGAGCTGCTGCTGCTGCGCCCCGGCACCGCGCTGCCCGCCGGCTGCGACCTGGTGGTCCTGCCCGGCTCCAAGGCCACGCTCGCCGACCTCGCCAGCCTGCGCGCCGAAGGCTGGGACATCGACATCGCCGCCCACCGCCGCCGCGGCCGCCGCGTGCTCGGCCTGTGCGGCGGCTACCAAATGCTCGGCCGCACCGTCGCCGACCCCGACGGCGTGGAGGGTCCGCCGGCCTCCGCGTCCGGCCTCGGCCTGCTCGACGTCGACACCGTGCTGGCCGGCGACAAGCGCCTCGCCGCCGCCCGGGGCGCCACGCTGGAGGACGGCGTCGCCTGCCACGGCTACGAGATGCACATGGGGCGCACGGACGGGCCGGACGCCGCGCGCCCGATGCTGCGCCTGGAGGACGGCCGCGGCGACGGCGCCCGTTCCGCCGATGGCCTGGTCGCCGGCACCTACCTGCACGGCCTGTTCGCCTGCGACGCCCAGCGCTCCGCCTGGCTGCGACGCCTCGGCGGCCCGGCTTCGAGCCGACACCACGCCGGCGCGGTCGAGGCCGCCCTGGACGCGCTGGCGGAGCACCTGGAACGCCACGTGGACATCGACAGGCTGCTGTCGCTGGCCGGATAGAAAGCAAGGCTGGGCTCTCCCTTCGCTGCCATTCCAACGATCCAAGGGGATCGTCGGAACCTTTGGCAGCTACGCCCAGACCCGCCAGGGGCGAGCCGCCCCTGGACCGGCTTTACTGAGACAAGTGGATTCCAAAGGCCTGCCTTTGGCGGAGTTTGAGGCAGAGCCTCAACCTTCCTTCCTAACCCTACCCCAGCAGCAGCCCCGCCGCCGCCGCCGCCTGCACCACGCACGCCGTCCGGTACACCCCCAGCGCCCGCCGCAAATCCGCGACCCCCGCCTCCGCCCGCCCCCGCCCCATCCACGGCCCGGCGACCCTCACCCCCGCGTAGGCGCGCGGCCCGGCGAGGCGCAGCCCGAGCGCCCCTGCCATCGCCGCCTCCGGCCATCCCGCGTTGGGCGAGCGGTGCCGCCCGGCGTCGCGCCACGCCGCCCGCGCCGCCTCCCCCGGCGAGCACGCCCCGCCCCCCAGCCGGTGCAGCGCCGCCGCCAGCACGATCCACAGCGCCGCCAGCCGCGACGCCGGCAGGTTGATCGCGTCGTCCAGCCGCGCCGCCGCCCAGCCGAACGCCTCGTGGCGCGCGGTGCGGTGCCCGACCATGCTGTCCGCGGTGTTGACCGCCTTGTAGAACGCCAGACCTGGCAACCCCGCCGCCACGCCCCACAGCGCCGGCGCCACCACCGCGTCGGAGAAGTTCTCCGCCAGGCTCTCGATCGCAGCCCGCACCACCCCGGCCTCGTCGAGCCCCGCCACGTCGCGCCCGACGATGCGCGCCACCGCCGCGCGCCCCGCCGCCAGCCGGACGCCAGCCGGCCCGCCCTGCTCGCCACGCCCGGCGACGCCTGCCGCAGCGCCCATGCCCGCCGCCGCGCCCGTGCCGTCCAGGGCGTCCGCGACCGCGCGCACATGCGTCCACAGGCTGCGCTGGGCGAGCAGCGTGCTGGCCAGCACCGCCAGCACCGCGAGTGCCACGGGGCGCGGCAGCCACGCCCGCGCCGCGTCCTGCACGAGTGCTGCCGGCGCCACCGAGGCCAGCACCAGCAGCGCCATCGCCAGCACGCCGTTGAGCCGGCGCCGCCCCGGGGCTAGGGTCGCGCGATTGAGCGCGCGGTCCAGCCGGGAGATCAGCGCGCCGATCCACGTCACGGGATGGCCGGCCAGTTGGAACACCCGATCCGGATAGCCGAACGCCGCCTCGACCCCGAGCCCGCCCAGCACGACGCCCACGCCGGATGTGATCGCCAGAGCGCCGCTCCCCCGCCCGCCGCCGGCCACCCCGGCGCCCGCGGCGGCGATAGCACGGCCGGCCCCGCCGCGCAGGCCCGCACGCCGCCCGCCGTGCCGCCGGGCGGGGACGACGCCCATGGCGGCCGCCGACTCGCGGCGATGCGGCTGTTCCCGGACGCGCCGCGGCCCCTGCTGGACCTCTCGACCGGCATCAACCCGGTCGCCTACCCCGTGCCCGCGTTGCCGCCCGAGCTGTGGGCCCGCCTGCCCGACCCGGAAGCGGTGGCGGCGCTGGAGGCGGCGGCGGCGCTGGCCTGGGGCGTCGCGGCCCCGGCGACGGTGGTGGCCGCCCCCGGGTCGCAGGCGATCATCGGCGTGCTGCCGCACCTGCTGCCGCCGGGCCGGGTGGTCATCTTGTCGCCGACCTACGACGAGCACCGCAGGAGCTGGGAGGACGCCGGCCGCGAGGTGGCCGCCGTGGCCTCGCCCGACGCGCTGGCGGGCGCCGCGATCGGCGTGCTGTGCAACCCGAACAACCCCGACGGGCGCCGCCTGCCGCCGTCCGACGTGCCGGCCCTGGCCGACCGCATGGCGGAAGGCGGCGGCATCCTCGTGGTCGACGAGGCGTTCGCCGATCCCGAGGACCGCGTCGAGCCGCACCCGTCGCTGGTCCGGCTGCGCTCGTTCGGGAAGTTCCACGGGCTCGCCGGGCTGCGCCTGGGCTTCGCGATCCTGCCGCTTCCCCTGGCGCATCGCCTGCGCCGCGTCCTGGGACCCTGGCCGGTGTCAGGCCCCGCCATCGCCATCGGCACCGCGGCCCTGCGCGACGCGGCCTGGACCCGCGCCACGCGGCTGCGGCTGGACGCCGACGCCGCGCGCCTCGACCGGCTGCTCCACCGTGCGGGGCTGCGCGGGGCCGGAGTTGGCGGCACCCCGCTGTTCCGCCTGGTGCACGAGCCGCCCGGCCTGTGGCAGCACCTGGGCGAGCGCGGCATCCTGGTGCGCCGCTTCGCCCAGGGCTGGCTGCGCTTCGGCCTCCCCGGCGCGCAGACCGAATGGACCCGCCTGGAGGCCGCCCTCGTCGCCGCCGGTCTCCCGGTGATGCGTGCGGCCGGCGCCCGGGCCGAGGCGACGCAGAGCTCCGGCGCCGACGCGCAGGACAACGCTTACCCCGCAGGCGCCGATCCAGCAGGCGCCGATCCCCGCCCTTGCGACGCCGACGCGCCGGGCCTCGCCACCCCGCAGCCCGCTCCGGTTGAAGCGCCGCGCTTCGACGCCGCGTTCCGCGACCGCCTCGACCTCCTGTTCCGCTGGCGCCGCGACGTGCGCCGCTTCCGGCGCGACGCCCTGGCGTCCGGCACGCTGGACCGCCTGATCGCCACCGCCTGCCTCGCGCCCTCGGTCGGGCTCTGCCAGCCCTGGCGGTTCGCGGTGGTCGCCGACCCAGCGCGCCGCGACCGCATCCGCGCGATCTTTTGCGCCAGCAACGCCCAGGCCTTCGGCCGCTACGACGGCGAGCGCGCCGAACGCTACGCCCGCCTCAAGCTGTCCGGGCTGGAGGACGCGCCCGTGCAGTTCGCCGTGTTCGCCGACCGCGCGACCCCCGACGGCCACGGGCTCGGCCGCGCCACGATGCCGGAGATGGCGGAGTATTCCGTCGTCACCGCGATCCACACCCTGTGGCTGGCGGCGCGCGCGGAGGGGCTCGGCCTGGGCTGGGTGTCGATCCTCGATCCCGTCCAGGTCGCGCAAGCGCTCGACCTGCCGCCCGACTGGCGCCTGGTCGGGTATTTCTGCCTCGGCTATCCCGAGGCGCACGCCGCGCAGCCGGAGCTGGAGCGGCTCGAATGGGAGCGCCGGCGGGCGTGGCCGGAGTTCGTGGTCCAGCGTTAGTGGCCTCCTTGCCCGCGGCGCCGCGCAGGCCCCCAACGGCGAAGCCGCCCGGCTGGCCACGAACCGGATCGCCCAGAGTGTCTGGGGTCGGTACGGTATCACGCTACACGATCACGGCTGCGTGATAGCAAGCCACGTTGTTGTCTTGTTAGGCGCGATGACGCAGATTGCCGCCATGTCATCGAACAGATCCGAGGCGGAGAGCGTGGGGATGCGGATTCGCACCCTGCGCCGGGACCGCGGCCTGACCCAGGACGACCTCGCGGTGGCCACCGGGGTCTCTCGCAGCGCGGTGGCGCAATGGGAGACCGACCGCGCCGGCCAGGTGCGCGGCAACCTGACCAAGATCGCCGACGTGCTCGGCATCGGCGTCGAGGTGTTGCTGCACGGCGTCGCCTCGCGCTCCGACGCCGAGGCGACGCGCGGCGACGAACTGGCCCTGCTGCGCCTGTATCGCGAGTGCGACCCAGAGGACCGCGCCTTCCTGCTCCGCACCGCCCGGAAGCTCGCCAGGACGGCACCGCAGGACGCACGCTAGAGCAGCAGGCAAGGCCAGGCCCCATGGCCTGGAAAGGCCTTTCTTAAATTGCGCCGGGTCCAGGGGCGGCTCGCCCCTGGCGGGTCCCCGCTTCCAAGCAATGGGCAGAGTCCGGCCTTGCTTCCTGCCTTGCTGCCACGCGCACCCGGGCCCCTGCCCGCGCGTTCACCTCCCACAGACCAAGGGGCCGCCATGACCGAGACCACCGCGATGACCACGGCCGAGCTTCCCGCCGCCGCCCGCGACTCGCTGCGCACCGTGCTGGAGCGGCTGGAGTCCGGCCGTGGCCTGGTGGTGCGCCTCGCCGACCTGATGGGCGGCGCGCTGGGCCGCGCCACCCGCATGGGCGCGCGCAGCCTCGGCGTGCCCGGCCCGCTGCAGAGCCGCATGCGCGGCGTCGCGGAGGCGGCGCTGGCCCGCGCCTACGACGTGGCGATCCTCGGGCTGGGCCTCACAGAGACGGACCCGCGGCGCGCCGGCCTGCTGCGCCGCGCCGCGGTGATGGTGTCCGGCGCCGCCGGCGGCTTCGTCGGCATGGCCGGCTTCCTGCCCGACGCCACGATCACCACGCTGTCGATCATGCGCGAGATCGCCGCCATCGCCCGCCAGGAGGGCGAGGATCTGTCGAGCCCGGGGGCGCGGCGCGCCTGCCTGGAGGTGTTCGCCCTGCGCAGCCCGGACGACGAGGCGGCGGAGGCGGGCGAGTCCGAGCTGGGCTACTTCTCCGCGCGCCTGCTGATGCAGGGCCGGCCCATGGTGATGCTGATGAGCGAGATCGCCGCGCGCTACGGCGTCACCCTGTCGCAGAAATTCGCCCTGCAGGCGGTGCCGATCGCCGGCGCCCTCACCGGGGCGGCGCTGAACGCGGCGTTCCTCGCGCACTACCGCGACGTCGCGCGCGCACACTTCACGATCCGGCGCCTGGAACGCCAGCACGGGGCGGGCACGGTGCAGGACGCGGCACAGGCCATACGGGCGGCGATCGCGGGCGGCTAAGCAAGGTTGAGGCTCTGCCTCAAACTTCGCCAAAGGCTCGCCTTTGGAATCCACCACTAAGTAAGGCCGGTCCACGGGCGGCTCGCCCCTGGCGGGTCTGGGCGTAGCTGCCCAAAGGTTCCGACGGCCCTCTTGGGCCGTTGGAATGGGCAGCGGAGAGAGGAGCCCAGCCTTGCTTCCTGCCTCGCCTAGCCGAAACTCGCCTGCGTCAGGTCCGACATCCCCTGGAACACGATCTTCGTGCCATCGGCCAACGACACCTGCGTGCCCCCGCCGACCGCGGTGCGCGACGCGAACGCCGCCGCGTCCGCCCCGTCGCCGTAGGATTTCAGCAGCACCGAGTCCGTGCCCGCCTTGAAATCGGTGATGACGTTGGTGTTGCCGGAGTCGCTGTTGACAAAGACAAAGACGTTGGCGCCGCCGCCGCCGGTCATGGTGGCCGAGCCGAGGCCTGCGAACATCACGTCGTTGCCCGACCCGCCGACGATCTGGCTGGTGCCGAACCCGGAGAAGTAGGTGTCCGATGCCGTGGACGCCGCCCCGCCCAGGGTGATGTTGCCCGCGCCGCCGACGGCGATCACCGCCGCCGAGCCGACCACGGCGACGACGTTGTTGTCGGCCGCGGTCACCGTGCTGGCGCCGTTGCCCACGGTGATCGCGGTGCCGCCCGCCGCCGGCGCGCCGTAGAACGCGCCGCCGCCGCTGCCGTCGGTGATCGAGCCGCCGCCGACCCCGCCGTAGACCAGCGCCGCTCCGGCGCCGCCGGTGAAGCTGGAGCGCCCCGGGCCGCCGACGAACTCCAGGGCGCCGGAACCGCCGGTGACCACGCCGCCGTCGCCGTTGCTGCCGTACACCGTCTCCGCGCCGGCGCCGCCGATCACCGTGCTGGCGAAGCCGCCGCTGACGAAATAGCTGTTGCCGGCGCGGCTGCCGTAGTCGGTGACGGCGCTGGCGGCGAAGATCGTGTCGCTGCCGCTGCCCTGATGGATGGTGTCCACGCCGCGCGCGTTGACCAGCGTGTTGCCGCTGCCCAGCATGATCATGTCCTGCGCCTGGGCCTGCGTGGTCACGGTCGCCAGCCCGGTGCCGGTGGTAATGGTATTGTTGTGGGTGCCGCCCAGAACGCTGCCGCCGATCGACAGGGTGATCTGGTTCTGCCCCGGCCCCTCGCCGCCCAGCACCGTGTCGCCAGCGCCAAGCCCCAGCAGGATGTCGGTGCCGTTGTTGCCGGCGAGCAGCATGTTGCCCGCGCCGCCGTCGGTCAGCGTCGCGTCGTTGGTGCCGTTCAGGATCACCGCCTGGTAGCCGGACGGCGCGGTAAGCGTGCCGCCCTCGGTGGGGTTGGTGACCTGGAGCACGTTGGCCATGCCCGCCACCGCGGCGGCGGCCACGGCCGCGCCGTCGGCCGAGATCACGAGGTGGGTCGTGGACGACAGCGTGCCGACAAGCTGGCGCACGACGCCCTGGTAGGCCACGGAATGCTGCGTCAGGTCGAGCGCCGCGGTGGAGGTGACGACGGCGGACTCCGTGGTCGCGGTGGTGCCGCCGGTGCCGGTGGCGGGCGCGGTGCCGGGGTAGGCGCTCACCGGCGTGCCGGCGCCGGTGTTGACGCCGACGCTGACCGGGATGCCAACGCCCGTGCCGGTGGCGGTGGTGTTGGGCGGGCTGCTGCCGCCGGTCACCGGGTTGGTCGGCACGACCACGCCCACGGAGACCGGCGTGCCGGTCCCGGTGCCGGTCGCCGGGTTGGTCGAGGTTCCGCCTGCCACCGTGGTGCCCGTCCCTGTGCCGTTGCCCGGGCTGCCCGCACCCGTCGTCCCAGTGCCCGTGCCCGCCCCCGCGCCTGACCCGGCGCCGCCCGACACAGTGCCGCCCGTGCCTGTCCCGCCCGTGCCTGTCCCGCCCGTGCCGCCGCCGCCGGTGGCGACCGGCGGGGGGATGGCGACGACCCCGATCGCGGTGCCCGAGCCGGTGCTGGTCACGGTGAACGCCTCGTTGGCGTAGCTGCCGGCGAGCTGCACCGTGCCCAGGAGCTGCGTGCCGTTGAACAGGCTCAGCACGTCGGTCGCGGCGGCGAAGCTGGCGGTGAGCGCCGCGGCGCCCACGAACAGGGTGTTGCCCGGCTGCAGCCCGGTCAGCACGCCGCCCGGCAGGTAGGAGACGCTGGAGAGGTACAGCGTGCTGCCGGTGCCCAGCAGGCGGATCGACTGCCCGGCAGAGGCGACGCCGACCAGCTCCAGCACTCCGCCCGCCGCCGCCGCCAGGGTGCCGGTGCCGCTCGTGGTGCCGACGTAGAGCGTGCCGCCCTGCGCGGTGATGGTGCCGTTGTTGACCACCCTGCCGTACAGCCCGAACAGCCCGGCCCCGGACACCGCGGCGCCCGAGTCCACGGTGATCGCGCCCGCGGCGGCGGCGCCCGTCTGGCCGATCTCGACCGAGCCGGCGCCGTTCGCCGCGACCACGTCGGCGCCGTTGCCGAGCGTCAGGCCGGCGAGCCGCACCGTCGCGTTGCCGTTGGCCTCCAGAGTGGCCGCATACGACGCGCTGCCGAGCGCGGTGACGCCGCCGATCGACACCTGCCCGGTGCCGGACGCGCTCAGCAGGCCGGCGCCCAGCGTGGCCGACTGCGCGCCGAGGCTGCCCATCACGGCCAGCGACCCGGTGACCTGGAGCACGCCGGTGGTGAACAGCCCGGCCAGCGTCGCGCTGCCGGACTCGACCAGGCTCGCCGCGGCGCCGCTGCCGGTGAGCAGCACGGGTGCCGCGAGCGGGCCGGGAAGCAGCACGGTGGCGGCGCTGCCGGGCGCCAGCGTGGCGATCGTCCCGGTGGTGCTGTCGCCCCAGTTCGACGCCGTGCCCCAGTCGCTGCCGCCCGCGCCGCTCCAGGTGAAGATGTCCGGTATTATGTAGCTGTGCCCCCTAAGTAGAGGGCACATAGGCTAAAAAAACCTTACAATTACAGTCATTTAGCTTGGTAAATACCACCTGGAAACCTGCCGGAGATTCCGGCCACGCTCAGTCAGGACCGTCCCGTCCGATGCTGGCGAACCCGCTCCAAATCGGGGCGGTGCCGGTTGGGGTCAGCGTCTCCCGATTGTCTTGTCCGCGAAGTGCTCCACGAAGTTCGGCGGCATCTGCCAATCGAAGACCGTCATCAGGGGCGCAATCACCTGGGTAGCGTATCCGGCCAGCGCCCCCGGGGCCGTGTTCAGCGGCAGTTCGACAAAGGTCGCACTGACATCGTCTCCTCGAGCCACATGAATGCGGGAGAGGTAGTCCATCGCCTGGTTCCAGTTGTAGAGCTTCCGTCCCTTCAGGCCGTTCCACCGGAAAGCGTATCCGAGAACCGTCGAGTCCTCATCCGCCTGCATCGACCTGGCGAAAGCAGCCCCTGTGAGGAATGCCTCGATGACCCTGGAAACTGCGTGCCCCGGATCCAACGTCGGCGTGTCTTGGGGATGAAAGCGGCGCTCCCGTGTCTCCTCAGCCAGGGCCGCACGACAGTAGAACAGCCCTTTTGGATCGAGACGGCTAAATTCAAAGTGCCCATATGCCGAGTCGGGCACATCCAGCAGCATCTGGTAAGCGTCCGCCTTGGTGTAGGGCTGCGTTTCCTGGCGCATCATGGTTCGACCATCATGCCATGGCGGAATGGCCAGCCTGCTCGAGCGTGCTGCTGAGTAAAGGGCGCTCAGGAAGGATGAATCGAGAGGTGTCGTGCCATCCCGAGGTGCCGGAGAGACGACCAAGGCTATCTCGCAGCTTCCCCACGACGCTGCATTCTCGTGTCCAGGCTTGGCCGCCACGTCGGCAATGGCCTGCTCGAAGTGACCTCTGCCCTGGTCCAGCAGGGCCATGGCACGGCCTCGTAGCGTCTCGTCGGCTTGTCGCAGCCCGAACGCCTCCATGAGCCCGGGCAGCGACGTGAGCGACAGATGCCGCCGGACGAACTGGCCGATGTCGGCCTCTCGGTTATCGAAGCACAGCCGCATCATCTCTTCCCAATCCTCAGGTCTCGCCGGAGCCGAGCTGGGTGTGCCGTTTGCTGCCAGGGTCCGGAAGTAGACCGTTCCGAGCGGCACGAGGTCACGTCCCGACCCAGGGTCCCTGACCGGCGTCTTCACTGCGACTGGTGTCCTCACTCCACTCGCGACCACTATCACCGGATGTTCGGCTGCATCAGACCGAAACCACTCCACCTCGACCTCGAATGTCTGGGAGGCGTGTTTGGACACCAGGCTCTGTATAGCGTCGACATGGTAGACAGTTCGCCAGTCGCCTTGTTCGGTCGGCAAGGCATCGCCAGTTCCATTGTCGAAGCCCACCGCAAGCATCCCGCCGTCCCGGTTTCGAAGAGCCAGAATTGCCTTCACCAAGTTGGCCTTCTGAGCCGGGACCGCAGGGTCAACCCAGGACTTCAGTTCCCGGGACAGCCCCTCGCGTGGTATCTTCAACCAAAGTCCAATCATGTCCTTTTCGACAACCAACGAGTTCTCCTGTGCATGCTGTCGTATTGATTACACACTCAGCATGGCTGCTGGTATACTGGTGAGCATCCTAAACCCGCGGAGAGCCCAAGTGTCTGGCCTGACGTTCAACGGAAAATCGTTTGACCCCGATGAATTTACCGAAGCGTTGAAGCGGGGTGTCATGGAGAAGGCGGCCGAACACATCAGGTCCGGCATCGCGGCGACCCGAGACCCCGCCACAGGAGAGTTCCCAACCGTGGTGGCCGCCATCGATGGGGAGGATCGCATCAACCTTCGTATGGAAGGGTCGAACCAGATGCTGTCCATCGTGGCAAACCGCATGAACCCGGACCGCGCCGGTACCGGCATGGAGGCGCGAGTGGAGACACCGGTCCAGCCCAGGGTGTTCCTCAGCTATGCCTGGGAAGACACCGAACTGGCCGAGAGCATCGCGCGGGCGCTGCAGGCGAATGGCATCGAGACCTGGTGGGCGGGCTGGTCCATCTCCGTCGGAGACAGCCTGCCACAGAAAATCGACGAAGGTCTGGGGGAATGCACCCACTTCATCGTGCTGCTGACGGCGGTGTCGGTGACGAGGCCCTGGGTCCGGCAGGAGATGGATGCCGGGCTGGTGCGCAGGATTTCGGCGCAGGCTAGGTTCATCCCGCTCCGTCACAGCTTGGCCGCACAGGATCTGCCACCGCTCCTCCGACCGATTTTCTCTCCGGAGGTAAACGTGGTCCCCGACGACATCCGCCAGCTCGTGGACGACATCCACGGCGTCTCGCGGAAGCCGCCGCTCGGACGGGGTCCGGCTGTCGCCTCGGCCATTCGCCACGCCGACCATTCCCCGGCCGCGAGCAGGGTGGCCGAGGTCTTCGCACGTCAGACAGTGACCGCGCGCTACGCGGACCCGCAGCTATCCATCGATGCCTTGGTGTCCGAGACGGGCCTGACCCGCGACGATGTCATCGACGGGCTGCACGAACTGCACGATGTCGTGGACATCCTGCGTGAGACGGTCCTTCCCAAGGACGAGCTGTTCGTCCGCTTCGACGAGTTCTGCCACTCCTGGAAGCCCTCCGACGACGCCCTGCGGATCGCGGCCGACATGGTCAACACGGATACGCAGTTCGGCGACGTCGCAGCCATCGCGGAACGGTACGGCTGGGCCGCCAGGAGGATGAACCCTGCCGTGGCCTTCCTCATGAACCGCGAGCTGGTGCAGGCGAGCCGGACCATCAACTCCGGCCCGTGGATTACCCCGGTCATCCGGAAGACCGACGACACGCGCCGTTTCGTACGCAGCCGTTCGGCGTAGCAGAACAGTTCACTCACCTGGGATGGCCGTCCAGCCATCCCAGGACCACCTCCATCGGCTGCGGCACATGCACCATCTTGCCGCCGGGCAGCATGAGCAGGGCTCCGTCCTCCGTCTCGCACAGCGCCGCCACCGACCCGGTGGCGACCGCGTAGGTCTTTCCGTCCAGGTCGCGCAGCACGACGAACCTGCCGACCCTCGTTCCTTCGGCCAACGCCCCGTTCCTCATGCCAGGCACTCCTGACCGGTACGCCGCTGAACGACGTCCCGCGCCTCCTCGCTGCTCAGCGTCCGGAGTTCCACCAGCGCGTCCGCGAGCGCCGACACCGCCGCGCGACGGCAGCGGACCAGATCCGACGCCTGCTCATGGGTTCCCGACAGCCGGAAGCGGATGCAGGCGGCGAGCCCGGGTTCGCACTCCAGCATGGCGGGTGCCGTGCGCTCGTCGTGCTCGCCACGCCACAGCAGGCCGTCGTCCCGGCCCGGTCCCATCCTGACCGGCGCCCGCAGCGCCGTCGTCCAGGAGAAGTTGGCCGTCACCACGACATGGACGGAACACCAGGCGTGGCACAGCGGCGAGGCCAGGATGGCGCGGCTGAGCATGGCCTTGGCGACCCATGGCGCCAGATTCTCGAAGAGGGTGCGACGTTCCTCGCGCGCGAAGTTGTCCTCGTCAGGCGAGAAGATGTCGTCGGTGGGCGCCGTGCGCCGGGTGGCGCTGCGGTCTGCGGGCATGTGCGGATCCTGATGCTGGAGGGGGCCTGAAAGCGGACTGGTCCGCTATTCGGCCTCTCCCCCGCATTGCGACTGCGGGCACGCTCTGACCGTTCGGCATCATGGTAGGTGCCCTCCGTCCTGTCGGGATGCCGCGCGGCACGCTACCGGCAGGGAGACCTTCGTACGCGCCGGGTTCCGGCGTCCGTCTCTGTCGCATGATGCCCGGATGCTTCGAGCCTGGAGCTTCGAACACGGTCCGGGTTCCGTCCGGAACCGCCATGTCGAAGGCAGGTTCATGGACGCTACAGCAGCCCGGACACGACTACGGGACGGTCGGTATGGTCCGGAACATGGTGCACCTCGGCGAGGACGACGATGGCCGGGAACGAGATTCCCGACCGGGCAGCGACGCCGTTCGAGTCGCTGGCCGGAACGCATAGCGAACGAGGAGGATGCCGTCAACCCGTGCGGGACACGGCGAATGGCCGTGTCGAGGCAGTCCTACCTTGCGGTGTCGTTCTCTGTTCCTTTCGCCCGGCCGAGTTCCGACACCATCGCCTCCCGCGCCTCGTCGAGGTTTTCGGCCTGGAACTTGCGCACGGTCGTCGCCAGCCCGGACCTGCCGGGCACCTGGCGTCCGCTGACGAGCAGCCATCGTTCTCCGGAAGCCTGCCCGAGCGCCCACGCCGCCGCGCCGATGCCCGCCATGATCGCCCGAGCCTGTCCAGGGTCCGGCTGAGGGTCGCCGAGTCCTCTCGTGAACAGCTCCGCGAGCACGGCAAACAGGGCTCCCACCGCCGCCTGGTCGGAGTCGGACAGGCCGGGCAGCGCGAGATTGACCTCCGTCGAGTCGCCATCGGCCGCGGCATGGGCGTTGGCTTCCTTCACGGCACGCAGCATCGCCTCGCCCTGGCTGGCGTAGGACGGCATGACGAAGAAGCCTTGCCATTCCCCGCGCTCGGGCAGGCTGACCACGACGTATCCGAGAGCGCCTTCCGGCGTGGTGTCCTTCATCGGTGGCGCTCCTCGAACATGGGCATCGATAGCACGGTCACGCACCGGCCCGTGAGCCGCGACGTGCTGGCGACCCGCGAAGCGGACGGGTGACGGCCGAAACGCTCGTCTCTCGATACGCCGTGGTCCTACGAACCTAGCCGGGTCGCCGCGCCAGGGTGGTCACGACCTCCACCGCGGTCCGGAGCATCGGCTCGTCCATGGTCTGCGCCACCGCCACGAGGCGGTCGCGCAGGGCGGCCATCTCGTCGGCGTCGGACGCCTCGCCGAACGCGAGCAGGGCGTCCGGCGTCGTCGAGAGAAGGCGGCAGATCCGGACGAAGGTGGTGTAGTCGGGTTCGCGCCGGTCGCGGACGTAGTGCGCGAAGCGGGTCTCGCTCAGACCCGCGCGTCGGGCGACCTCCGCATCGGTCAGGCCGAGTGTCCTGATGCGGGCCTTCAGCCGCTCGCCCAATCCGTCCATGTCACCTTGTCCCCGGCGACCGACGCGCGTGCGACGCACGATTTGTGCGGCTTGACCCGCACGTTTCGTGTGGTAGATCGGGAATGCCCGCCATCGGCCCGGGAGGCGGAACGACCTGCGCGAATCGGACCGGTCGAACCGTCCTACGCCTGCACGAAGAAAGAGGCTTTCGTCCGGTTCCGCCTCGTCGGCGCAGGAACCGGCATCAGGAGATGCGCGTGGCGACACCAAGGATTCACGGAAGCGGTGACATGCCCGGCGAATGCGGCGCCGCAGAGAAGGTTCCGGCCTCTCGTCGGTCGCAGGCGGCCAGCAAGGCCGCCGTAGCAGCCGCGCATGCCATCCTGGACGCTCTGTCCCGTCCGACCACGCGGCTTATAGGCGGCGCCTGACAGGACATCGTCTCCCTGTCAGGCGCCGAACCGATAGGCGGTCCGCAATCATCGATGGTCGAGGTCATCCGGGTGTCCGCCGTCGGCGAGGCAACGGCGGAACCGCGACCGGATTTCCAGGACAGGAACAGGTCATGGCGACAAGGCTCCCCTTCTCGGCGGGAGGACTGGACGGCGCGTTCACCGCGCTGGTCGGCACGGTCATCGCGACCGAACGGAACAGCGACAGCGTCGTCCGCGGCGGCGGCGGCACGACGAGCGTGAACGGCCAGGTGTTCGGGACCACGAACATCACGACGGACCTGGTCGTGTCCCGCGACATCTGGCTGCGCGACGCGGAGGGACAGGAGCACCACAGGAACCTGAGGCTCGACCTGCCGGTGCGTGTCGGCCAGCGCCTCGCCTTCGTCAACTACGAGGGAGCCAGCAGGCTGTCGAACAAGCCCGTCATATACGAGCTGCGCATCGACAATTTCTCGACGGGCAGGACCCATGAGGTGAATCCGACGAAGTTCATCGTCGGCGCCCTGTCCCCTCAGGCGCACGAGGACTTCACCCTGCCGATCGTCCTCGGCTGGGGACTTTCCCTGTTTTTCTGCCTGCTCAAGGGCATCGGCCTGTTGGGCGTGGCTCCGCTCGCCTTGCACCACAAGAAGGCCAGGGCCGCCCGGCTGGAAAAGAGCCAGGGCATCCGCGAGGTGGTCGAGGGAAAGGTCCGCGACGTGCTGGCACTGGTCGATGCCGAGGCCGCGCGGCTCGCTCCCGCAATCGAGGCTCCGCCCGGCCCGCAGCCGCGGCGCGGCACCGCCGCCTGACGTCCGCGCGGCGCACCCGACGCCTGTCCTCATCCAGGACGGAACGGCCTGCGCTGTCGCCCCGATGAGTCCGACGACCCTTCCACCGCCTCGGCATCCGACCTGGGGCGGTCCCCCCCCGACATGGAGACATGGATGTCCTGCAATCGCCCTGCGGCGGCTGCTTTCGCGGTTCTTCTCGCCATGCCGACCATGGTACTGGCTCAGTCCAAGGACACGCGGTTCGGACCGGTGTCGGTCAGCCAGAACACCCTGCTGTTCCGGGGCAAGCCGGTCGTCCCGAGCGTCGTGGGAGAAGCGGGCCTGGTGCTCGACCAGGTGCTCCAGGTCGGGTCGTACGACGCTGTCGTCGTCGAGAACCTCCTGGGAGGGAACGGATGCCCGGCCATGTTCTACGTCGTCAGCGTGACGGCGCAGGGCGCCACGGCTTCCCCGGCCTTCGGGACGTGCAGCGAGTCGGCCGACGTCTCCAGGAAGGGCGACGGCGTGTCGCTCGCAATGCCGACCATCTCAACCCTGGCACAGCAGCGTGCGGGCAAGGGCAACGCCGGGCAGATGCACGTCTTCGTCGTGACGAACGGCGCCGTGACGGACAACGGCAGGCCGGTGCGCTAGCCGCCGTGAACCTCGTGCCTCGCCCGGTTCGCGACACCCGGCGCGCGGACAGGGAGCGATGGCGGCTCCCGCTCCCGCGCCCGATGCCGCGTCGGTCGCGGCACAATCCCGGAAGGACATCGTCTTGAGGAACATCCTGGCTGTGGCGGCCCTCGTGGCCGCGTTGCATGTGGGTCCGGCGGCGGCGGGGCAGCCGCTGTTCCAGCCTGCGTGGAGGCCTGCCGCGCGGGCGGACTTGGTCCGTCTCATCGAGATGGACGGGTGGCCTGCCCGGAGCGCGGAGTTCGCGGTGGATGCGATGGTAGCCCGCCTGGAACGGCATGCCGATGACGGCGGGAACGAGTTCCTCCCGGCGTCGCATCCGCAGGGAGTGGACTCGGTCGCGGTGAGCGGTCGCTTCAAGGAGAAGTACGAGAAGCGTCCTGGCTGCATCATCGGAACGGCGGTGTTGGCGAACCCGCTCCGGAACCGCACGGCGGTCAGCGGCATGTTCTGCGGCCATTCCCAGGATAGCTGGAGCTACGACCCGATGTTCCTGGAGGTGCAGGACTTCAACAGCGGGGACGTGGCCATCCGGACGCTCGACGTGACGGACATCGGCAAGGTCCGTCCCCGTCCCAGGTAGCCGCTGCTCGAGACTCTGATGCGTCCCGGTGTCAGACCGAAGAAGGGCGAGCGCGGAGTCAGCCCTGGCGAGACGTGTCGGCGATGCTGGCGAGAGCTGCGGCGGCAGCGTCAGAGAACGGCACCGCCGGTTCGTTCAACGCCCGCACCTCCATCAGACGCGGTGGCGCCTCCGCGTGCGGGCTGCCTTCCATGACAGCCAGCCACCCCGCCAGACCCTGCCCGCGCATGGCGTCTTCGACGTGCAGGATCTCTTCTGGCGTCGGGTCCGTGGCCTGACCCAGCGTAGCGTAGCGGCCATCCTCAGAGAGGACGACCCAGCGACGCACATAATGAGCGGACGGGCTCGTCAAATCTACGAAGCCTGGCTTTCTGGTCGTCGGTGCGTCAAGACAGGAACGAGCCTGGTTGATGCACGGAGACCTTCTCTCCCGTCACGCTCTCCAGGAACTGCTGCGGCAGGATGCGCTCCACCGCAGCGAGGAACGCCTCGACGAGAGCACGCATGTTGTCCAGGTCACCCTCCTGAACACGTCGCCACAGGCTCGGGCGGTAACGGACAAGAATGGAAAGCGCATACAGTATGGCGAGGCATATCGCCCGATACTGATGCACGCATCCGAACAGGGGCAATATAAGGGCATTGCGCTCGAACGGGCTTTGATGCATGTCGAGGGCTTCGAACCAGAACTCCGAGTCCGGATGGTCGATCGCGACCCGGAAGTGCCGAGCGCGGCTTCCGGATGGAACCTGCACGATTTCCCGGATCGGTCCTGGCAAGGCTGCGATGTCGCCTGCCGTCATGCGCCCGGTATCGTCGCCGAGCAGCACATAGGAGGTCTTCGCTCGTTCGCCGCTTCCGAATAGACCGAAACCGGCATTTGCAGGAAGCTGGTAGGAGGGCGTGACCCATGCAGAAGGGCCGGTGAAGATGTCTTCGAACAGGTCACCGACTTCCGGGATTCGGGCGAACATTTGCTCCATGGTCGCCCAACTCCCTGTCGGTGCCGTCTCCAAGTCAGACGGCCGCTTGGGCTTGCGGTCCAGGGTCAGCAGTGACCCGGTGCGCATCGAGTCGATCCAGGCCCGGTAGAAGCCCGACTGGATGGGTCCGACGGCCATGCCACCGAAACCGGAATCGATGCCGTCGAACGTCCAGAGGCCATGTCCCTGCTTGGTGATGTCTTCGATGACCGAGAGCTCGGACGGGCCTGTCGGCGAGGCCAGCATCTCGGCGAAGGCGAACGACAGACAGCCGTAGTAGAGGTTGAGGATGCGCTGACTGACGTTTCCCACGTCCTTCAGGGCGAAGTAGTCGGATGCGTTCCGGACGGCGTATGCGACGCCATCTCCCTTGGAGAGCGCAGCTCCTGCTTCGAGCTTGAAGCCCTCTGCCTCGGCACGCTCGCAGACGGCCTTCCTGGCGAGTGTCGTGCTCCGCAACCGGGACAGACGCGACCAGATTGCTTCGATGGGCGTCTCGGACAGAAGACGACGGATGCGGGGTCCGGGGAGGGAAGGCCCGGTCTCCTGCTCTGCAAGCGCACCCTCGGGCGCCACTTTGTCAGGCACGCTTTCCTGATTCCACTGAACGAGTTTGAGGCTGAAGTCTCCGACGGAAGAGACAGGACGCGACAACCCCTGCGTATATGACTCGACCATGTATGGCTGCCCATTGAACAGGGTCAGGTCGGCTTCGGTCTCCAGGCGCTTGTAGACGCCGTTGGCTGTGGCGCTTGTGTAGAGGAGGGCGACCCTGCGGCGGAACCCGTTCCGCTCCATGGCAATCAGGATGTACTCACCCAGAGGTTCGACCTTCTCGATGTCGACTTTCCAGCCATGGTGGCGCGCCGGATCCGATATCTTGCTTTCAGCGTCGCGCCTCAAAATGTCCGAACGCATCTGCCAGCCGAAGTCCTCGGTCATGCGCATCTCCGCGTGTGGTTTCTTGGCACCGAAAGGTTGCGGCTGAGTTCGGTCACGGGGTGCATCTATCGGCGGCCGAAAGCCGATTTTCATGTGTGCCATGCGCCCATGGGGCTTATGGTCGTGAGTCGTCTTGGAGAGCACCACCATGCCGGACCAATGTTCGATGACTGCCGATACCGAAGTGGCATCACACGGCGTAGGTTCCTACGCCTTGACGTCGGAACAGCGGCGCCAGAGCCTCGTCTTTTCCATGGAACGGGGTTCGTTGCGCACGGTGCGGTATCGGATCAAGAGGGACGGTCTCGCTCTATGGGCATCCTTGCTCCCGGAAGGGCAGCTCGCCGCCTGGATTGCTGAAGCAGAAGCACATGAGTCCGTGCATGGCCTAGGATCGCTCTTGGTCAAGGACCATCGTTTCAACGTCGAGCTGCTTCCATGGATTCTTCGACGCGCCGACGAAGCCAGCCGACCAACCCATGACTGTCCTGCCTCCGGATGGAGCATGGAACTAGGCTGGCATGACCTGGGGCAAATCACGTCCCCGGTGGTCTAGGTTTCGGAGTTCCAGTGTCCGGCTCTGTCGGCACGGGGTCTGTTTCTGTCGTCGCTGCCTTCCTTGCTTCTTGCCGCACCGCCGCCTCGTCGTCTGCGGCATCCGTCGCTTCTTGATGAAATCCAAAGCTAGGGGCAATAGGATTACCGTCAGCGTAGACTATAAAAATGTAAAATCTTGGATCGCGAGGGTCTATATATCTCTCAACCGTAACTCCCTCTCCTGCACTGTAGAACATCTTTCCAACAGAGGGCGGATTTAATTCTTCGCATTTCTCAACGAGAGCAAGAAATTTTTCGTATTCTGACTCGGACATTGCCCACCTTTACCTAATTGATGTACTCGGACGTAGCTCATCCAAAGTCTGGAAATCAACAGGAAGACGATGATTCGTCTAGATACGCAATGGACAAATCGCGAACGTCGTGCTACCGAGGAACCATGATCAAGAGGATATCAGCCGGGCTCTGATTGCCGCCGCCACGCTCGTGACGGCGCGCTCCTGTGCTTCGTTCTTCGCAAGGCCGTGCCCGTGAAATACCTTCAGCTTCTGACGCAGCCGTTCCAGGCCGCGAGCAGCGTCGTCCTTGGCTGTCTCGGTGGCTGGGAAATACCGGTCCTGTCCGGCTGGCGGGACTCGCTGAGCCGTGCCCGGTCAGCATTTCCTGCTCAGTGCCGCAGCCAGGAGCCTGCCGCTGAGCCGCGTCTTCGCAATGAAGGAGGACCAGGCGTTCCGCATCTTCCGGCGCGCGCGGTGGCCTGACTCGAACGGCCGCGTGCCGTGGTGCCCGCACTGCGGCTGCGAGGGCGCCTACGAGATGAAGCCCAAGCCAAACGCCTCGAAGCTGCCGAACCGGTTCCGCTGCAAGCAGGCCGAATGCGGCAAGGACTTCTCCGTCACGGTGAGTGTCAAAGTGGTTGCCGCACGGGTCTCGTAACGACGTGTGGTTATCTGGGCGTCGTCAGTGTCTGCAGG
>JAABUM010003481.1_pt1 | contig 19208 bp, 12 predicted proteins | sample 5559161 | NCBI WGS metagenome assembly JAABUM01 (sample SAMN10711868, study PRJNA513369) | rock metagenome | isolation source: Antarctica rocks | place: Antarctica: Victoria Land, Siegfried Peak nord | reverse complement strand
TACTGACCTTCACATGCACCTGCTCAGGGCTCATCCCCAGCCCCTCCGCGATGTTGCGCTGCATGTCAGACAGCCGTTTCTTCATGCGAGGCCACTCACCACAGACTGGACCCGGCCACATGACACACGACCTCGGTGGGAAGATATTGTGATCTTCTCCGGCAACAGCGGGGTTATGGTAGACTTGGCGCACGATACGCCTTACTCAGCATGATAGGATCAGCCTATGCCCGTCCCGGAGTCAGACGACTTCTACCAACTCAAGCTGCTGTTCACTGACCCGATTCAGCACGACTATGAAGTCGTCCGCAAGGTGGTGCTCTACGCCGAGACGCTGGCGCAACGCGCCGAGGAGACGGGGCTCGACCGCGCCACAATGGGCGAGAAGGCGCGCCGCTTCGTCGAGGAGGGCATGCTCGGCTTGGTCGATCGGCGGGCGGGCGCGGCGGGACGCAAGCCGCACCCCTTCCCTGAGCGGGTCGCGAGCTACCTGCTCTACGCCAAGCAACTCTGCCCCGCCGTCCACGATCGTGAGCTCGTGCGTATCGCCCGGCGCAAGTTCGGCTACCAGACCAATCACCACACGGTGCGGGCCTTCCTAGAGCGTCACCCCATCCCGGTACAACTCCCCTTACCGATCACCCGCTTTCACCAATTCGAGGACGCCTACCGGGCACGGTGGGCCGTGGTGCGGATGCACTACGAGGGGTGGCAGCAGCGCAGCATCGCTGCGGTCTTGGGCCTGTCGCGGCAACATATCAGGGCAATCGTCGCCGCCTTCCAGCGCGACGGCTTCGCCGGGCTGGAGGATCAGCGCACCCGCCCCGCGACGCATCCGGCCACCCAATTGACACTGCCCTTCCTCAAGGACGTGCTCGACGTCCAGCGGGAGTACCCGCGCGCCGGGCGCTTCCGCGTACGCGGCTTGGTGGCGAAGCGGACAGGACGGGAACCGCCAAGCGAGCGGACCATCGGGCGCGCCATGGCCATCAACCGCCACAGCCATGGCGCCCCGCCAGCGTGGGTGACGGACCGGCCCCCGGCCGGGGAGCCCGACGGTCTCATCAAAGAGATGCTGTACGAGCCAACCCACCGCCATCGGTACTGGTTCCTCGACTACCGCTATCTGGTGCGCGTCGGCGACGATGACCACTGGGTGTACTCGTTGTGTGTCATCGAGGGCTACTCGCGCAAGATCCTGGCGGGCATGGCGACCGAGTACCAGGACACCATCGCTGTCCTCCAACTCCTGTACGCGGCGCTGTCTGAATACGGCTGTCCGGAGGGTATCGTGTCGGACAACGGGTCCGTCTTCATCTCCGCTGCCTATGAAGGGCTCCTGCAGGAGGTGGGGGTCGCGGTCTGCCACATCGAGAAGGGCAAACCGTGGCAGGACCTGATCGAGGCCCAGTTCAAGGTAGAGCGAAGGCTGGGGGACGCCCTGTTCGAGCGGGCAGGGACCTTCGAGGAGATCCAAGAGCGTCACGCCGACTTTGTCGAGACCTTCAACACCACGCCACACTGGGCTCATCGCGCGCGGGGCGACGGTCTGCGCACCCCGGCGGACGTGTTGAACTGGGTGCGCGGCGGGGAGATCGACGCTGGCGTGTTGCAGCGGGCGCTGCGGCATGTGCAGGTCGAGCGCGTCGTGAACCAGCGCGGCTATGTGAGCGTGCAACGCTTCTACATCTACGCGGAGCGTGGCCTGTCACGCCTACGGGTCTCAATCTGGTTGTACGACGGGCGCTTGCATGTGGCGCACGGTGACACGCTCCTGGCGCGCTACGCCTACCGCTACGATCGAAAGGCGCACCGCCTGCGTGCGGTCGAGGCCCCGCAGGTCTATCGCACCGCCTATGCGACGCAATTAGAGTTGTGGGAGTTGGATGACGCGCAGTGGCGCAAGATCATGCCGCGCCCGTACGAGCGACACGAACCTCCCATGGACACGGGCGTGCGGCAGCTCGTCTTGCCGGTCGTCGGTGTCGTCGGGCTGGTTGCTATTCTAATCGGTCGGTGCGTGCGCCAGAGCCCCACCTATTATCCGCAGAGGCAAGAGCGCGTACTGCGCGTGCCGCAAGGACTGGAGTAGGCGAGCGGTGAGCGCTATCCTCCTCCCCACGCACGTCGCCGCATCGTTTGACGTGGGGCGGGAGGCCATTGCCCTATCCGGGACAGAGGGGCGGACCTATCGCAGCGGCGATGTCGTGTTGCGGCACGGGCAGGGCGGGGCAGAGGTGCTCTGGACCGTGCGCGCGCTTCACAATCTCCCGGCGGGCGATTTCCGCATCGAGCGCCCCCTTCGCGCCTATGACGGCGCGTGGATCGTAGGTGGGTGGACGGCGTGGACCTACCTCGCGGGGCAGTCCGCCACGCCGGCCGATGCCGCTGCCATCGCCCGCGCCACATGGGCGTTGCACGATGCGCTGGCCCCGATCCCCTATGCGCGACACCTCACGGATGTGGCCGGCCTCGCCGATCGCGCCGCCTGGGGCGAGGAGGCTATCCCATCTCCCCTGCCCGCACCAGTCGACCGCCCCGTGCGCAAGCTCGCGATGCTGCGCCGCCCCGTTGTAGGGCTGCAGAATCAAGTGATCCATGGAGATCTCAACTTCCACAATATCCTCATTGCCCCCGATCACGCCCCCGGCTTCATCGATTTTAGCCCGTATTGGCGGCCGCCCGAATTCGCCGCCGCCATCGCGGCATACTGGCTCGGCCCCTATCAGGGGGACACGGCAATCCTCCACCATTTCAGCCATGTCCGGGAGTTGGAGCAGATGCTCGTGCGGGTGGCGCTGCGGCAACTGCTCCGGTTGATCTACATGGACGCGCTTGAATGGGCCGAGGAGTTCGCCCAGGCCGCCGACGTTGTGTCCCAATTGGCCAGCTAGACAAAGCTCCGCTGCACGGCGATGACGTCCTATCGGAAGTGGCCGTCGTATTTCGATGAGCCATGGGGGGTACTCTAGCTTCACATCGCAAAGACGGGAAATATCTTCCCACTGAGGTCGTGTGTCATGTGGCCGGGTCCAGCTAAGCTGTCGTTTGAGCGTGGCCCGCGCGCATCTTATGATAGTGGTGGCGACGTCGTTTCCAGGGTCATGCCTACGCGTAAAAGTGGGCGCGTCGTGGGCGTAGCTACAGGTGCAATCCGACGTCGCCACCACTATCAACGATCGTGACGCCTTACACCCGCCCCCGCACCGCAAAGCGCAGCACCCCGTCCGCGCGTCGCACCATTATTACCTACGTGCGCCTCTTATCGCACCCTGACGACGTCCACCCGCGCCAGTTATGATTATTCCAAAAGCTTCTGGCGAATAGTTGCACGATTAGGTACAGCCATTTTTAGGCGCGATTATGCGCTAAAGTGCCTAACATCAACGTGGACGTATTTAGTAGCCCTGTTGGGCGTGCCAATGCGTCCGTGACACGTTGAGACGAAAGGTGGAGACGAAAATGATCGATTCGAAACTGCGCTTGCGCGCGCGGCGGCGGGTAATGCCATTTGCGCTGATACTCGCGCCCTTCGTGCTCTTTACGGGCGGCCACTTGGCGTACTCCTCGGTTTCGCCGGCTCCTCCACGCAGCGCCCTCCCGCACCACAGCGCGGCACAGCCGCTACCGCCAGGATTCTTGCCCACCTCGTGCGCCCCGCAGATAGCCGCTACCCCCGTGCCCTTGGATACCACGACGGCCACGCCCGCCACCCCCACCTCCCTACTATCGAATGCCTCCGTCCTCGACCAGGCGCAACTTCTATGCACCGGTGGCCTGAGCGTGCGCGCGAACCCGACGCAGACCTTCACCGTGGGGATCACTGGTCAGCTCGTCCGGGTCGACATCCCCCTCTGCTCTCCGACCAAGAATGTCCGCATCGATCTGACGCTCAGCACCACAGACGGGTCCGGCCAATCGAGCACCGCCTCGGTCAAGTTGCCGCACGATTACTCCGACTGCGCCTGGTATGAGTTCGATTATAGCAACCCGCTCGCCGTCACCCGCGGCGACGTGCTGCAGCTACAGGCCTCGCCGCGCAACAGCCACAAGTCGGCCCTGTGGGGGTATGCCGGGGATAGTGGGGCCGACGGCGTGCACGTCGATCCCTATCCGGGCGGCCAGGGTCAGTGGCGCGGGCAGCGCATCGATGACTTCGCCTTCCAGGCCTACGTGCAATGAACACGACAAAGGATCGCGGGCAGCGCATCTATAGTCGGCGGATAGAATTAGGATGGATGGAGATATGGAGATGATGAACAAAGCCCCGTTGCGAGCGCATCTCCCCCGGTTCCTCATCGCGCCCCTGGTGCTTTTGAGCCTGCTCTTGACGACGGCCGCCGATTGGCCGAGTTACGGCCATGACGCGCAGCGGACGGGCGTGAGCGCCGACACAACCCTCTCGCCCGCCAACGCCAGCCAGCTCACCGTGCGCTGGAAATTCAAGACGGGGGGCGTGATCGCCTCCTCGCCCACGGTCGTCAATGGCGTCGCCTACGTCGGCTCGTGGGATGGCTACGAATACGCCCTAAACGCCGCGAACGGAACCCTCATCTGGCGCACCAACCTCGGCATCACGTCGGCGCCCAATTGTAACCCCACAGCGGCGGGCGTTACCTCCGTGGCGACGGTCCAGAATGGCGTCGTCTACGTCGGCGGTGGCGACGCCTACTGGTATGCCCTCAACGCGTCCACGGGCGCCGTGCTCTGGAAGGTATATACGGGGGACAACAGCGCGAGTGGGGGGCACTACAACTGGGCCAGCCCCTTGATCGCCAACGGCTACGCCTACATCGGTATCGCCAGCTTCGGCGACTGCCCGCTGGTGCCGGGGCAACTGCTGCAGGTTAGCCTGACCACGCATCAGGTCGTCAATACCGCTACGTTCGTTCCCACCGGGCAGACCGGCGGCGGCATCTGGACCTCCCCGACGCTGGACGCGACGGGCAAGACCGTCTTCGTGACCACCGGCACGGCGACCAATGATGTCACCCAGCAACCATATGCTCAGGCTATGGTGGCCCTAGACGCCGGGACGCTCGCCATCAAGGGTGGCTGGCGCATCCCGCCTGCCCAGGCTGTGCCCGATTCCGACTGGGGTACGACGCCGAACGTGTTCCCCGATGGACACGGAACCAATCTCGTGGCGGGGGCCGACAAGAACGGCTACTTGTACGCTTATGATCAGGCGAACATTGCCGCTGGGCCACTCTGGCAAGTGAAGGTTGGGGACGGGGGATCGAGCCCCCAATATGGCACCGGCATGATCTCGACGGGCGCCTTCGGCAACGGCCAGCTCTACTTTGCCAGTGGAAACGTCACGGTGAACGGCACGAAATATGGGGGATCGGTCAGCGCACTCGACCCGTTTACCGGCGCCTACCTATGGCGGCACTACACGCCGCAAGCCATCGTACCCGCGCTGGCCTACGTCAATGGCCTCGTTATAGCTGGGGCCGGCTCCACCCTGGACGTGCTCAACGCCTCCACGGGGGCACAACTGTACCAATACACGACCGGCGGCCAATTGTACGGGCACCCCAGCGTGGCCAACGGCCAAATCTTTGAGGGCTCGACCGACGGCTACGTGTATGCCTTCGCCCCCGCCAGCCCGCGGCCCTCCACACCCGTCGACCTGCGCACAGCGTACAACAACGTCGGGATCAGCGACGACACCGCCCCCAGCCAGGCCAACTTCGACGGGGGCGGCTACAGCTACTCGGCGCAAGCCCTGCAAGCCGCCGGCATCACCGCAGGGAGCAACGTCGTCGTCAACGGCGTGACCTTCCAGTGGCCGCCCGCCCCATCGGGCACAGCGGACAACGTGGCGGCGCAGGGCCAGACGATACGCCTGGGCACGCCAACCGGGGGGACGACGCTGGCCGTCCTGGGCGCGGCCAACAGTGGACCGTCGTCGGGGACGGGCACGATCACTTATAGCGACGGCTCGACCCAAAGCTTCAGCCTGGGCTTCTCCGACTGGACACTCAACGGAGGGGCGGCGCAGCCCATCCCCGGCAACAGCCCCGCCGCGTCTATGCCCTATCGCAACGGCAGCGCGGGGAAGCAGACACTCCAGACGGACGTCTTCTACACCGACGTCGCGCTGCAGGCGGGCAAGGCGGTGGCCAGCGTTACGCTCCCCGCCGCGCCCACCCAGGGGGGCATCCACGTCTTCGCCATGACCGTCTCGGGCGCTGCGTCGCCCCCCGCCGCCACCAGCACCAGCACCAATACCCCGCTCGCCACCAGCACCAGCACCAATACCCCGCTCGCCACCAGCACCAGCACCCCACCAGCGCTGCCCGCGAGCACCAATACCAGTACTCCCGTGGCCGGGACGGCATCTGGCTCGATCAGCCTGTCCTCCACGACCAACAACGCCGGCATCAGCTCCGATAGCGCCCCCGGCGCGGCCAACTTCGACGGCTACGGCTACAGCTACTCGGCGCAAGCCCTCCAGGCCGCCGGCTTCGGCCAGGGCCAGAGCGCCACGGTCAACGGCGTCGCCTTCCAGTGGCCTCCTGCCGCGCCGGGGACGCCGGATAATGTGCTGGCGCAGGGCCAAACAGTCAGCCTGGCCACGCCGACCGCTGGGACGACGCTGGCTGTCCTGGGCGCGGCCAGCAACGGCCCCTCGACCGGCACGGGCACCATCACCTATAGCGACGGCTCGACCCAGAGCTTCAGCCTGGGCTTCTCCGACTGGACACTCAACGGAGGGGCGGCGCAGCCCATCCCCGGCAACACCGTCGCGGCGACGCTGTCCTATCGCAACAACGGCGGCGGCAAGCAGGTGACGCAGACGCATGTGTTCTACACCGCCATCACGCTGCAGGCGGGCAAGGCGGTGGCCAGCGTCACGTTGCCCACGTTAGTCACCCAGGGCCACCTCCACGTCTTCGCCATGACCGTCTCGGGCGCTGCGTCGCCCCCCGCCGCCACCAGCACCAGCACCAATACCCCGCCCGCCACCAGCACCAGCACCCGCACCAATACCCCGCCCGCCACCAGCACCAGCACCAGCACCAATACCCCGCTCGCCACCAGCACCAGCACCCCACCAGCGCTGCCCGCGAGCACCAGCACCAGCACCAGCACCAATACCCCGCTCGCCACCAGCACCAGCACCAATACCCCGCTCGCCACCAGCACCAGCACCAGCACCAATACCCCGCTCGCCACCAGCACCAGCACCAGCACCAATACCCCGCTCGCCACCAGCACCAGCACCAGCACCAATACCCCGCCCGCCACCAGCACCAGCACCCCACCAGCGCTGCCCGCGAGCACCAGCACCAATACCCCGCCCGCCATCAGCACCAGCACCCCACCCGCCACTAGCACGCCAGCAACGACAGCCCTCTTCGCCACCGGCTTCGAGAGCGGAGACTCACAGCCGACGTGGGCTAATACGGTCGACACCACCGGCGGGGGTGGAGGGATCCTCAATGTTGGAGGCATCTGCTGCGGTCTGTCCGGTCCTGAGGCTGGGGTGCGCAGCGAGACGACCCACACGGGCAGCAGCGCCTTGATGTACTCAGGGATGGATAACAGCGCGACCAGTTCCTATGCCTACCTCAAGGTCTTCGACCTGAGCACCCGGAACATCGTCGTCGGCCCGACCACCGCCCTCTCGTATTGGATCTACCCGCAGAGCCACACCGCGAATGGGTTGGTGAGCGGGAGCAACAGTAGCTGTGTCGCCGTCGACCTCGTCTTCGCCGATGGCGCCACCCTGCACACATCGGGCGCGGTCGACCAAGGTGGTAATCCGCTAACGCCGTCCGCCCAGTGCGGCCACCTGACCCTGGACACCTGGAATCACATCACATCCACCATCGGTACCGTGACAAGCGGCAAGACCATCAGTCGCCTCGACGTGGGCTACGACCAGCCAGCCAATACGGGCGGTTACCGTGGCTACATCGACGACATCAGTATCCACAATTAGAACGAGCGCGGCTCCACTTCAAACCAAGGAAAAGGACATGGACGAGACGACGGCTGAATCACGTCAATCACTTGAACAACTGGTACGACGTGTGCGACAGAAGGATCTGTCGCGCGGGCACTTTATCGCGTTGCTCACGGGCCTGGGCGCTTCGGCCACGGGAATCGCGACGTTGCTGGCATCTGCCGAGTCAACCAGCGTCATGGCGCGGCCACCACAGCGTGCACACTCGCACACGAATGCCCCGCACCCCAACACGCACCTCCACGAGGCCCACGTCCGCCGACAGGGCACGCTCACCCATGGCATCGCCCCCGACGGCAGCGTCAGCGCTAGCCACAGGCAGCAACTACAGGCCATCGTGGAGGATTATGCGCCCCACGCCGTGGTCGAGGATCCGCTCGTCGCCGCACCTATCGTGGGCAAGGAGGCGATCGCCGCCCGGAAACTGGCCGAGATGCAGGGGATGCGCGGCGTTACGATCGACGTGGCCCAGCGCTTTGCCCACCACAATCAGATCGTCGCCGAGTGGGTGCTGCGCGGCCGGCACGAGGGCGAGATCTTCGGCTACCCCGCCACGGGGCGGCAGATTGAGGTGCGGGGTGTCACCGTGGTCACCCGCCAGAATGGCAAGATTACCCGGGAGTCGCTCCACTACGACGTGGCGAACGTGCATCGCCAGCTCTCCTCGTAAGACATGGTTCAGCGGCAGGTGCACGCGACGCAACAGCCAGGTCGTATTGGCCCGTCGGGCGGTGCGCCGGTGGCGGAGGCGACCGCTCCGATGGGAACGGATGCTGGGACACTAAACGTGAGCCATGCGCACAAGCTGCAAGTGATTATGAATGACTATGCCGATCATGCCGTGATCGAGGACCCGTTCTTCGCCGAGCCTATCGTAGGCAAAGAGGCGATCGCGCACCGCAAGCTCGCGGAGATGGCTAGTATACGCGACGCGACGATCGAGGTGACCCATCGTTTCGCCTACCATAACCAAGTCGTGGCCGAGTGGGTCATGCGCGGCACACACGCCGGCCTCTTCCTGGGCTATCCAGGGACAGAGCGACAGATAAAAGAATTGCTTCACTACGACCTAGCAGACGTACATCGGCAGCTCTCCTAACGACGCGGGAGAGACCGACAGGAGCTGGCACATCAGGGGCAGGAGGGTTGCCTGCCCTGCGCATCCGCCAGACGATATAGGTCGTGGAGCCCGTGACTCGGCGACGAGCGTTGATTTTTGGAGCACCCTACGCGCAAGCCACTAGATGCGTATCGCATCTGCACGTGCCATCAAGGAGATAAGGAGATAATGTGTGGTGTCTAGTGATCGCACGCCCACGTTTCGGCGCCACTTTGGGCTTATCGTCGGGGTAACCGCACTTTGGCTGCCGCTCAGCATGCTGTTCAATAGTCTGCAATCCCTGGTCCTCCCGGTGTTCGTCCTACGCTACGTCGCGCCGGCCCACAAAGGCACAGTCCTCGGTGTGATCCTCTTCGTTGGGTTGGCGGCTGGGGCACTGGTCCAACCGCTCGCCGGCATCTATTCGGATCAGCATCTGGATGCGCGCCGTGCCTCCTCCGTCTGGTGGGGCCGGCGGCAGCCCCTGATCGTGGGCGGCGTGGTTCTGACCCTGGCCTTTCTGGCCGGTTTCGCGCTCGCCTCCAACCTGGCATTGCTCGCTATAGCCTACGTCGGCATCACCGTGACGGCGGGTATTGCCCAGGCCGGGTTCCAGGGACTCCTGCCGGACTTCGTTCCGGCGAACCTGCGTGGCAGCGCGGCGGGACTGAAAGGTTTTCTAGAGTTGCTGGGCTCCGTGCTTGGCTTCAGCGTCGCGGGGATTCTCATCAAGAAGGGACATCCGACCGGTGTGCTTCTGGCGATTGGGCTCGTGTTGGTGATCGGCACGCTCCTGAGCCTCGCACTGGTGCGTGAGGGTACACGACTCCGCGGCCAGGCGGCGATGCAGGACGCTGCGGATGGTGTACGCCTTGCCGGCCCCGTGACCACCCTGGCCCGCCAGGCCGCCCGTGAGACACTCCCTGTGCCTGACATAGCGGGCAACCCCAGTGTGCGCAGCGTTTTCACGCGCGTGCTGGTCTCGCGCTTCCTGTTCTTGCTTGGCGTCTATGGGATCGGACACTTCCTGCTCTACTACATCCATGATCGCCTGCATCTCGTCAACGCGGCCGGCACGACAAGCGTGCTCTTCACGGCCTTTACCGCAGAGACCGCCCTTGTCGCTATCGGCGCGGGGGTGCTCAGCGACCGCGTTGGGCGGTTGCCCGTCCTGTGGGGGGGCGCTCTCCTCTCCGCACTGGGCGCGTTCCTGCTGGTTCCGGCGAGCACGGTCACGACAATCCTTATTGGCGGCAGTATCATGAGCATGGGATCGGGCCTCTTCGCCAGTGCGAACTGGGCCCTCGTGGCCGATCTGACGCCCAGCGGCGCTGGGGGCCGTTTCTTCGGCCTGCTTGCCCTCGCGACTGGTGGAGCCGCCGCGCTGGCAGGATTGTTCGGCATCCTCGTTGATCGCGCCGGCTACAATCCGCTCTTCATCGTCACGGCGCTCATCTTCGCCGGCAGCGCCGTCGCACTCCCACGCGCCGCACAGGTCGCGCGTGCCGTGCATAGCGCGGCATCCGGACATCTCTCTACTGTCGGCGAGTCCTGGTCCTGATAGCCGAGAGACAGGAGAGGGCTGGGATGACGGGGTGGGCCAGCCTTGTGTCCATCGTGGGATCATGCCAGCACTATGTCCATCATGGGATCAGGCCGGCCGTACCAGCGCCCGGCGCACGTTGTACACGGCGACGCCGGCGCGCCAGTACCGCATCGTTCTGCGTCGGCACGTCACACCCCTGCCTGTGCCAGCGCCGGGCCAGCCGCGTCACATGCTATCTGTCGTCCTCCACCGGCCGGTTCGCGGGTCGTATACCTCGGCGAAACTCAGGACGTTGGCGCCCACCACGACGCCACCCGCGATGAGGACGGCACCATCAGGCAGCAACGTCGCCACATGGTAGGCATGCGCAGCGCCCGAGCCTCGTGCGATCGTCCAGCCGTTCGTATGGGGGGTATACAGCTCGGTGCTGTTGAAGTTTGCGCCCTGTGTATCCTCGCCACCCGTGACGAGCACGCGGCCATTAGGCAACAGCGTCGCCGTGTGTGTGACCCGCTCCCGCCTCATCGAACCAGCCGCCGTCCAGGCGCCTGTGCGCGGAGTGTACAACTCGGCGCTGGCTAGAACAACGCCTGGCGCAACATCCTGTTTGCCGCCCGCGATCAGCACCTGACCGGTGGGCAACAGCGTCGCCGTGTGGCCCGCACGCGTCGCTCTCATCGAACCAGTTCTCGCCCAGCGGCCTGAATGGGGGTCGTACACCTCAGCGCTCGCCAGCACCCGGTCTGCTTTCCCACTCACGCCGCCCGCGACGAGGACACGCCCGGTGGGCAGCAGCGTCGCCGTGTGACTGGCACAGGCCGTCCTCATCGGGGGGGTGACGCGCCAGGCACCTGTGCGCGGCGTATACACCTCCGCACTGGACAGCGTCGCACCTGTCGTGCTCAGACCGCCCGCGACGAGCACAGATCCGTCCGGCAAGAGCGTCGCCGTCTGGTATGCCCGCGCGGTATGCAGGCGCCCTGTCGCTGTCCACGCGCCCGTTTGTGGATTGTACACCTCCACACTGGCAAGAATGCCCGTGCTGTTGAAGCCGCCCACTACCAGAACGCGCCCGTTAGGCAGTAGTGTCGCCGTTTGGCTGGCGCGCGCCTCGCTCATGCTGCCGGTCACCGCCCATGTGCCACGGCGCGGGTTGTACAACTCGGCGCTCGAGCGGCTGAGGAGAGAGGGCGGCGCGTAGACGCCACCCGTGACGAGCACTAGGCCGTTCGAGAGCAGTGTCGCTGTGAACTGTGCGCGGGCCTTGCTCGTGTCGATCAAGCCGCTGTGACGGGCATGCGGGTCAAAGAGTTCGGTGCTCACCTCCGTAGGGCCGACGGTCGTTAGCGCGTTGCCGCCCGCGACGAGCACCAGGCCGTTCGGAAGCAGCGTCGCCGTGTGCCCCGTGCGGGCCGCGGTCATGCCGGCCGTCGCGGTCCACGTCCCTGTCTGTGGCTCGTAGCGCTCAGTATTGCTCAGCGCGTGGCCTGCGACCGACTCCTCCTGTCCACCCGCCACCAGGATCGTGCCATCCGGTAAGCGTGTGGCGGTGTGATTGTACCGCGACTGGGTCATGGCGCCGGTGACGGTCCAGCGGCCCGTGCGCGGGTCGTACACCTCGGCGCTGGCCAGGACACGGTCACCATCCGACTGTCCGCTTTCACCACCCGCGACCAACACCTGCCCGTTTGAGAGCTCCGTCGCCGTGTGACTGGCGCGGGCGACGCTCATCTGACCCGTTGCGGTCCAGCGGCCCGTCCGGGGATCATAGATCTCGGCGCTGCGCAGCACGGGACCAGACCCGAACATGCCGCCGGCGCCGCCCATCACGAGGACCCGGCCGGAGGGCAGCAACGTCGCCGTATCAGCTGCTCGGGACGTGGTCATGCGGCCTGTGGCCGTCCACTGTCCGGTCTGTGGATTGTAGAGTTCCGCCGTGGCAAGGGTTACACCGGCTGTATTCACCCCGCCTGCAATCAGGACCTGACCGTTGGGCAACACCGTCGCCGTATAGTCGTAGCGGGCCGTGGTCATAGCCCCGGTGGCGGTCCAGCGGCCCCTGCCCGGGTCGTAGAGCTCGGCGCTGGCCAGCATGGGACCGGGACCGGCCGTACCGCTGGCACCGCCCGCGACCAGAATGTGACCGCTGAGCAGCAGCACGGCCGTCACGCCTGCACGAGCTTTACCCATAGATACGGTTTTCGTCCACCGGCCTTGCCGGGGGTCATACAGCTCCACACTGGAAAGAATCGACCCTGACGCGGCTACGCCGCCGATGACGAGCACGCGGCCCGTGGGCAACAGGACATCCGTATGATAGACGCGCGCCGTCGTCATGCTGCCCGTGCGAGTCCACATACCCAGGCCGCTGCTGTTCATGGCCAGCAGGCGCGGCTGCCCGTTGAGGCCTGGTACGAGCAACGTGGCGAGCACGAGGACGAGCAGCGCGGCGAGCAAGGGCCAATGACGGGCACCTACCGTGCGGTGCGGTAGCCGTGGCTGCATGTCGCCTGGGCGTGTCCGTCGTCTCATCGGTCGATTGCCCCTCAAATGTTAGACAGGGCCATCGGCCAGTGGAAGTCGCCAGAGCTTGCCGGTACCGGCCTCGGCCACGACACCGCTCTCCGACATCTCGAACTGACCGAAGTCGAGGATGTACAAGGCCTCGTCGGTGGGGCCGAAGCGCACATCAATAGGACGGGCCAGCGGGCCGGTCACGACCGGGTGCAGGCTCCAGTCGCCCAGGTCGATGCGCGCCACGCCACGGCCAACGCGCGGGCCGGGCGGCGCCGTCATCGGCGCCTCGTCGCCAAACAGGGCCACAACGATCTGATCCGTCCAGCCGGCGAGGCCGGCCGGACCGACGTCGAACTTCACGGCAGCGGCATGCGGCGGGAAGCGCAACAGGGCGCGCTCGGGCACCGGCAGGTCGGCGTGATTGGCCAGCACAAAGGCCGGCGCAGGTCCCCGCGTGGGTAGGTACTGAGGATCGGTGATGGGGTCACCGCCGATGACGTCAGGCCAGCCGTACCACGCGCCCTGTCGGACCTCATACAGCAGGTCGGGGACGTTGCCGATGGGACGGCTGCCGCGGTCGTCTGCGCCCTGATCCACGGCCAGTAGGCGGCCGTCCGGCAGAAAGCCGATGGCAAAGGCGTTGCGCAGGCCCCAGGCGACCAACTCTAACGCGCTACCGTCGGGGTCGCAGCGCATCACAGCGGCGGTGCAAGGGAGTTGCGCCGAGATACGCTGGCCCGGCTCGGTGGTCGTGCCGAAGGGCGCGAAGGCACCGGTCCACGTGCGAGCCTCCTCATCGTTGACGAGCGGATTCGCGGTCTCGACGTTGACGCCGGTGAGGACGATGTCGAGACCCGGCAGATCGTGGGCATGGGGCAGGCGGCGCAGCCAGCCCAACTCGTAGGCATCCAGCCCGACGATGCCGGTGTTGGTCATGGACCCCTGGCTGAAGTACAGCTTGCCGTCCGGTCCGAAGGCCACCATGTTGGTGTGGTAGTTGCCCGGCCCCGGCAAATTATCCAGGATGACCGTTTGCCGCCCATCGCGCTCGAGACGGCTGATGCGGCCGGGATGCCCGCCCTCGGAGACGTAGAGGCCGCCATCGTGGAAGGTGAGGCCGTTGACCGGTGCGCGCAGCCCTTCGGCCAACGACGAACGCCGGCCGTCGGGTTCGATGCGCCAGATACGCCCACCGGGTGGGGCTCCGCCGAAGGGCAGCCCCGACTCGGCGACGTAGGCGATGCCCGTATTGTCGAAGGTCAGACTGGTGGGAAACGAGAAGCCCTCGGCCACCGGCTCGGGTGCAAGGCCACCGTCGCCATGGTCAGCAGATGCCATAGTACCTCCGTGTTTCAGCGGTGTCTACGAGAGTTGGCGGTGCACATCCGCCACGTCATAGTGAAGCGACTCGCGGGTAATCTTGCCCTCCTCGCGGGTGACGACCGTGAGGCCCCGTACTTCGATCGGCCGCCCCGTGCCGGGATAGCCCAGGAAGTTGTCCTGGTGGGTACCGCGCATAATCCATTCCGCCACAACCTGGTTGTGGTGTGCAAAGCGATGCGCGACCTCGATGGTGGCGTCGCGTATGCTGGCCATCTCCGCCAGCTTGCGCTGAGCAATCGCCTCCTTGCCGACAATAGGCGCGACAAAGAAGGGATCCTCGACCACGGCGTTGTCGGCGTAGTCATCCATGATCGCCTGGAGTTTCCGGGCGTGGCTCGCGCTCATCGTTTCCGTCGCTTGCGCGGCGGGCGACGTGCCCGCAGCGGCGGTCTGTTGGGTGGCGTGCGCCTGTCGTCGTACATGTGCGGCGTGCAGGTTCTTGTTGTGGTCCTGGGCGGGCTGAGACACAGGCTGGCGGCGGGGCGGCAGCATCGCCGCGGTGGCCGTATCCGCGGAGGACAGCAAGGTGGCAACGCCGGTGGCGGAAGCCCCCAGGCCTGTCAGAATCGCGATAAAGCGGCTACGCGGCAGGTCCTGCCGTTGTACACGGTGCACGAGTTGTTCAATCAGTTGGTCCGTCATCTCATCCATTGTCATCGCCTTCCAACGTTGCGTCCTCCCCCACTGGTGGGATGCGCTATGTGCGATCTGACCATGCGTATGCCGCCCGGTCTCATCGCTGGCCGACTCCAAGCCTGATCCTATCATATAATACTGGCTCTCCCGCAGCCTCGATGACGCCATTTCAGGGTCAATCTAAAGCAAGGTCAAAGCAGTGCGATAAGACGACGGCTATGTGCCCACTCAAGCCTCGCTATCACGAAAAATATGACGTAGCTCTTCACCATCCCTGAACGAGGGAATGGATCGTTTCTGGCACGAATCGTTGCAAGAGAATTAGACAGCGCCGTGAGGTTTTCGTCGGTTTCGTCGGCTCCATCGGCTCAGCGCACCGTTACCGGTGCGTAGCCGTCACTCTTCTCAGCCTTTGGTGATGTTTTGTCGCTCAACCTATGTCATCGAGGCTGCGGGAGAGCCAGGGTCATGTGAGCAGCCCCACACGTGGTGGTAGCAACCTTAACACTAGGCCTGTACCGGCTGCACCACCCGGAAGCGACGCTGACGCTGGTGCTCACGCTGCTCATCCATGACTGCCCTAGCGCGGACGTCGTCGCGGCGTTCGAGCTGGACGAGCGCACGGTGCGGGTGTGGCTGCACAAAGCCGGGGCGCACGCCGCCCTCCTGCACGACCAGATGACGGGCGGGGTGGAGGCGCGCCACGTCCAGGCCGACGAGATCCGGGTGCGTGTGCGCGGGAGCGTGGTGTGGGCGGCCCTCGTGCTCGACGTGGGCAGTCGCCTGTGGCTGGCCACCGCTGTCGCGCGACGCCGTGACGGCCTGCCCGTCCACCTGCTGCTGCGCCGCACCCTGGCCTCCGTGGCCGGCCGCGCGTTCCTCTTGGCTGTCGCCGGCTTCGCCAGCTATGATGAGTTGCTGCGGATGCCCGCGCATCCGGTCCCGCTCATGGTGCCCGTGCGCCTCGACGCGGACGACCATCCGCGCGCGGACGCCTTGTCCCGTTCCCACGACCGTCCGCAGCGCCGCCGGAGAGGTCAGCCGCATGACCACGGTTGCGTGCAGCTATACGGGCGATACACCCCAGCTTACTAACGAACCCTAACCGGTGATCTGTATGTCGTCGATGTAGCCACGGTAGGGGCCGGTGTTGACGGGCTGGTCGTAGCCGACTAGGATGCGGTCGATGGTCTTGCCGGCGACGTTGGCCCCGATGTTCGAGATGATATGGTTCCAGGCGTTGACAGCGAGATGGCCGCCGTCGCCCTGATACTGCGGGTGCAGCCGCACGCCATACTGGTCGACCACCCCCGAGTCGCGCAGGTCGCTGCCGTCGACGAAGATCATGTCGATGGCCACATGGACGCTGTTGCGCCCGATCGCGCCCACAGAACCGTCCTGCGGGTAGACCCAATACGAGAGCGTCGTGGTGGGCGTGATCATGAGGTTCTTGCCACGCAGGTCGAATACTTTGGTGTACGCGTAGGACTGAGTTGTACTGGAGTCGTTGCCCGAATACATCAGCGCCGTCCCGCCCGTATGAGCGATTTCGTGCCGCGTGGACGACTCCGGGTGCGTTAGCCCGCAGCAGACGCCCCCGATATTGCGTGCGAAGTCGACCGTGTCATTCCAGGTCGGCTGAGGATCGCCGCTCTCGAATCCAGTCAAGAATGCGGGTGTCTTGCTCGGTGGTATTGGTGTGCTAGTGGGAGGGGCCGGCGTCGCAGTTGCGGCAGCCGATGTACTGGTCGCAGGGACCGGCGTCGCAGGTGCGGGTAGCGGTGTGCCAGTGGCTGGGACGGAGGGCAACGCGTACGCCGAGAGATGGCCGGGAGTCTCGTAGAAGTCGTGGTGGTCCCCCGTGCCGTCGGTCACGTACACGACGCCATTGACGACGACCGGGCTTTCCCAATGGATGTTACCCAGCGTTTGGTCCTGCCACAGGATGCCGCCGGTTGTGGGATTTAGAGCGCGCAGAGAGCCGGAAATCGCCTCGTAGAGCACGTTGTTAGCCACGAAGGGCGAATTGCCGCCGCCGCCGATGCTCCAGACAGGCTGGAGGGTTGGCGTGTTGCCGTTCCCCAGGATGATACGCAGCCCAGCAATGCCGTTGCCGTTCGAGACAAAGATCCATGGCGTCCCATCGGCGGGGTTGGTCCAAACGGCCGGTTCGGAGAAAATTTCACCACCTTGCGGCAGCGGGACGATAGGGCCGACCTGGCCCCCGGTGTGGCCGGGGCCGTGCTGCCCGCTCAAGTCGTCCAGATTCAGTAGGCGTAAGTTCGCATCCTTGCCGCCCTGCACCGCCAGGTGGGCAACGCTACTACCAGACGGGGCAGGCACGATCTCGGGGGTGGTGCTGCCCAGGTCCGTGTCGCTGTTCTGGAGGTCCTGATAGTTCGACGGAGTGTACGTGTCCAGGGGATTGCCCCCTGACCCCGTCGCGTGCGGCGACAGGGCGATCACGCTGTCGCCCCACTGATGAGCAGACGGATTGTAGGGGCCGTTCCCGGTTGACAGGTAGACGCGCCCGGTATCCGCGTCTACCGCGACCCCGCTGCGCCCCCACACGGCCGCCTGCGTGGCGGTGCAGTCCGGCGCGCCGTTCTCCACGAAGTGCACGACTTGATCGCTGCACAGGGTATTGAAGACGGTCTGGTTCCCCGAGGCGAGATCGATCGCGGTGACGTGCCCTTGGTAATCACCCGAGTCGCCAGGATAGCCCCCGTTGGCGACGTAGAGGGTGGCGGTCCCCCCGATTGTTCCAATCGTCAACGAGGACGACCCCTTCTCTTCAGTTGGCTTGAGGCTAGCCACCTCCGGCCATCCACCACCCGTCACCTCGGACCCATCCCCCACGCGGTACCGATGAACGCGGCCGTCTAGCCCGTAAGCGTAGATGTACGCCCCTGAAGGATCGAGAGCTGGAGTCGAGGTGGTATGACATGGCTGGGATCTAGGATGAGTGCACGACCCGCTGCCGACCGACCAGACGGTCGCGCCAGTGGAGGCGTCGAACGCCGTCAGCACGCCGTCCTTGCGGTTGCCGAATAGGAGCGTTGTCGTGCCAGCCGCCGTCTGCACGTTGCGCAGCACCAGCAATGAACTGTCAATGACAGTCGAAAGTGGGCTACGATAGAGCCTCGTTAAAGAGCCCACGTTCGCGGCGTTAATCGTCGCTTCGCTCGTGTTGTCGCTGGCATGGCGACCGTCCCCGCCGAACTGAGCCCAATCGATGCCACCCGGCGCGGATGGGGCGGCGGCCACACTACCTTGGCTCGCGCTGACCTGCGCCCCCCCGAAGCGGGCGACGGCCCCAACGCTCACAGTCCCCACGAGGGCGGTTGCCACAACTAGGTGTCTCCCCGTCTTGGCCAGTCTACGCGCGCTCATACAACGTTCTTTCACTCACTCTGTTCCTTATTTATATCCACTTACTATCCACCCGATGAACGCTCTCATGTCTAGCGCCACGCTCAAACGGGCGCACCCACCCCCGCGCGGACGCACACAACCTCTGATTCCACTCTACTTAATTTTTTGCACCCTCCACATGACCCATCCGGGCCCCCCGGTCGAAATGACTCATCCTGCCCGTATCACTCTAAAAACTCGGGGCCGGTATACTAGTACTAGTTGCCGTTGCGAAATGGAATGGGCGCGCACGAGTTCATGGTTTGCCTTGCTAAAATCGCAGTCTCGACCTGTTATTTGTACTTGATAAGCACGGGATACCTCCTGTCGCATCGGTTCTCACGTCATGCTCCCAGGGTACGGTATCCCGCCCTTTTTGTCAGACCCCGTCTAGTTCTTTTCCTGACGGTCTATAATTAACATGAGCACCTGGAGCGTGAACGAATCAGTCCCACCTCTGTCAACCCCGCCGCTTCTGGCATTTGCCCTGGATACGTTATTTAGGAGCGAGCCCTAACAGCCTATCCAGAAAGTCTTTGTTATGGTAAAGTAGAGATCGAACACGCGTGACGGACGCTCCCCCGAACGACACCAAAGGAAGATACTCCCCGCATGACAGCACGTCTCGCAGCCCC
>JAABUM010003478.1_pt1 | contig 19210 bp, 16 predicted proteins | sample 5559161 | NCBI WGS metagenome assembly JAABUM01 (sample SAMN10711868, study PRJNA513369) | rock metagenome | isolation source: Antarctica rocks | place: Antarctica: Victoria Land, Siegfried Peak nord | reverse complement strand
GGGTTCGTGCTTGCCGCTTCCCTCACCCCGGCCCTCTCCCGGAGGGAGAGGGAGCAGGAGGCGCGCCGGCCCCACTCGTGCCACTTTGCCCTGCGACTGCTAGGGTATGCTGTCACAGCCCGGGGACCTGCCTTGCACCGACGCGACTTGATCCAGTCCGGCGCCGTCCTGGCCGCGGCCACGCTGCTCGGCGCCGCCGGGGACGCCCCCGCCCCGTTCGACGGCGCCACCGTCCGCCGCATGGCGCAGGCGCTCAGCAAGCAGCCCTACGCCGCGCCCGACACCGCCCTGCCCGGCCCGCTCGACAAGCTCACCTACGAGCAGTATCGCACCATCGCCTACAAGAACGACCGCGCGCTGTGGCGGGACGGCTCGCCGTTCCAGGTGCAGTTCTTTCCGCGCGGCTTCCTGTATCGCCCGGCGGTCGAGGTGTTCGAGGTCGCAGCCGGCCAAGCCGCCCGCGTGCCCTACTCGCCCGACCTGTTCGACTGGCCCGACCCGGCGATGCGCCTGCCGGACGTGGGCTTCGCCGGCTTCCGCCTCCATGCCCGGCTGAACCGGCCGGACGTGTTCACGGAGGCGGTCGTGTTCCTGGGCGCCAGCTACTTCCGCGCCGTCGCCAAGGACCAGGTCTATGGCCTGTCCGCCCGCGGCCTGGCCATCGGCACCGGCAACCCGCGCGGCGAGGAGTTCGCCCGCTTCCGCTCGTTCTGGCTGGAGCGGCCGGCGGCGGGCGCCGGGTCCATGGTGGTCCATGCGCTGCTGGACAGCGTCAGCACCACCGGCGCCTACCGCTTCACCATGCGCCCCGGCGAGGCCACGGTGTTCGACGTGGAAAGCGTGCTGTATCCGCGCACCGACATCGCCGAGGCCGGGATCGCGCCGCTGACCAGCATGTATCTGCACGGCCCCGCCGACCGGCCGCGGGACGACTGGCGCCCGGCGGTCCATGACAGCGACGCCCTGCAGATGTGGACCGGCCGGGACGAGGCGCTGTGGCGTCCGCTCGCCAACCCGGTGGACCTGCAGGTCAGCGCGTTCGGCGACGCCAACCCGCGCGGCTTCGGCCTGATGCAGCGTGCACGGGCGTTCGCCGACTACCAGGACCTGGAGGCGCAGTACGGCCGCCGCCCCGGCCTGTGGATCGAGCCGATCGGCGACTGGGGCGCCGGCGCCCTGAACCTGGTGGAAATCCCCACCGCCAACGAGACCAACGACAACATCGTCGCCTTCTGGCGCCCGCAGGAGCCGTTGCGGAAGGGAGGCGAATACAGCGCCACCTACCGGATGCACTGGGGATGGGACGCGCCGGGGCCGGGCAAGCTGGCGCGCATCGCCGCGACCCGCAGCGGCGCGATCCCGGGCGGCGGCCGGGTGTTCGTGCTGGACATCGTGGGCGACCGGGTGAAGGGCCTGCCGGGGGACGCCAAGGTGCGGCCCGACATCAGCGCCAGCGCCGGCAAGGTCGGCGGCGTGTTCAGCGTGCCGAACAGCGAGACCGGCGGCTGGCGCGTCAGCTTCGAATTGCAGCCGGACGGCGCCAAGCTGGCGGAGCTGCGCTGCGCGCTGCTGGGGGAGGCCGGGCCGCTGTCGGAAACCTGGCTGTATCGCTGGACCGCGTGATGGACGGGTCGGCGATCACCTTCCGGGCCGTGCCGGACGAAGCGCCGCTGGACATGCCGGTGCAGGACCTCCGCACGGCGCCGGCCCGTGGCGCCGCGCCGGCGACCCGGCCGGCGGGGCTGGCGGGGCGCCGGGCCTTCGTGATCGGCGGCGCCGTCGCCATGACCATGTATGCCGCCTACCAGATGTACTGGGTGCTGGGCGGCGGCGCCAGCGTGCTGGGCTGGATCGTGCTGGGCCTGTTCGTGGTGCTGTTCGCCTGGATCGCGCTCGCCTTCACCAGCGCGCTCGGCGGCTTGTGGTCCACCCTGCGCGGCGACGGGGCGGAGCTTGGGCTGGGCGGCCCCCTGCCCGCCCCGGGCCTACGCACCGCCCTGCTGATGCCGACCTACAACGAGGACCCGGCCCGCGTGATGGCCGGGTTGCAGGCGACCTACGAGTCGCTGGCCGCCACCGGCCACGCCGCCGCCTTCGACCTGTTCATCCTGAGCGACACCACCGACCCCGACGTGTGGGTTGCCGAGGAGGCGGCGTTCCTGGCCCTGCGGGAGCGGACGGGCGCGCACGCCCGCATCTTCTACCGCCGCCGCGCCAAGAACACCGAGCGCAAGGCCGGCAACATCGCCGATTGGGTCCGGCGCTGGGGCGCGGCCTATCCGGTCATGCTGGTGCTGGACGCCGACAGCGTGATGGAGGGCGAGACCCTGGTGCGCCTGGCCTGCGCCATGGAGGCCAACCCCGGCGTCGGCATCCTGCAGACCCTGCCGGTCATCGTCGGCGCCGCCACGCTGTTCGCCCGGATGCAGCAGTTCGCCGGGCGGGTCTATGGCCCGCTGATCGCGCACGGCATCGCCTGGTGGCACGGCTCGGAGGGCAACTACTGGGGCCACAACGCCGCCATACGCACGGCCGCCTTCGCCGCTGCCGCCGGGCTGCCCAGCCTACGGGGCCGCGCCCCGTTCGGCGGACATATCCTGAGCCACGACTTCGTGGAGGCGGCGCTGATCCGCCGGGCGGGCTGGGCGGTACACATGGCGCCGGGCCTGGGCGGCAGCTACGAGGAGGGGCCGCCGTCCCTGACCGACGTGGCGGTGCGGGACCGGCGCTGGTGCCAGGGCAACCTGCAACATGCCGGCGTGCTGCCGGCCCGCGGCCTGCACCCGGTCAGCCGGCTGCACCTGCTGATGGGCATCGGCAGCTACGTCACCTCGCCGCTGTGGCTGCTGTTCCTGCTGGCGGGCGTGCTGATCTCGCTGCAATCGCGGTTCGTGCGGCCGGAGTACTTCGGCGAGGGACGGTCGCTGTTCCCGTCCTGGCCGCAGGTTGACCCGGTGCTGGCCGAGCAGGTGTTCATCGGCACCATGGCGGTGCTGCTGGCGCCGAAGCTGATGGCCTACGCCGTCCTGCTGCGGGACCGCACGCTGCGGCGCGGCTGCGGCGGCGGGGTGCGTGCCGGGCTGGGCGTGCTGGTGGAGACGCTGGTGGGCGGGCTGATCGCCCCGGTGGCGATGCTGATCCACACCGGCGCCGTCGCCGGCATCCTGCTGGGCCGGGACAGCGGCTGGAACCCGCAGCGGCGGGACGACGGGCGGGTGCCGCTGCGGCAGGTCTGGGCGGGCTACTGGCGGCTGTCGCTGTTCGGGCTGCTGCTGGCCGGGGCGGCATGGGCGGTGTCGCAGGCGCTGTTCCTGTGGATGCTGCCGGTGCTGCTGGGGCTGGGGCTGGCGATCCCGCTGGTGCTGCTGACCAGCAGCCGGGGGGCCGGGCTGGCGCTGCGCCGGCTGGGGCTGCTCGGCACCTTGGAGGAGAGGCAGCCGCCCGCCGTCCTGCTGCGCGCCGCCGTGCTGGCGCGGGAGCTGCGCCAGCCGCCGGAGCCGGCCATCCCGCGCCTGCTGGGCGACCCCCTGCTGCTGGCGCGGCACCGCGACATGCTGCCGCCGCCGCGCCAGCGCGGCCAGGGCGCGGTTGACCCGGCGCTCGCGCTGGGCCTGGCCAAGGTCGCCGACGCCGACACGGTGGCGCAGGCCGTGGCGGCGCTGTCGCGGGCCGAGGCGTCGGCGGTGCTGGGCCATGCCGCGGGGCTTCATGCCCTGGAAAGCCTGGCCTGATAGACTCGGCGCATCACGGCAAGGAAGAGCCTTATGAACGACCGGCGCCGGGCCTGCCTTGCAATGCTGGCCGCCGCGCTGGCCGCGCTGCCGGTCCTGGCCCGTGCGGCGGACCGGCCCGGCGCCGGCTGCGGCGGCGCGTTCAAGGTCGCGCTCGACGTGGGCCATACCCTGTCGCAACCCGGTGCGACCAGCGCCATGGGGGTGCCGGAGTTCACCTACAACCAGCGCCTGGCCCGGGCCGTGGCCGACGCCCTGCGCCGCGGCGGCATCGCCACCGTGATGATCGGGGAGGACGGCGCACCGCTGGCACTGGTGGCCCGCAGCCGGCAGGCGCAGGCGGCCGGGGCATCGCTGTTCCTGTCGCTGCACCACGACTCCGTGCAGCCGCAATACCTGTCTACCTGGACCGTGGGCGGCCAGTCCCGGCCCTATAGCGACGTGTTCCGCGGCTACTCGGTGTTCGTGTCCAACGCAGGGCGCGAACCCCCGGGCAGCTTGCGGTTTGCCGCGCTGCTGGGCGGGGCGATGCGGGAGGCCGGGTTCAGGCCGTCCATGCACCATGCGTTGCCGGTGCCCGGGGAGGGACGCCCGGTGGTGGATGCCGCGCTGGGCATCTTCCGGTTCGACGGCTTGGCGGTGCTGCGGACGGCGACCATGCCGGCGGCGCTGCTGGAGGCGGCGATCATCGTGAACCGGGAGGAGGAGGAGATGACCAAGTTGCCGGCGACGCTGGACCGCTTCGCGTCCGCAGTGGCCAACTCGGTGCGGCACTACTGCGCCGGGTCGCGCTGAGCGCGGGTGATGCCTCGGTGGCTTCCTAACCTGCATTTCAGCATGATCGTCACTGGCCACGCCGCACACCGTACGTTACTGTCACTACTTGTAGCCGCTCACAATCATCGGCGCCCGTGCTCGCAAACAGAGGCTTGTGCTCACATTGGTTGCCAATGGGAATCTAAGGTTCTACGCGACAACGTTCAGACGCGCCGACGGACGTACTGTTTGTTGATAATCGTTCCGAAATCTGTTTAACATAACCGTTGCTACGTCCGTAAGCGACGTTTATCCGGGGAATTCGGCTTTGGTCATGGGTGTCAGCAACGGTGAAGCCAGTCCCGCGACGGACCCCAGTTTCTGGATGATCCGAAATAGCCTGCTGCCGGCTACGCCCGACATGGAACGAGCCGCCAATTTGCTTAGTGCGGCGGCAGATATGGTTCTTGTGAACCGCGACGATGAGGCGGTTGCGCTCATCCGGCAAGCCGACATCACGGATCTCTTCGAGGTGCGAGAGCAGGCGTGCCGTGCGCCTCCTATCTTCAGCGTTCACCGTCTACGCAAGGTCGCAAACCTCCTGCCGAGAGTCCCGAAGGAGCAACGGGACTTGCCGTTTGCGTCCGAGTCCCCACTGGGTGAAACGGTGTTCCGGCGTGACGGGTGGCGATGCCGCTACTGCGGATGCCGGACGATTCCCTCCAAAGCGCGGCGGTCGATGGACAAGCGCCTTCCCGGTGCAATTCGCTGGGACCGAGCCACCAACCTCGGATGCCATGCCGGGTTCTGGATTCTATGGGCATCGGTCGATCATATTATTCCGCGATCGTTAGGAGGTCGTAATGAAGCGGAAAACCTTGTCACGGCCTGCATGGTCTGCAACTTCGCGCGTGAGGCCTATACGCTCGAGCAGTTGGGCCTTGCCGATCCGCGCAGCGTGCCACCTGTGCTGGATGGGTGGGACGGGCTGACGCGGCTGTTCGCAAATGCAGCGACGCGAACGCCAATGGTGCCGGCGGAACCTCGAACGCCGTCTCCCCGCTCGGGTCGCGCCCCAGTCGGGGAGCGGGTGCTGCTCGGTGTACGGAGCGAGCCTACGGCAAGGGCACCGCTCGTATCTCCCGCAGAGTATTATACGCAGTTAGAGGCACGCCACCCTAACTTAGCCCAGCCCTTGCGGGTATTCCTAGCGGGTTTGGCAGATGTCGGTGTGGTGGCGGAGTTCGTTAGATCGGTCGTGCTGCGTTTTTCGATCGGCGTAGGACGGCAAGTCTCGGCGGGTAGCATCCTGATGGATGGCCGTGTGTTCTGCGCCGACGCCTACTACTATGCGCAGAAGCATGGTCATTGCGATGTCGGTAAGCGCTATCTCTCGGCTGTGGCGGACTTGGCGGGCGGGGAGGTTCGTACGGCTGGACGTGAAATCCCGGAGGTGTTTGGTCCGGACGGCCACCAGATCAATGTTGCTGATCTGCTGCCGAACCCTAAATTGTGGAGGAGTGCTGTCGCTAGCTTCGTCCATGGGATGCACTCCACAGCGTAGGCGGGCGGCAACTTGGAGCTACAACCTGAGTAGCGCACCGTAATCTTGTTCTACGAGGTTTGGAAGCAAGCAGCGATTGATAGCTCCCGCAAGCAGGAACCGGGCAAACTCAATACCGCTATTACCTGTCTGACGGCTTAGTTACCAGCCTCTTTTTCTGCGGCTGCCTTCCGCAGCTCATCCACCTGGGACGTGAGCAACTGTTGCTGCCGTTGCATGGTTGAAATAAGACTCAATACTTTGTCGGTCTCTTCCCGCGCATGGCGTGAGTTGGTTATCGCGAAGTCAGCAGTACTCCAACTATTGCGGACGTCCTGTCTCACCAGATCAACGGTTCCTTGCAGGCCATCAAGCTTTCCAAGCATCACAGATCGAAGTTTGCTCACGTCCGTACTCAGTTCGACCAAGTTTGTATTCAGACCTTGCATCATTGGTAGCACCCGCTCCCCGACGGCCCGCAGGGCAGACGCATCCTCCCTATAAAGTTCTTGCATCTTCCCAAGGGCATTCAAAGTCGCATCGGCCAACTTGTGCAAAGCATCAATCTTCTGGGACAGGAGCGAGGCGCTCTTGACCAGCACAGGATCAGGTTGGGCCTCGGGTTCAGCCATTACGGTGCGTCCTTATGCTTCCGTGGCGCTTCCGCGGCGTTTTCATGCCGTTCCAACGCATCGGTTAACCAACTAAAATCAATGGTGCCCCGTACGGGATTCGAACCCGTGTTACAGCCTTGAAAGGGCCGTGTCCTGGGCCTCTAGACGAACGGGACCACGCCGCGGGGCGTAGCGCGGCGTGGCGCCCCGGTCAAGAACCTACCCCGCCCGCGCCGCGTCCGCGATGAAGAACCCTACGGTCACGGTGCCGTTCCACTCCTCCGCCCGCAGGTGCCCGGCCAGGTGCAGCGGCGCCCCCGGCGTCAGCAGCGCATCCGCCAAGGCCCCCTCACGGGCACGGAACAGCAGCGTCTTCAGCCGCGGCCCGCCGCCCTCCCCCTGCACATAGGCGCGCACCGTCGCCCCCTCCTTGCCGATGCGGTCGGCGCGGACGACCTGGGCGCGCGGCAGGACGAACACCGGCTCCTCGTTGCCGTTGCCGAAGGGGGACAGCCGGGCAAGCTGCTGCGCCAGGTCCACGGTGGCGCCGGGCACGGCCAGCGTGCCCTCCACCGCCAGGTCAGCGGCGCGCGGCAGGGCGGCGGCATGGGCCAGGCGCTCGTTCAGGAAGGCGTGGAACTCCGCCAGGCGCTCCGGCAGCAAGGAGAAGCCGGCCGCCATCGCGTGCCCGCCACCCGTCACCAGCAGCCCGGCCGCCCGCGCCGCCATCACGGCCCGGCCCAGGTCCACCCCGGCCACCGACCGCCCGCTGCCCTTCACCATCCCGTCCTGCACCGCGCCGACGCAGGCCGGGCGGTTGTGCCGCTCCTTGATCCGCCCGGCGACGATGCCGACGACGCCGGGGTGCCAGCCCTCGCCATGTATCAGCAGGGCGGCATGGCCGGCATCGGACTGCTCGGCGGCCCGGGCGAGCGCGGTGTCCAGCATCGCGGCTTCCACCTGCTGGCGGTTGCGGTTGGTGCTGTCGAGCGTGGCGGCCAGGGCGCGCGCCTCCACGGGATCGTCGGACAGCAGCAGCCGCAGGCCCAGGTCGGACGTGCTGATGCGCCCGGCGGCGTTGATGCGCGGCCCCAGCGCGAAGCCGCAGGTGAAGGCGGTCGGCAGGTCGCGCGCCGCCGCGGCCTCCAGCAGCGCGGCGATGCCGGGCCGTGCGCGCCGGGCCATGACGCGCAGGCCCTGTACGACCAGGGCGCGGTTCAGGCCCGTCAGCGGCATCACGTCGCACACGGTCGCCAGCGCCACCAGGTCCAGCAGCTCCTTCAGGTCCGGCTCCGGCCGTCCCGCGAAGTGCCCGGCCCGGCGCAGCGCCCGCAGCGTGGCGACCACGGCCAGGAAGGCGATGGCGGCGGCGCACACCCCGCCCAGGCCGCTGGTGCAGTCGGCGCGATTCGGGTTCACCGTCGCCAGCACCGACGGCGGCAGGCCCTCGGCGACATGGTGGTCCAGCACGACGACATCCGCCCGGCCATGGACCGCCGCCAGCGCCAGCGCGGCAGCGGTGCCGCAGTCCACGCACACGATCAAGGTGGCGCCGCGGTCGGCCAGCGACAGCAGCGCGGGTCCGTTGGGACCGTAGCCTTCGAGCAGGCGGTCAGGCACATGGGTCATCACGGTGCAGCCCAGGCCGCGCAGCACCGTCGTGACGATAGCCGCGCTGCACGCACCGTCAACGTCGTAGTCGCCGAACACCGCGACCGTCTCCCCGCGCTGCACCGCCGCCGCCAGCCGGGCCGCGGCGGCGTCCATGTCGGCCAGCACGGAGGGGTCCGGCAACAGGGCGCGCAGGGTCGGTTCCAGGAAGTGCGCAGCGTCATCCATGCCGACGCCGCGGGCGGCCAGCAGGCGTCCGATCAGCTCCGGCAGCGCTAGGCGCTGGGCGATGCCCAGGCCCACCCGGTCCTCCCCTTGGCGCCATAGCCAGCGGCGTCCGGTCAGACTGGCGCTCACGTCCAGGGTGGCGTTGTGGCTGGCTTGGCTCAAATCGTCCTCATGCGCTTCATGCCTGCACCATCACCATCGTTGCGAGCCGCTTGCGGCGCTGCGGGCCAAGGTCCATTGGCGTCGCAATGCGGCCTGGACGGACTCCGGTCTGCCGTGCCGCCGCGCGCACCGCAATGCCGAGGACGAGGCTAACCCGGATGCGATGCCGTAGGGCGGAAAAGCGCAGCGCCTTTCGCCGAAGCGCGGTGCCGGAACATGGCGGAAGGCGCTGCGCTTTTCCGCCCTACCCACCACCGCACGCCTCACACCGACGGAAGCTAGTCCGGCTGCCAAGTCTTGGTGGCGAAGTTGTGGTTCGCCTCGATGTAGCGGACCGTGCCGGACTTGCTCCGCATCACCATCGAATGCGTGTAGGCCCCGCTGCCGAAGCGCCGCACGCCCTTGAGCATCGCGCCGGACGTGACGCCGGTCGCGGCGAACATCACGTCGCCGCGGGCCATCTCCGCCACCGCGTACTTGTGGTCGGGATCGGCGATGCCCATGCCGCGCGCCCGCTCCCGCTGGGCGTCGTCCTCGTACATCAGCCGGCCCTGCATCTGCCCACCGATGCAGCGCAGCGCCGCAGCCGCCAGCACGCCCTCCGGCGCCCCGCCGCTGCCCATGTAGATGTCCACCCCGCCCTCTGGCAGCGCGGCGGCGATCACCCCGGCCACGTCGCCATCCCCCAGCAGCATGATGCGCGCCCCGGCGGACCGGCAGCCCTCCATCAGGTGCGCGTGACGGTCGCGGTCCAACATGCAGACCACGATGTCCCCCACCGCCCGGTTCTTGGCCCGCGCCAGGGCGCGCAGGTTCTCGCCCACCGACGCATCGAGGTCCACGATCCCATCCGGCAGGCCCGGCCCCACGGCGATCTTGTCCATGTAGATGTCGGGCGCGTGCAGGAAGTTGCCGCTCTCGGCCAGCGCCACCACGGCCAGCGCGTTGGGGCCGCCCTTGGCGGTGATGCTGGTGCCCTCCAGCGGGTCCACGGCGATGTCCATGGCCGGGCCGCCCGCGCCGACGCGCTCGCCGATATACAGCATCGGCGCCTCGTCCATCTCGCCCTCGCCGATCACCACGGTGCCCTCGATGGCGACGCTGTCGAAGGCCCGGCGCATCGCCTCGACCGCGGCGCCATCGGCCTCGTTCTTCTTGCCGCGGCCCATCCAGCGGGACGCCGCCAGCGCCGCCGCCTCCGTCACGCGAACCAGGTCCAGCGCCAGGTTCCGGTCGTAGCTGATCTCGGGTTTGGTGTTGCTCATGGAACGGGGTCCTTAAATAAAGCGGGGCGTCTTCGAAACGCTCAGACACTCGCAAAGCAACGACAAAGCACAGCCATACGAGCCGAATAGCACGACAGCGAGGTGGCTGCTGTAGTTGCTGACCAAGCTCCGGACACATTCCTTGTTGTACTGAAGGCTTTCCCAGAAACGCTCAAATTGCTCTTGCATGACGACAGGATCGGACAGCTTTGCTAAGTGGAAATCATAAATGATGGACCCTTCCCAAAGCTCCGTCACGCGAAGGATTTCCACCCCGGCAAAATGCAACCGGATCGTCTCGTCTTGCAGGTTGTCCACGTCCACCACCAAGTCCCGCCGTTGAGAGCCGTTTCCCGCCACCAGCCCGTAGCGAAACTCCCGGATCGTCCCATCGTGGTGACTGAACCCCATCAGCCTGTAGCCGTCCGCCAGGGACCACTCCACTTTAGTCACGAGAATGCCTCAACCCGGCTCTATCCGTATCAGCGCCGGCGGCTCCAGCACGGCGTCCATCCCGGCGATGGTGTCCACGGCGCGGCGCATCGCGGCCTCGTTGCACTCGTGCGTCACCAGCACGACCGGCACGGCCTCGCCGGGCGCGCGGCCACGCTGGATCATGCTCTCCAGGCTGACGCCGGCATCGCGCAGCGCGGCAGTCACGTCGGCGATGACGCCGGGCCGGTCCACGACCATCAGCCGCAAGTAGTAGGCGCCGTGGTGCGCCGAGATCGGCACGGACGGCAGGCGGTGCAGCGCCGCCCCGGCAGCGCCCCAGGCCGGCGTCCGGCGGCCCTGCGCCAAGTCAACCAAGTCCGCCACCACCGCGCTCGCAGTCGGCCCGGCACCGGCGCCGCGTCCTTGCAGCATCACGCGCCCCACCGGGTCGCCCTCCGCCACGATGGCGTTGAACACCCCGTCCACCCGGGCAATAGGGTCGGACAGCGGCACCATGCAGGGATGCACCCGCGTCTCGATCCCCGCATCCGTGCGCCGCGCGATCCCCAGCAGCTTGATCCGGTAGCCCAGCTCGGTCGCGAACGCGATGTCCAGCGCCGACACTGCGCGTATGCCCTCGATATGCACGGCGCCGAAGTCCACCGGCTGGTTGAACGCCAGCGCCGCCAGGATCGCCAGCTTGTGCGCGGCGTCCACGCCGTCAATGTCGAACGCCGGGTCCGCCTCCGCGTAGCCCAGCCGCTGCGCGTCGGCCAGCACGTCCGTGAACTCGCGCCCGCCGCGGCCCATTTCGGTCAGGATGTAGTTGCAGGTGCCGTTCAGGATGCCGGCCACGCGGTCAACGCGGTTGGCGGACAGGCCCTCGCGCAGCGCCTTGATGATCGGGATGCCGCCGGCCACCGCAGCCTCGAACGCCAGGGCCACGCCCGCGGCCTCCGCCTGACCGGCCAGCGCCGCGCCGTGGACGGCCATCAGCGCCTTGTTGGCGGTGACGACGGGCTTGCCGGCTGCAAGCGCCGCCTGCACCAGGGCGTGCGCCGGGCCGTCGGCGCCGCCGATCAGCTCGACGACGGCCTCCACGCCGGAGTCGGACGCCAGGGCGACGGGGTCCTCGTACCAGCGCAGCCCGGCGGTGGCCACGCCGCGGTCCCGCGTCCGGTCCCGGGCGGACACCGCGACGACCGCGACCGGGCGCCCGGCCCGCGCCTCGATGACGGCCGCGTTGTCGCGCAGCAGGCGCAGCACGCCGGCGCCGACCGTTCCCAGGCCGGCGACCCCCACCGAAAGCGGCTTGATCATTCCGCGGCTACGTTGGGGAGCGCGACGTTGCTGCCCTCCTGCAAGAAGCCGCGTATGTTCCGCACGGCCTGGCGCAGCCGCTGCGTGTTCTCGACGAAGGCGATCCGCACATGGGTGTCGCCGTGCTCGCCGAAGCCGATGCCCGGCGCCACCGCCACCTTGGCGCGGGCCAGCAGCAGCTTGCTGAACTCGACGCTGCCGAGGTGCGCATACTGCGGGGGGATCGGCGCCCAGGCGAACATGCTGCCGTCCGGGCTGGGCACGTCCCACCCGGCGGCGCACAGCCCGCGCACGACGATATCCCGCCGCTCCTTGTAGAGCGCCCGCATCTCCGCCACGCAATCCTGCGGGCCGTTCAGCGCCGCCGTCGCCGCGACCTGGATCGGGGTGAAGGCGCCGTAGTCGAGGTAGCTCTTCATCCGCGCCAAGGCCGCGATCAGCCGCTGGTTGCCGGCGGCGAACCCCATGCGCCAGCCCGGCATCGAGTAGGTCTTGGACATGCTGGTGAACTCTACCGCTATGTCCTTGGCGCCGGGCACCTGCAGCAGCGACGGCGGCGGAGTATCGCCGAAGTAGATCTCGGCATAGGCCAGGTCGGACATGATGTAGATGTCGTGCTTGCGGCAGAACGCCACGACCTCCCGGTAGAAGTCCAGCGTGGCGCAGTAGGCCGTGGGGTTGCTGGGGAAGTTCACGATCAGCGCCGTGGGCTTGGGCACGCTGTGGCGCACGGCGCGGTCCAGCGCCTCCAGCATGTCGCCGTCCGGCGTCGCCGGCAGGCTGCGGACGCTGGCGCCGGCGATGATGAAGCCGAACTGGTGGATCGGGTAGGACGGGTTGGGCACCAGGATGGTGTCGCCGGGGCTGGTGATGGCCGACGCCAGGTTGGCCAGGCCCTCCTTCGATCCCAGCGTCGCCACCACCTCCGTCTCCGGGTCGAGCTGCACGCCGAAGCGGCGTTCGTAATAGCCGGCCAGCGCCCGCCGCAGCCCGGGGATGCCCTTGCTGACGCTGTAGCGGTGGCTGCGCGGGTCCTGCACGGCCTCGATCAGCTTGGCGACGATGTGCGGCGGCGTCGGGGTGTCGGGGTTGCCCATGCCGAGGTCAATGATGTCCTCGCCCACGGCGCGGGCGCGCGCCTTGGCCTGGTTCACCTCGGCGAACACATAGGGGGGCATACGGCGGATGCGGTGAAATTCCTGGGTCATGGCTCGGCTCGCTTGGGGTCGGTCACGGTAGCAGACGCGCGCTGCCGGTGCGACCCAGCCCGGCGGCCTCGATGCGTATTGCGGCCGCAGGCACGCCGGCGGCCACCAGCGCCTGCTGGATAGCACGGGCGCGGGCCAGGCCCAGCGGCACCGCCGCCGCCTGCCGGTCCGGTCCGGCGCCGTCCGCGTCGCCGCCGGCCTGCACGACCATGCCGCCGCCGGCCAGCCGGGCGGCCAGCGCACGCAGCGCCGGGTCGGCGCTGTCGGGCAGCGCGGCGGAGCCGCGGGCGAAGGCGATCACGGCCTGCGGCAGGGACCGGGGCGCCGCGGGGGCGAACGTGGTGGCCGGCAGGCCCGGCAGTTGCGGGATGGGCGGGGCACCCGTGGGCAGGTCCGGCAACGGTCCGGATGCAAGCGGGGCGCCGCCGGGGCCGGCAGCCGGGGCGCCGCGCGCGCTGCGCCGGGGCGTGGTCGCCGGGGGCGCCGTGGCCGCGTCCAGAACTGCTTTCGACGGCTCGTCGTCCGGCGCGGCAACGGGGATGGTCCCGGCAGGGGCACCCCCGGCAGGCGCGGTTCCAGGGGGCGCAGCCTTGCCGGAGGCGGTTCCAGCAAGCGCGGTTCCGGTGGACGCAGGTGCGGTGGACGCGACTCCGGCAGGAGCGGCCTTCGGCGCAGCGGCGGACTTGGCAGCGGCGACGGCGGCCGGGGCGCCGGCTGCCACGATCGGGTCCCGCGTTGCCGCACGCTGCGTCCGGTCGCGCTCCGCCGCCAGTTGCTCTGTCAGCGCGCGGCGTGTTGTGGCGTCGGTCGGCGTCGGCCGGGCCGGCACGCTGCTCAGGTTCGGATAGGGGTCCGTGGCGCCCGGCGGCGGCGGGCGGCCCTGGGCGATGCGCCCGCCTTGCAGGTCGTGCCACCAGTCAATCGGCGTCTCCAGCGTCAGCTTGCTGTCGTTCAGCCGCTGCACCGTGCTGCACCCGCCGAGCAGCAGCACGCACAGCAGCGCCGCTTGTCCCTGCCGGGATGCAAGACTACCTACCCGCCTGTCGAACATCGGCCGTCCTGCCCCACCTCTGCGCCTCGCCACCCCGCGCCCGTGTGTAGCCCGGCGCCGCCCTCGACGGAAAGGACCGCCCGATGCCCGACCTGCCCAACATGCCGCCAGGCGCCCGCCCGGACCATCCCGCCGCGCTCGGCCGCTCCATGGCCGATGTCGCCAGCCGGTCCGAGCGCCTGGTGCGCGATTGGCTGAACCGGCAGGCGCACGAGGCCCCGCCGATAGACGCCCTGCTGGTCGGCAGCGCCTTCCTGGACATGACGGCGCAGCTCATGCGCGACCCGTCGCGGGTGGTGCGGGCCGGCATCGGCTTCTGGCAGGACTACATGACGCTGTGGCAGACCTCCGCCCGCCGCATGTGGGGCATGGACGCCGCTCCCGCCACCGCGCCGGGAGGCGCCAAGTCCTGGGACGCCGGCTTTACGCGCGGCGCCTGGAGCAGCGGCGAGGTGTTCGGCTTCATCAAGCAGTCCTACCTGCTGTCCGCCCGCTTCATCCAGGACGTTTCCGGCCAGGCCGGCATCCGGGACCCGCGCGCGGCGCAGCGCGTGGACTTCTATGCCCGCCAGTTCATTGACGCCATGAGTCCCGCCAATTTCCTGCTGACCAATCCGGAGGCGCTGCGCCGCACCGCCGAGACCGGGGGCGAGAACCTGCTGCGCGGCCTGGCCAGCCTGCTGGCGGACCTGGAGCGTGGGCGCGGGCGCCTGCTGGCCGGCGCCGACCCGTCGCGGCTGGGGCGCGACCTGGCGGCGACGCCGGGCAAGGTGGTGTTCCAGAACCGGCTGATGCAGTTGATCCAGTATGCGCCCATGACGGACAGGGTGCTGCGCCGCCCGCTGCTGTTCGTGCCGCCCTGGACCAGCAAATACTACGCTCTAGACCTGCGGCCCCGCAGCAGCCTGATACGCTGGGCCGTCGCGCAGGGCCATTCGGTGTTCTGCATAAGCTGGGTCAACCCGGACGAGGGCGTGCCGGACCTCGGTTTCGAGGACTACATGCGGGACGGCGTGCTGGCCGCGCTGGACGCAATCGGCCAGGCTGCGGACAGCGGGGCCGCGGACGGAGAGGCGGCGCAGGGGCCGCAGGTCAACGCCGTCGGCTACTGCCTGGGCGGCACCCTACTGGCGGCCACGCTGGCTTGGATGGCGGCGGCCGGCGACGGCAGGATAGGGTCGGCCACGTTCCTCGCCACCATGCTGGACTTCACCGAGGCCGGGGAGCTTGGCGTGTTCATTGACGAGGAGGGGCTGCGCTCGCTGGACGAAGGCCGGGGCGCCGCAGGCGCCAGGACCGGCGGCAGGGACGCGCCTGCCAGGGAGGAGGCCGTCAGGGACAGGCCAGTGGGCGGCGTGGCCGCGACGACCGGGATGCTGCGGGCCAACGACCTGATCTGGTCCTTCGTGGTCAACACCTACCTGCTGGGCGGCGAGCCGTTCCCGTTCGACCTGCTGCACTGGAACGCGGACACGACGCGGGTGTCGGCGCGGCTGCACGGCTTCTACCTGCGGCAAATCTACCAGGACAACCTGCTGCGGGTGCCCGGCGGCCTGGTCTTGCTGGGCCGGCCCACCGACCTCGGCCGCATCGCCGTCCCGTCCTATTCCCTGGCGACGCGGGAGGACCACATCGCGCCGTGGGCGAGCGCCTACCGCGGCATGGCGCTGCTGGGCGGAGAGCGGCGATTCGTGCTGGCGGGCAGCGGCCATGTCGCGGGCGTGGTCAATCCGCCGGAGGGCGGCAAGTACAGCCACTGGATCGGCGACGCCCTGCCCGGTACGCCCGAGGAGTGGCTGGCCGGCGCAACCGAAATGGCCGGAAGCTGGTGGCCGGACTGGCAGCGCTGGCTGCTGGCGCAGGACGCGGCGACGGTGCCGGCGCGCGTGCCCGGCGCTGGCGCGTTGCCGGCGCTGGAGGATGCGCCGGGCAGCTACGTCAGGGTACGGGCGGCGTAGGCCGCCCGCCATGCCCTAGAGACGGAACTCGGAGTTGCTATCGAACAGCTCGTTCGCTGCCCGCATCGTGGACACGTTGGCCATACGCAGGTAGGGCATGTTGCTCAGCCGGCCCAGCACCTGCTCCGGCGGCGTCGTGAAGGCAGGGCCGGACAGCTCCGCCAACGCCAAAGCCTGGTTGCCCGCCGCCAGCGCGTTGCCGGCTGCGGCCAGGTGGTCCACCACCACCTGGGACGGTGTGCCGGGCGTAATGCCCAGCGCGCTCCGGACCTCGATGCGCCCTTGCAGCAGTTGCTCCTTGGTCAGCGCGGAAATGTTGGACCAGCGCGGCGACGTGTAGAGCTGCCCGGCGATGTAGTCCATGGACGCCGCCGCCCGCGCTGCCTCGACGGGACGGCCGTAGGTGCGCCCGCTGTCGGCGAACGCCCACTGCGCCTGGTTCACCGCCGTCACGTCAGGGTCGAAGCCGGAGCCGAGCTGGGCGGTCGTCAGCCGGGCGGTGTCGGGCACGAAGGGCTGCAAGTTGCCGCAGGCGGCGGGCAGGATGCAGACGGCAGCAAGCAGAAGGTTGCGGAACACAACGGGACCTCTTGGTGAACTCCGTCTTAACTGGTGCTGGCAAGCCCGTTGCGGAAGCGGGCAGCACGGTCCTGGTAGTGCAAAGCAATGTGAGCATTGCGCGCAAGCTCCTCCCCCGGCATGTCGCGCAGCTTGCGGGCGGGAACGCCGGCCCATAGCTCCCCCGCGCCGATCCGCTTGCCCGGCGCCAGCACGGCGCCCGCCGCCAGCATCCCGTCGGACTCGATCACCGCGCCGTCCAGCACCGTCGCCCCCATGCCGACGAAGGCGCGGTCGTGCAGCGTGCAGGCGTGGACGATGGCGGCATGGCCGATGGTGACATCCGCGCCGATGGTGCAGGCGTGCTCCACGGGAGGGTTCACGTGGATGATCGTCCCGTCCTGCACGTTGGTGCCGGGGCCGACGGTGATGCGGTTGGTGTCGCCGCGCAGCACGCAGCCGAACCACACGCTGCTGCGCGCGCCCAGGATCACGTCGCCGATCACGGCGGCGGTCGGCGCCACCCAGGCATCGGGCGCGGCCTGCGGCGCCACGCCCTCCAGCGACCACAGGGGTCCGTTACCCGGCATGGGCCATTTCCCGCGCCGCGGGCTGCTCCAGGCCGAGCATCAGCCGGATGTTCTGCACCGCGGCGCCGGACGCGCCCTTGCCCAGGTTGTCCAGCCGTGCGGTCAGCAGGGCATGGCCCAGGGCGTCGCTGCCGGACACCGACAGCTCCATCGCGTCGGTGCCGTTCAGCGCCGTCGCCTCCAGCGTGCCCGTCCCGGCGTCCGGCAGCACGCGGACGAGGGCGCTGCCGCCGTAACGGCCGGCCAGGGCAGCGCGCAGGTCCGCCAAGCGCGGACGGCCCGGCAGCGTGTCCAGGTGCAACGGCACCGACACCACCATGCCCTGCCGCGCATGGATGACGGACGGCACGAAGATCGGCCGCCGGGCCAGCCGGGAGTATTGCTGCAACTCCGGGACGTGCTTGTGCTCCAGCCCCAGGGCATACAGCTCGAACGCCGGTCCGCCGGTGGCCTCGTGCGCCTCGATCATGGATTTGCCGCCTCCGGAGTAGCCGCTGACGGCGTTGACCGACACGGGATGCGCCGGGTCCAGCAGCCCGGCGTCCACCAGGGGACGCAGCAGCGCGATGGCGCCGGTCGGGTAGCAGCCGGGGTTGGCGACGTTGGCCGCGGCCCGGATGCGGGCAGGCTGCTCCGGCGCCAACTCCGGGAAGCCATAGGCCCAGGCAGGGTCGCAGCGGTGGGCGGTGCTGGCGTCCAACAGCTTGGGCGCGCCGGCGCCCAGCCCGGCGGCCATCGCGACGCTCTCCTTGGCGGCAACGTCCGGCAGGCACAGCACGACCAGGTCCACGGCGGCCATCATGTCCCGCCGCGCCCCGGCGTCCTTGCGGTGCGCCGGGTCTATGCTGCGGAGCGCGACGCCAGGCACGTCCGCCAGGCGCTCGCGGATGCCGAGGCCGGTGGTGCCGGCTTCCCCGTCTATGAACACGGTCATGTCAGGCATGGCGCTTCTCCCGGGATGATGAGGGGGACAACGAAAAGGGGGCGATCCCTGCGGACCGCCCCCCTCGTAAGCACGGAACGGGTGTGGCGGCTTACCGCTTGCTGAACTGGAAGCTGCGTCGGGCCTTGGCGCGGCCGTACTTCTTGCGCTCGACCACGCGGCTGTCGCGGGTCAGGAAGCCGGCCAGCTTCAGCACGCCGCGCAGCTCCGGCTCGTAATAGGTCAGCGCGCGGCTGATGCCGTGGCGCACCGCGCCGGCCTGGCCGGACAGGCCGCCGCCGTTGCAGGTACACATCACGTCGAACTGGTTGTAGCGGTCCGTCACCAGGAACGGCTGCGCCAGCAGCATACGCAGCACGGGGCGGGCGAAGTACTGGGTGACGCGCTTGCCGTTGACGGTGATCTCGCCCTTGCCGGGCTTGATCCAGACACGGGCGATGGCGTTCTTGCGCCGGCCGGTGGCGTAGCTGCGGCCCTGCGCGTCGCGCTTGGCCTCGCGCACCGGCTTGTCGGATGTGACCAGCGCGGAGGCGACGGCGAGGTCCTTGAGGTCGGCAAGCGTGCGGGTCTGCTCGGCGGGGGCGGCGGCGGGCAGGTCTTCGAGAGTTTCGGACATGATGGGCTTAGACCCTCTTGTTCTTGGCGTTCATGGCGGCGACGTCCAGCGGCTTCGGCTGCTGGCCGTCATGGGGGTGGGTGGCGCCGGCATACACGTACAGGTGCTTCATCTGCTTGCGCTGCAGCGGGCCGCGGGTGATCATCCGCTCGACGGCCTTCTCGATCACGCGCTCGGGGTGCGCGCCTTCGAGGCGGGCGCGTATGGTGCGGCCCTTGATGCCGCCGGGGAAGCCGGTGTGGTAGTAGAACACCGACTGGTCCGCCTTGTTGCCGGTGACGCGCACCTTCTCGGCGTTGAGGACGATGACGTTGTCGCCGCAGTCAACGTGCGGGGTGAACTGCGGCTTGTGCTTGCCGCGCAGGCGCTGGGCGATGATGGCGGCCAGGCGGCCGAGCACCAGCCCGTCGGCGTCAATCACGGTCCAGCCCTTGCTGACCTCGGCCGGCTTGAGGGAAACGGTGGTCTTCTGCATTGTGCTGATCCCAGGAAAGTGGTCGGGGTATCGGGGAAAGCCGCGGAAAGGTCAAGGGTTTTTGGTTGTGGTATCGGGATACCACAAGCCCGCCTCCTGCTCCCTCTCCCTCCGGGAGAGGGTCGGGGTGAGGGAGGCCACAAGGA
>JAABUM010003474.1_pt1 | contig 19223 bp, 24 predicted proteins | sample 5559161 | NCBI WGS metagenome assembly JAABUM01 (sample SAMN10711868, study PRJNA513369) | rock metagenome | isolation source: Antarctica rocks | place: Antarctica: Victoria Land, Siegfried Peak nord | reverse complement strand
CGTCCAAACAAGGGCCGAAAACCGGCGAAGTGCCCAACTCCTCACCAGAATCGGCACTTAACCGGCAGATACGGCTTCTAAAACGTGAGGTTGAGCTGCCTCTTGTTAAGCTACTTTGCCCTCAGTGACAGCTTCGCTCTTTCTACCCCTATGATTGAGGGAGAGCTGGTAATGACATCCGAGACGACTACCCCGCGCGACCGTCTGGCGGCGCCAACGCACGCGGAGATGGCGGAGTTGTTCCGCCTCATAAGCGGCTACCGCGTGTCGCAAGCGCTCTACGTGGTGGCGACACTTGGCATCCCCGACCTCCTTACCGATGGTCCGCGGGACAGCGACGAGCTAGCACAGGTGACGGGGATGCAGGCGGCCGCCCTCTACCGTGTCCTGCGCTTCCTTGCCGGCGTCGGGATCTTCCGCGAGGAGGCCCCGCGCCGGTTCGCCTTGACCCCGCTCGGCGCCGGCCTGCGCGCCGATGTGCCCGGCTCCATCCGTTCCACAGCGCTCATGCTCCTTGATGAGGTGCACTGGACGGCCTGGGGACAGCTGCGGCACAGCGTGCGCACCGGCGAGACGGCCTTCGCCCAGGTGCATGGCGTGGGGAACTTCGACTACTTCGCCCGGCACCCCGTCACCGCGGCCGTCTTCCATCAAGCCATGACCAGCAGCACGGCGCGCTCGGGCGGCGCGCTCGCGCAGGCCTACGACTTCGCGGGAATCCGCCGCCTCGTCGACGTCGGCGGCGGCCACGGCCTGCTGCTCGCCACGATGCTGCAGGCCCACCCGACCATGCGGGGCGTGCTGTTCGATCGGCCTGAGGTAGTCGCGGGAGCCAGGCCAACGCTGGAGGAGGCGGGCGTCGCCAACCGCTGCGAGATTGTCGGCGGCGACTTCTTCGCCGCGGTCCCGCCGGACGGCGACGCCTATCTGTTGCGCCAGATCATCCACGACTGGGACGACGCCCGTGCAACGGTAATCCTGGCGAACTGCCGGCAGGCGATGGGGGCGCACGGCCGGATCCTCGTCGTCGAGCGGGGGATGGCACCGGACCTCCGTCAGGCGTTGCCAGCGCTGCACCTGGACCTGGAGATGCTGGTCAACGTGGGGGGACTGCAGCGCACCGATGCGGAATACGAGGCGCTCTTCACGGCCGCGGGCGTGCGGCTGAGCGCCATCGTCCCGCTCGGCGACGCGGAGCAGTTCAGCGTGTTCGAGGGCGAGTCTATGGCACCGGCGTCCCGCGACCCCTCACAGGTGTGGGCTCCCGCAGGGTCTGTGCACACAGACCCTACGGGGGAACAAGAACAGACGCCTACAGGCGCTTAACTCCCTGCGGGAGCGCCTGTGAGGCAGCCAGGCCCGTGCAGCGGCACCATCTTGACACGGTTTCACGCTCCATACGCGTAGACCGCAGGCTGTGACCGACAGTGCCCCCGGCCGTTGACGGCCGCGCGAACCACCGGCGACACCGGCCCCCATGAGGCGTCAGATCCGGACGCCGCCCAACGACCATCGGAAGGAGACCGTGATGACCGAGCCCAATCCGTTCGAGACCGTCCTCCAGATCGCGGGGGGCTACTGCGTACCGCGCTGCCTGCACGTGGTCGCCGACCTCGGCGTCGCCGACCACCTCGACGACACGCCTCGCACCGCCGCCGCCCTCGCGGCGGCCGTCGGCGCCGACCCCGACGCGCTTGGCCGCGTCCTGCGCCTCCTAGCCGCCCATGATGTGTTCGCGTTGCAGGGGGGTATGGTGGCCCACTCGCCGGCGTCCCGCCTGCTCCAGAGCGACCACCCGCACTCCGTCCGTGCGTTCGTCCGCATGTTTGGCGCCCCGATCTGGTGGAACGTCTACGAGGCGCTCGCGCAGTCCGTCACCACCGGTCGTCCGGCGGCGGCTACCGTGCTCCCCGAGGGCCTGTTCGCGTACTATGCGCGCCACCCGGATGCCGGGGCCGTGTTCGACGCGGCGATGACCGCCAAAGCCCAGGGCCATGTCGCCGCCATCGTTGCCGCCTACGATTTCTCTCACTACGGCGTGGTCGGCGATATTGGCGGGGGGCGCGGTCATCTGGTGCGGGCGGTGCTCGACGCGGCGCCGACCGTCCGGGGCGTACTGTTCGACGTGCCGCGTGTGATCGCGGAGGTGGCCCCCATGGCCTCGGGTCGCCTGACCCTGCAGGCCGGTGATTTCTTCCACGACGCGCTGCCGGCCTGCGACGCCTATGTGCTCATGGAGGTCATCCACGATTGGGGTGACGACGAGGCTGTCGCCATTCTCACGGCGATTCAACGGGCAGCCCCCGCCGATGCCACGCTGCTACTGATCGAGCAGATGGTCCCTCCAGAGCCCGGCCCCGCCTGGACGAAGATGCTGGACATACACATGCTGGCGATGCTCGGAGGCCGGCAACGCACGCGACCGGAATACGCGGCGCTGTTGGATCGGGCGGGCTTTGCCCTACGGCGTGAGATCGACACGGGGGCCGGCATCGCGATCCTGGAGGCAGGGGCGGCCTGACCCCTCGTGCGGCCATCATGCGGTCGTCCAGTAGGACTGACACCTTTCAAGATATCGGCTTCCATCACTCACGTAGACATGCTAACGGTTGCCTGGGAATAGACTGAGTACCGTCGAAGGGCCAACTACTCAGCCGTAACGCTGTTGCATAACTATTCACGGCGCCAAGATCGTCAATGGCTCCCGCTGTCCACCACCATGGGTCCCTTATATAGGCCCCTGGTCACACGGAGAGGATAGCGGGCATAGCGGAGCGGACGACGGCGTTAGCGGAAGCGCCGTTCAAATCATGCACCCCCGCGTGAAGGGGTTTCGCCGAAGTACTGCAACACGGCGAAAGCGTGGTGAGGTCTTTGCGCCCGCAGATCTCACCCCATCAGCAGGCCGCTGTAACCCGTGCCCTGTAGGATTACGCCACGTATGGCTACAAAGGTTGCGCAAACGACCCCTGCTTGCGGCGCGCGGCGACTCCTGCCATCTGGTGGCGAGCGTTGAAGCTCGCATAAATCTGCGAGAATACGCATAGCAATACAGGTGACGAGGAACGCGCTGATCGGCTACTACTCACCCGTGTAGCCGATGCTCCACAGTTAATTAGTATTGCTATGCGTCAGATATGCGCCGATATCTTGAATACTGCATATGCAACGATCAGCGTCCTAGCTGCCCTGACTAGCCCAGGTACGTCACCACGGGCCGTCTATGTGGGCCGCATGCTGCGCGCCACCAACATGGCCCCACCCGGCAGGAACGAACGGTGATGCTCTGGTCGCTGTACGGTCGCATAGTCAGGCCGGCGTGGTGGCGCTGACCAGCCTGGTCGCCAACCACGGCTCGCCGTACAAGAAACGCCAGCCCAACCGCCGGAGCGCCACATCAGCCATCCTCCAGGCGCTTGAGCGTTGCCCGATACTCGTTCGCCGCCCGGATGTCGGCGATGAGCAGCCAAGCGCAGCACGTGCATCGCCTCCGCGACGGCCGGGGTCCACCTGGCCGCAGCGGGGATATGGGATAGTGTGGACCGCCAGATTGCTCACCACCACGTCGAACGTTTCGTCGGCAAAAGGCAGGTCACGCATGTCCGCTGTGTGCAACTCCACCCGGTATGATGGACCCTTTCACTGTCAAACGTCGAACACACCGCTCAACGTCAATGACCTATTCTCACACACGGGCCAGTCCTGCTGTGGTGTCGCAGGCAACGGTCGTGGAGACAGGGATGATCATGCCTGTATGTGGCCTTCACCGCAGTTTGTGGAAGAGGTCGCCGAAGATGGCGTCGCGGTGTACGTACCGCGCCTCCCGGATGAGATGGCGGCCGGGATCGTGACTCCAGGTCTGCTCCGTCGTCAGAATCGGACTGTGCATAAGCGCGCTCTCGACCCAAGCCGGATTCACCAACCAGGCGATCGGCCCCACATCCCAGATCGCCCGGGATCGCGCGAAATGCTCGTCGTAGCAGGCCGAGTACGTCTCGCTCAAGTACGCCCCGATCGGGCCCTTCCCTTTGACGAAACGGTCAATCTCCGCCTCGGTCGTGCAGAGATGATCGGTGACCGGCAGGCAGGGCACATGGATGAGCGGGACGCCCGCATCAAAGAGCACGCGTGACGCGTGCAGATCTTGCTTGAGATTGAACTCCGCGGCTGTCGGCCAGTAGCTCGCGTTGCCACCCAGCCACACCACCACGATCCGGGTGATGATGTCGGGCGCCGCGAGCATCGCCGAGGCGACATTGGTCGGCGCGCCAATCGCCACGACGTAGAGGGGGCCGGGACGATCGGCCCGCGCCCGCGCGATCAGGTCCTCGACGGCGGGACTGGTGACCGGCTGGTTCGCGGCGGGCAGCCACATCGTCGCGCCCGGAAAGACGAAACCGTCATGCCCGCGATCGAGACGTGCGAGTAGGCGTAGGATCTCGTCGTAGCTCTTGCGCATGCCGTCCGCCGGTCCCTGTGAGCGCTCGTTGTGGAACGGGGCGGCGTAGATCGCTTCCACGGTGATGCGCTCAGGCGAGCGCAGGGCATAGGCGAGCGCGAACTGGTCATCGATCTCGTTGTAGGTGTCGGTGTCCAGGACCATGGTGATCGGGCCGCTGGGCGGCTCCAGCCGCGCGACCAGCGCGCTCGTCGCCAACGTTGGGAATCTCATGCGAACCTCCTTGTCTGCTTGTCATACGTTTTGATGGTTCCAGGGAAGCCGCGGTGAAGGAGTAGTCCCGTGCGCGACTCGACCGCACCGACGGATGACCCGCCCCCTGCGCTATCGACATCCCTGGGCCTGGCGCCGTGGGTGTCGGTGCCGCGGCGCACCGGAACGGGCGCGCCCTCAGTCGATGAGCCCAGTCCGCGCGATCGTGCGGACGTAATAGCGTTGCAACGTCAACAGGAGCGCCAGTGGGACAACCGTGGCGATCACCGAACCGGCGAAGATGTCGTTCCAGCGCGTCACGTACTGCCCCTGGAACGCGCTCAACGCCACCTGCACCACCTGATACTGCGGGTCATTGGCGACCAGGAGCGGCCAGAAGAAGGCCTGCCACTGCGAGAGGAACAGGACGAGCCCGGCGCTCACCATCACCGGCATAGAGAGCGGGACGACGATGCGCCCATAGACCCCGAACCAGGAAAGGCCGTCGACCAGAGCCGCCTCCATGAGTTCGCGCGGCGTATCGACGAAAAACTGCCGAAAGAGAAAGACGACGATCCCGTTCGCCAGGGCCGGCAAGATGAGCGCCTGGTAACTGTTGTCGAAGTGCAGCGTGTTGACGATCACGTAGAGGGGCAGCGCCAGGACCTCGAACGGGACCAGGAACGTCACGAGCACCAGGATGAACAGCAGACGCTTGAACGGGAAGTCGAAGACCGCGAAGGCGAAGCCCGCGAGCGAGTTGACAGCGATGCCGCCGAGCACGGTGACCACGCACACGAACACGGTGTTGAGGAGCGCGCGGCCGAAGGAACTCGCCACGAGGTCCTGATACGCCTGCAGGGTGACATGCGCGGGGACGAAGGCGTGCCAGGAGAAGGGGGTGGTGTACGTGAGGATGTCGGGAAGGGGCGTGAACGAGGACGCGACGCTCCAGACGAGCGGCAGCAGCGTGCCCACGCTCAGCGCGATCAGGGTGAGATACGCGAGCGTCACGCCAACGATGCGCGCCGCGTGCCGCCGCGTAACGCGCGCCGGGACCGCGGCCGTCCCCACGCCGACGCGGGCCGATCGGCCGGTGAACCCCTTGGACATCGTTCCCCCTCTATGCGTTCAACACATGGATATGGTCTAGACACCGCCGTTTTGAGCGTGATTCCGGGCTATCGTCCCGCACGATCACGGTGGAAGCGTTTAGCGGTGTGCCCCTGGGCGTCGTCATGGTACGCTCAGCGCTCGGCGCTGCGAAAGAACAGCAGCTGCGCGCCCACCACGAGCAGCAAAATCGCGATCAGCACCGTGGTGATGCTTGTCGCGCGACCGACATCCAGGCCGATGAAGCCGCTGCGGTAGGCCTCATACATCAGCAGGTCCGTCGAGCCCTGTGGACCACCGTGCGTCAGGATGTACACCGGGGCAAACAGGAGAAAGTTGGCGGTCGTATCGGCGACGAGCACGAAGGCGATCACCCGCCTGAGCAACGGCAGGGTGATGTGAAAGAAGGCGCGCAGGGGGCTGGCCCCATCGATCGCGGCGGCCTCGTACAGCGTCGCGGGGATGCCCTGCAACCCGGCGAGAAAGAAGAACATCCAGTAGCCGACGCCGATCCACGACGCGATCAGGATGATCGAGGGGAGCGCCTGTGCCGGGCTCGTGAGGAACGGCTGGGCGGGCAAACCGGCCCAGGTTAGGAGGCCGTTGATCAACCCGGACTGGGGGTCGAGCATCAACTGCCACACGATGGACGCGACGGTGATCGACACCGCGATGGGGACGAAGAAGATGCCGCGGAACAGGCCGACCCCGCGTAGCCGCATGCTGACGAGCAGCGCTAGCAGGAGCGCCAGCGCCGTCTGCAGGGGGTTGATGATGAGATTGAAGATCACGGTGGTCTGCACCGAGTGCCAAAACGTGGGATCACCCAGCAGCACGGCATAGTTGTCGAGGCCGACGAACACCGTCGTGGGGTTCAGGCCGAATGAGGTCGCGTAGAAACTGCGGCCGACGGCATAGACGGTCGGCAGCAGGCGGAAGATGAGGAGACCGGCGATGGCCGGGAGCAGAAAGGCGTACGGTATCCAGCGTTCTCTGCGGGTCATTGTCCCTCCTCATGGACGAGCCTCCCGGCCGAGCGGGAGGCTCGTCCGGGAGGGCGTCTATGGTACTACTGCTTTCTCCAAGGGGGTGACGTTGAAGGTGAGCAGGTCACCGGGAGCGTTGTCATCCTCGCCGGCCATCGTTTGCCGACGAGGATGCCGCCGCTCCCATGACCTGCTCACCTAAACCTCTGTGCTAGTGCACTACTAGTCCGTCAAGCGAACGCGGCACAGTTGGCGTCACTGGGAGTGCCGGCATCCCGCCGTCGGGTCTACTGGGAGCGCCGGCTTCCAGCCGGCGCTCCCAGTAGACCCGCACGAACTGTCCATTGCAACCTTGACGGACTACTAGCGAGGTTCCGCCTCAGACCGACGAGACATGACGCGAAAACTTGACTCAATCGCACCATGTTTGCCCGTATTAGATGTCTACTAGTGCGGTGCACGACGATATTTGGTGAGCGCCTGGTCAATCTGCGTGGCGGCGGCGTCGAGCGCCGCTTTGGGCGCCTGGCCGGTGCGGATGTTGTCGAACGCCTGGGTCAGGATGTCCTGGTACTCGCTGAAGCCCGGCGTCACCGGGCGCGGGATCGCGGTGTGCTCCGCCTCGTATGAGACGAGGCGCAACATGTTGCCGGGGAACGTGGCATACGCGGGGTTCGTCTCGATCGCGCGGATCTCCCGCGTGAGCGAGGGGACCTGCTTCACCTGGTTTTCCCAGAGGTCATTGCCCGGACCCACCGTCATGTAGTGGACGAACTGCGCCGCGGCGGCGATGTTGGGGCTATGACTGTTGATCCCCAGATGCCAACTGTCGTTCGGCGTCACCGGTTTGCCGCCCGCGAAGTAGGGCGTGGGCGCATAGCCCCAGTGCAGAGCGGGCGCGGCCTGGAACGTGGGGACATTCCAGGGGCCTCCCCAGAAGAACGCGGCGTGCCCCCCGCTGAACAGGGCGGCGGTCTGAGCGGGCGTGGCCCCCTTCGGGCTCACCTGCCACTTATTGAACAGATTGGCGTAGTAGGTAAAGGCCTTGATCCAGGGCGGCGCATTGATGACACCGCTCGCCGTCAACCCGTCCTTGCCGATTGGCTGGCCGCCCAGAGACTCAGGCAGGGGCAGCAGCTGGTAGGGGCGATCGATCTGGTCGATGACGAGGCCCCAGGCCGTGACCCGGCTCCCTGCGCGCACCTGCGCCTTCTGCGCCTCCGCGGCGAGCTGCTCCCAGGTTAGCCGCTTGCTGACGTCGTTCGGCGGGAAAGGGACGCCGGCCTTCTTGAGCAGATCCTTGTTGTAGTAGAGCACCTGGCTCGAGCTGTTGAGCGGCGGGGCCAACAGATGGCCGAGATAGGAACTCGTGCTCAACGTGGCCGGGACAAATTGTGCCCGATCAGCCTTGCTGAAAAACGTGTCCAGCGGGGCGAGGAAACCTTGCACGGCGTAGGCGGCCACCTCGGGGGCGTCCACGTCGATGATGTCGGGCGATGACGACTTGGCCGAGAGGCGCACCTGGATCTGCTGGAACAATTGGTCGAAGGCGAGGAATTGATATTTCACCTGGATGCCGGGATGCGTCTTATTGAATCGGTCGATGAGCGGCTGTATGATCGTGGCCGTCTGCTGGCCCAGGTAGGTCACCGTGACCGGCGCGGCCATGGCCGCGCGGGGCATGGACCGGAAGGCAAAGCGCCGTGAGGGCCAGGGCGACGAGGCCCCGTCGCCACGGGCGTAGTAGGCTGATAGTGGTAGGCCGGTGCATGAACATTACTCCTTACTCCTTCGTAGGCGTCACGCGTCTGCCGCTCGGCACACGCGCGACTCTGACCGCACCACTCCGAACGAGAACGAGAGTGGCGCCAGAGAACTGATGAGCTCGTCGGTCGTCGTGGTGGCTACCTCCTCCTCTCAACGCTCGCTCACAACCTGCCCCAACGGCAGCCGCACGATCAGTGTCTCGCCGTCGGGCTGGTCCTGCGTCCGCGCCTCCGTGCGCCACCGGGACCAGGCGTCCGGCGCCGAGAGCGGTGCGCGGAGGCCGCGGCGCGGCACGCGCCCCGCGCCCGCCGTCGACTCCCGCACGATGAACGTGGCTTCTAACAGGCACAGCGGCGGGAGCGTCTCGCCCTGGCCGGCGCGCACCAAGAGGTCGACGCAGGTGCGGCCCATGTCCGCCCGCGGCGGCGCGATCGTCGTCAAGGAGGGGACGGAGACGGCGGAGGCGAGCAGGCCGTCGTGGGCCACAATGGCGACATCCTCCGGCACGCGCACACCGCGCGCGCCTAAGGCGTCCAGGAGTCCCAGCGCCAGGATCTCGGTCACAACGACGATGCCGTCCGGTAGGGGGCCACCGTCACTGAGCGCCGTGACGACCCCGACGGCCGCCTCCAGCGTGTTCGGCGCCAGGATGACGGGGACATCCTCGGCGTCGAGTCCCCTGTCACGGAGCGCGCGGCGGGCGCCCATGATGCGGTCATAGGCCGACTTGGAGGGGCGCCCCGGCTCATCGTCCAGGGCGGACGCGGACTCCGCGACGATAGCGATGCGCCGCCGCCCGATGTCGAGCAGGTGGCGCGTCGCGACGTACCCCGCGCGGGCGTCATCCGTCCGAACATGCGTGTACGGGAGATCCTGCTCGTCGGAGCTGATGACAACCACCGGGATGTGCGACGCGAGGAGGGCAGCGCAGGCGGGGTGGAGGTCGGGGCGCAGCCGCGGCTGCGCATAGATGATGCCGGCCACGCGATGGCTCAGGAGCAAGGACACATAGGCCGCCTCTTTGTCGGTGGAATCGCTGGTGTCGCAGAGGAGCAGCGCGTACCCGTGCTGATGGGCGAGCGCCTCGGCGCCGGCAGCCACGTCGGACCAGAACGAGGCGAAGGTGGTGGCAAGCATCGGGAGCAGCAGACCGAGCGTGCGCGTCTGCCCCCGCTTGAGGGCGCCAGCCGCCTCGTTCCCGTGATAGCTGAGGTCCACCATGGCCTGGCGCACGCGCGCGACCGTCGCCGCCGCGACCCACCGCTCCCCGCGCATCACGCGGCTGACGGTCTGGGGCGACACGCCCGCCCGCGCGGCCACGTCGCTCATGCGCACACTCATCTCGGCTCCTCGCCTGGCCGCCCGGCGTTCCTTTTAATTGACCTGTTATCGACACCCGGCACCGATCACATGCTCGTTGTGCATACAGTAACATAAGAACGAGGCGGTTGTCAACGTGGGGACGAACAGCGGGGAGAGGTTGTCGCGGCTACGCTGGTCATCCGGGTTGCGTCAGGACTCAGCATCAGTGGTGGTGGGGAGCGACCGGGTCGGGTATCCTCCTCCTCTTATAGGGGTGCAAGGAGGAAGGGACAATGGCTGGCCCGTACTGCCAGGGAGATACGACACAGGCGGTGGGGGGGGACGGCGGTGGGGTATCGCTTGTTCTGCTGTCGCCCCTGCCGGCGCACCGTCAACGGGCGCACGGGCACGCCGTTCAACCACCTGCAGGTCCCGACCGACCGTGCGCTGCTCGTCGTCCTGTGGCGTTTCCACGCCGGCGGCGCAGGCCATACGCCGATGCAGCCGCGGAAGGCCGGTAACGACCGGCGGCATGATGAGCGGCCAGTGTGTGGCGAAAACAGCGTCGCAGGGCGCCTCGATCGTGGTCCGTGCCGGGCCCGCGTCCAGCCGCGGGTCGGGCCGAAACCACATGATCCCGCGCTCGAGGTCGATCAACAGCTCCCCGGCGCGTGGGCCAGGCATCGAGCCGATGAGGCGCGCGCCAGACGCTCCACCGGTTAGCCTAGACCGATAGCGCACAGCAGCGTGATGAACAAACTCTGGTCCGTCAGTGCAGCCTCGCTGAATGCCGCTGCGGTCAGCAAGCCGTTGATGAGGACGGCTAGATCCCGTCCCGGAAGGGCACGGCGGGTATGCAGGAGCGGCAGCAGTGGTCCCGGCCCAATTCTGTGCCCAAGCGTGTCCTGGCCCAGAAGTACATCCACGCACGAGTCGCGGGACGTAAGCTACGCGGTATCCTGCGGAAGAAGTGGTGCAAAAACGCGCTATGCGCGCCTATCACGTGCCCTGATGGTGCGCCCACACGGTCTGTCCGCCGTCCTCGCCGCTGCCCTCCCCGGTTAGCAGGTGTGCCACCATCCTGCATACCCATACATTCCAGGTGCCAACGACGAGGGGCCTGTGGGGCCGGCATCATTGGCAGCAGCGGTCACTTAACGCAGTCCACCGATGTACTCCTTGCGCCCGCGGCTCTCATGGTGTGAGCGTCGCCGTGGTGGCGCGCTTAGCGGCCTGGAGGCGCTTGGTGGTGACGCTGGTGGCGTAGACGGCGATACCCTCCACGCGCGGGTCGAGGGCGGCGTAGCCCTCGATGATGGCGGCGTCTTCGGGGTCGGCGGCGAGGGCCTCGGTCACTTTCGCCCACGGCTTGCGGGCGACGAAGACGGTGTAGCGCGTGCCAGCGGGCGGCTCCGGCAGCCCCTTGGGCAAGTCCGGCAGCTTCTCGCTCACGAGGGCGAGGGCGACGGCCTGGCCCTGCTCGACGGCCGCGCCGGGCCGGCCGATGACGGTGATCTTCACGGTGGTTGCCCTCCCTATGTTTTGCTGTAGCGCGGCCATGACACGGCGATAGTCGTCGTCTGCCCAGGCCGACAGCGGCGCGGGCGTGGCCGGCGTCGCCACGGTGGCCGCCGCCTTCGCGCGCCCGTTGCGTCCGAACTGGGGCGGGAAGATGTAGACGCGATCCTCGCGGGTGAGCGTGTCGTCGGCGCGTACGAGATGGAAGAAGGTGCCGCCGGGGGTCCGGCGACGGCTGCCGTCGGGGAGCATCAGCCCCCCCGCCGCCTCGATTTCCTGCGTCCGCGTCAGGAACGCGCGGGCGCGGTCAGCGCCGAGCCGGCCGACGACGCGGCCAACCTGTCCGAGCGGGCCGCGCTCTGTCTCGCCGAGCTGGGCAGCGATCTCCTGGGTGGCCCGCCACTCCTCCGGTCCCAGGCGTGGGCGGGCAGGGGCGAACGGGCGGGGACTTTGGGCGGCCTCGCCCGGCCGGTCAGGTCCGGCTGGGGCTGTCCCTAGTAGGCTCTCGGGTATCATGCGGTGTCCTCTCGCTAAGGGTCGATGCGCCAGGCACCCTCACTATAGACGAGGCGGCGTTCCTCGCGGCGGGTGTCCAGGCGCGTGAGCTGGGCCGGGAGCCCATTGAGTGCCGTTATTATGTCGAGTATATCCCGGCCCCTGACGGAAACGAACACGCCATCAGCCTTGAGTTGGAGCGTGGCTGGCGCCGGGCGCTGCCCCACGCCGAGGGCGGCGGCGAGGGCTGGGGCGACGCCGGCCGGGGCTGTTGCGGGGACGACGAGCCGCGCCAGCGTCGCCGGCGGGCCGTCCACGTCCACCAAAAGCACGCCCCAGGGGTGCACTATGTCGTCGCGCGTGGGCAGGAAGGTGCGGCGCTCGACCGTGACGCCGACGGCATGCAAGGCGTCGGCGAGCGCATCCGCGGCGTCGACCGTGATCCGATCCGTGATCAAAGCGACGTGCGCTGGCACGGCTTTATCTGTCGCACCGGTCATGCCCTCCACCTGCCTACCCAGGGCTTTTGAGTCTGCGTGGCGTCGCCGCGTTGGACAGTCGTGCCCGGTGTAGGCCGCCCATGCGCGTGGCTGTGTGGACAATCCAGGCACGACCCTCGTATACACGCCGTACCGAGGTCAGCTGGTTGGCCCGGCTCACTCCCCTCACGTCTATCGTGTGTCACGTCGTATCCTCTCACATCCGCACGCTCTGTGCGATGCACGCGCCTCATATGTGTTCGACGGCCCGGTCGTCGGCCGCGCGGAGATTCTCCAGGAAGCGTGCGAGAAGGTCGATTTGCGTCGGCGAGAGCGTCCCAGGATTGAAGGGCATCCCCGCGTGCCACGGCCGGCCGATCGCATCGAAGATAGCGCGCTGCCGGTCCGGCAAGACGCGCGGGGTCCAGAAGGTGGGCAGGCGGTCGGCGAACAGTTCGTGCCGCGTGTGTCTCCAGCGCCGTAGGAATGCGCGCTCGTGCGCTGTCGTTTCGGGGATCACCTCGCCCATCTGGAGTGCGTCGAGGACCACGCGCTCCAGATACCAGAACAGGTACGCGCCGATACTGTTGCGGGCGCGGAAATGGCGCGCGTCCTCCTCGACGCGCGGGTGGACGAAGGTGTCGTAGGGGTCCATCCACACCAGGTCGAAGCGCCGGCCGACCATAAGCGCGCGCACGTCGCCATGCTCGACCGTGATCTTGTCCAACTCGGGGCGGCCGACGAACGCGCCGCGGAACCAGCGGATCACATCCTCCTCGACCTCGAAGACGTGGACCCGCTTGACGGTGCGCTTGGCCGCCATGCGCAGCGGGACGTAGCCGAGGCCGAGGCCGGCGGTCCCGACGATGCCGTGCGCGGCCCTGATCGGCACGTAGCAGCTCTGGACCTCACGCGGTACGAGGCTCATCCACACCTTGCCGCGCACGCAGAGGGCGGGATAGCGCAGGGGGCGGCGCGCGATCATCGGCCAGTTGAGATAGTCTTCGGTGTCGCGATCGGCGCGCCCGTTGAGCCACCCGAACTCGACGTCGCCGACCGTCCGCGCGAGGGGCGCGCCGTACGCCGCGATCTCGGCCTGCGTATAGGCGATGCTGAACGGGTTCACGCGCCTACCTGCCCAGGGCTTCCAGGTCGGCCCACAGCGCGGCCCGCACCTGGTCACGCGGGGCTTGCCCCTCCGTCGATTCCAGTAGCACCACTGTTCGCAAGTCCGCGCCGGCAATCCAACCGTCGCGCACATGCCGCGGCCGTCGCGGCGCAGCGGCGGGGGGCGTACGGCCCTCCTCCACCGCTGTGGTCCCGCCTGTCACAATTGTGACAGACCTTCCCGCATTGTCGTGTTCACGGGACAGCTCCGAAGTGTCACCGATGGGAGGAGCTACCGTCACAATTGTGACAGGCCCCACATTCCCTCGATGGTCCGGTGCCGGTCGCACGGGGCGCGCGTCCGCAACCCCTGCCTCTGTCACAATTGTGACGGACGGGGAAGCGGGGGGCGCAAGGATGTCCTTCATGGTTAGTCGAGCGCCGGCTTCGGCCCGCTCCAGCAGGGCGCTCCGGCGCTCTGGGTTCTCGATGCGCGCCAGTTCGGCCGCGACGCTCGGGCCGACGGTACCGGCGCGCACGGCTTCCTCCACGGCGGGGTCGGCGATCAAACGGAGGCGGCGCGCGACGTGCTCGTGACTCTTCTTGACTCGTCCGGCCGCGTCGCGCAGGGAGAGCCCGAAACGCTCCATTAGCCGACGGTAGGCGTGCGCCTCGTCCAGCGGGTCGAGGTCAGCGCGCTGGACGTTCTCGATCAGGGCCAGCACCTCCATCTCCTCGTCGGAGAGGGCGCGTACTACGCAGGGAACATCGGCGAGGCCGACGAACTGGGCAGCGCGCCAGCGCCGCTCGCCGGCGCCGATCTGGTAGCGGTCGCCGACTTTACGCACGGTGAGCGGCTGCAGAACACCGTGTTCACGGATCGAGGCGGCCAACTCATCGAGTGCGGCTTGGTCGAACGTGGTGCGCGGCTGGAAGGGGTTGGGGTCGAGCAGGCCCACGGCGATCGTGCGCGCGCCGGGCAGGTCGCCGACGCCGGCGGGCCGTTGGCTCTTGAAGAGGTTGGCCAGCGGGTCGCGCGTGAGGGAGTGGTCGCCTTTAGGCATGGGTCGCCTCCGTCGCGGATTGCACGGCGAGCATAGGCGCAGGCAGGCTCCAGCGTGCGGCCAGTGCCGTGGCTATCTCGTCGTAGGCCAGGGCCAGGTCGCTCCGGGCGGCGTAGTGCATCACGGACACACCCTGTGCCGACGCCTCCGATGCCTTGACGCTACGCTTGACGCGGCCGAGGAAGGGAATTTGGCCGTCGAGGCGCGCTTGCACGGCGGTGGCCATCTCGCGGCCGTGGTTCGTGCGTTCGTCGACCATCGTGAGTACGTAGCCGGCGAGCCCCAGCGTCGCGTTCAATTCGCTTTTGCGCACGCGCGCGATCGTGTTGAGCAGGTAGCCCATGCCACGCACCGCTAGGAACTCGGGGACGAGGGGGATGAGCACCTCATCGGCGGCCGTGAGCGCGTTCAGGGTGAGCAGGCTGAGCGAGGGAGGGCAGTCGATCAGCACAATGTCGTAGGCATCAAGGGCGGGCTTGAGCAGGCCGCGCAGGGTATATTCGCGGCGGACGGCGTTGAGCAGTTCGATCTCGGCCGCGGCCAGATCGATGCTGGTGGGCAGCAGGTCGAGGGTCGGACCGATCGATTGGACAAGGTCGCCGGAGGGGTAGGGTTCACTCTCCTTAAGGTAGTACGTGAGCGCGTCGTACAGCGTGGTCGGTAGCGCGTCGGGGTCGAGGCCGGCGGCGATGGTGAGGCTCGCCTGGGGGTCGAGGTCCACCAGCAAGACGCGGTAGCCGCGATCGGCTAGGGCCGTGCCCAAAGCGAGAGTGCTGGTTGTCTTGCCCTGGCCGCCCTTCTGGTTGGCAAGGGCGATAACTTTCGCTGTGCTCATATGGTGTCGCCTCCTATTTTTTATGTCAATTATCATCGGTGTCGTGTTTGAGGTCGGGCATCAGTCCCTATCCTCCTCATCAGCGTCGGCGTCCAGGAGCAGCGCGTCGATCGCATCGAGCCGATCCAGCGCCGTCAACTCGTCGTCATCAAGCACGTCATCCACCCTATCGAGGTCGGCCAATCCGTCGCCGGTCGGTCCGTGGAAGGGGTCACGTCCTTCACGGGTCATCGGGCCATCTTACACTGCGACACAGGCCAGATGGTCCCGTAGCACGGCTGGCTATGAATAGCGATCTCGTGCACTCCGATGGCGGCCAGAGCCATGATAAGCACCACGGCGAACAGCAGCGTGACTGAGGCGAGGCGGTGAATCATACGCGCGCCCCCCACGTGGCGACGAGCGTCACGTGGCCGCCGAGGAACGCCCCGACGATGAATGTGATCCACGTTGGCACGGGCACGGGCACGTGGCCGCCGGCCGCGCGCAGCAGCAACTCCGCACACGCGCCGCCGGCGACGCTGTGCGGGCAGCGCATCGTCGGGGTAAGGCATGGTTCCGCGGTCACGGCGTGCTGCATGTCGGCGCGCAAGTCGGCCCGCGCGGCATCGTGATCACTCATAGGTCTCCTCCGTGTCCGTGGGAGCCTCGGACGTTTTATTGCCCGCAGCGGTTTTCCGCGCCTGCGCCTCGGCCACCTTGTTGAGCATGCGCTGTCTCTTGCGCGAGGGCTGCCCGACCTGGCCCAGGTGGTGCGCGCGGTAGGCGTCGATCGCGGCCTGCGAGACGAGGCGAGTGCGCGGGCTAGCCAATTCGGACTCCATGAGGCCGCGCTTAATCGCGGTCTGGACGGCGATCTGCTTGACGCCGAGCATCTCGGCGACTTGAGTCGTCGTGTAGCGGGCAACGGTGTAGAGGGGATCGTCGTGTTTTTTCGGCATACTCGTAGCGTACCGCGTGGCGCGGCGTCCCGACAGGGATAGCACACATGAGGGTGCTATTGCGGGTATCATCATCGCCATCATGGCTACCTCCCCATCATCTGTTCCGTGATAAAGGGGGTGCGGGTATGCCTGCGCCCCCCTGCGCGATCTGCCCTCCTTTCGCGTCTATGCAGCTCGTCGGCGAGGCAGTCCCTCGGCCTCATAGGTGGCGTCGAGCGCCACACCGAGGGCGCGGACCATGTGGCGCAGGGAGACGTCCTCGCTCAGCCCACTGGTCAGCCGGGCCGCGATCACGGCGACGCCGTCAGCACCGTCGCGTGGTCCCAGTGGCCGAGTAGCCGGCTGATCCACCGGGCCGGGAACGGCGCGTTGCACGCACGCGTGGGCCAGGTCAACCGTGCGCGCATCAGGTACATCGCCACCTGGCGGGCCTCCGTGAGCGGATACGCGCAGTAGGGGGAGCGGAGGTGCGCCGGGGTCAGGGCGACGGCGACGGCGACGGCTTGGTGGATACGGCGGGCTTCGGCGCGTTGCGCGCGACGGAACCGGAGGAGCGCCGCGTGGCGCTCGGCGTCGTGGCTGTTAGGATGCATCGTCGAATCCTTCCGTGTCGTTGGCATAGGGACCCAACGCCCCCAGGCCTTCGTCCATGTGGCGGACGCGCGCGTGTTCGTCCTCATACAACGCCTCGAAGGCGGCGACGAGCAGCGTGCGGCCCCAGGGGGCCAGGGCATCGTCGTCGGTGGCGTCGAGCACGTCGAGAGCCTGCGCGGCACGCACGGCCAGGGTCTCCGCGTCCGCCTTCTGGGCGCGGAATAGGCGGGCGATCTGGCGGCATGCCGTCGCCGTCAGTCTTATGTCAACGATGTCCATCGCGTATTTCTCCTACCAGTCCCCTGGCGTCGCCACCGGCGTTTCTGCATGCGTCGCCCCGGTCAGGCATCCCCAGAACCTCACCGATGGGGCGCAGGTCGGCGAGGGCGCGCAGTTCCGTCCCCTTGGACGCGTGCGGCTCCAAGGCGGCCCAGGCATCCCTGGCTTGTGTGATCCAGGTGCTACGCGGCTTTCTGATGGTCCAGGTCATCGGTCTGTCCTCCTTTGCGTGGTGTGATGTCGTGGGTGTGGCAGGCGTCGCAGTGGAAAATGAATGAGCTGGGGTCGACGTTCACGCACTCGTCACCGGCGTAGGACGGCCAGGGCGCGGCGTCGGCGGGATCGCCGGTGTCGTTGATCGTGGTGACGTGGCAGGCGTGGCGCTCGTCGTAGAGCACGCGCAGGTCGGCGCTGCCACAATACGGGCAGGTCCAGGTGACGCCGAGGGCGTCCGGGGTGGAGGGGTGGATCGGCGTCATCGTGGGCATGGTTTGATCCATCGGTCCTGTCTCCTTTCAGGGCTGGCTGGGGGGAGTGGCAGGCGGCCTGTGCATGGTGATGGGTAGAAGGGGAGCGCGTTGTCCAGGCTGATGCCGTTGGAGAGGACCACGCCGCGCGCCCTGGCCCTCTCTTTCAGGGGATTAGGCGGCGCGCGCCGCATCGAGCGCGGGCATGATCTCCTCCATGAGCGCGGTGACGCCGGCTCTAATGGCGTTGAGGTTGGCGGCGAGGGTGGCGCGCGAGACCTTGTACAAGGCAAGGTAGGTCGGCGTGTTGGGGGTCGGGATCGCGAGCGCGGCGCACACGCAATAGGCGACACTTTCCGCTTGACACTCGGCCTGTTGGGTGGTGAAGGTGTGGCGCTCCTCGGCGCGGTGCATCCGTTCGTGACACATTTCATGAACAAGAGTTTTGCAGAGGTTGCCGGCGGGGTTGCCCTCCTTCAAGTCGATGCGTCCGTCGCCGTAGCTCACGCCGTTGGCGTCCTGAATAAGGCGCGGCTTAAACGCAACGCGCAAGCCGCCACGCTCCGCGATCTCGACAAGCTGCCGGAGGAGCGTATCGTAGCGGTCGCCTTCGACGGCGTGAACGGTCAGCGCGGGCAGGTCGTCGCCCTCAGTGTCAGCCAGATCGAACACGTACCCCGTGCGGAATCTTAGGGCGATCACGGCGTCATCGCCCGCGTCAGTCTTGCCCTTATCGGGGTGGGGCACAAGATGGCGATGCCTGTCGCGCCCTTCTTGACCTGCCGGCCGAGCACCTGCCACGCACGGTAGCCGGCCACCCGTACCGCGTCGGGGCGCTGTAGGGCGATCAGGGCGCAATTGTGGGCGCTGTAGGTGTAAAAGCGGCTCAGGGTGGTGAGATAGCGGGTGAGTTCGGCGCTCTGCGCGGCCTGGTCGGTCTCGTCGGCGAGGCGCTGCATCCATTGGTCGATCTTAGCGAGGCTATCGACAGTGGGATTGGTACGCTCAGTGGTCATTAGTTATTACTCCATCGGTCATGAGGGGGAGGGCTGGCGAGGATGCCAGCCCTCGGCGGGCGCTACCAGGCGTGCCAGGGGATAGACAAGGGGAGTGGGGCGCGGAGGGGTGGCGGGTCCGCGTCCTCATCCCTGCCTGGCTGATCGTTCTCGGTCATAGCCTGCCGGTAGGCGTCGCGGTAGGTGATCAAGCGGGTGATCGTCGTATCGAGGAGGGTGAGGAGGGCGGTAGCGTCGGGGAGGGCGAGGGATGCGACAACCTCCGTCGCGCCAATGGGGTCAAGGGGGCGAAAGGTGACGGTCACGGACACGTCGCCGTCGTCGAGGGTGATGGCGGAATGGGGCGGTATACTGGGGATGCTGGCCGCGAGGTGGGTAGCGGGTATGGCGTGGATGGTCATCTCAATCTATCCTTTTCCGTGGGTCGGTGGACAGTGGGCGGGGGCCTTCACTCCCCGCCCACTTTTTTATGTAGGGTGTCTAGTATTACAACGAGACGTGAGGAGGAGTAGGATAAAGGGGACGGGGGACACGGGATACGCAGGGCACGGGGAGGGGTAGCAAGGCAGATGCAGATGCGGGAGCAGCAGGATATCAGGGATCTGA
>JAABUM010003473.1_pt1 | contig 19225 bp, 19 predicted proteins | sample 5559161 | NCBI WGS metagenome assembly JAABUM01 (sample SAMN10711868, study PRJNA513369) | rock metagenome | isolation source: Antarctica rocks | place: Antarctica: Victoria Land, Siegfried Peak nord | reverse complement strand
AGCGAAAGACTGCACTCGGGCCTGGGCTACCAGACACCCAGCGAAACCCATGCCGGCTACCAAACAGCGGCGTGAGAGCACAAAAGACCATGTCCGAGAATCGCGGGGCAGATCATGCGACGTCGGTGGTGCCGAAAATATCGTAGATGCCGTAACTGCGGAGGACTGTGTAGCCGACGAACTTGTAGTTGCTGCTGATGTTGAGCAGAAGATCGTCCACGCTCCTGCCCTCGAAAAGCGTGTTGTCTGGGTTGTCGAAAGCGTCTGCTGGAGCGTTCCAGGTGGCGGCGATGAAAAAGCCCTTGCCTTGCATATGCCCTCCCGTGCCGTACTGACGGGTGGGGTCGGAGCGTGTGCGCCCGTCGTTGTCGAGTAGCTTCTTGCTCTTCAGGCCCGCATTGAAAACCTCGTCGATGTAGCGTTTGTAGATCCATGGAGCACCGAACCAGTTAATCGAGGTCTGCAAAACCACGAGATCGGCGTCGAGGTGGCGTCGCACCTCGACCTCCGGATCGAAGGACTCCTCGACTACGGTCTCGGTGACGTCATGGCCGCGAGCCCCCAGGTGCGCCTTCGCCTTCTCGGCCATCGCGTGGTTGAGGGTGCCTTCCGACCAGTTCGGATAGGTCAGGTGCGCGTTGACGATATGAACCCTCATCGGTTTTCGACCTCCAGGGATGGTGACAGCGAGATGGTCTAGTTTCTTGCTTCGACTCTCAAAGCACAAGGTGGTTCGAGAGTCAAAAAAGGCGGCAGCCAGGACGATTCGGATCTCGCCGACGCCATCAAAGTTTTTTGCTTCGGAGCCAGGTGCGGATGGCCTGGATGTGTTCTGCCTTGCGTTCCAGAGGCAGCCAGTGTCCGGCGGGCATGCTCGTCACGGTGAGGTCTGTGCAAGCCACGCGCATCGGGTCGCCCTGAGGGTTTCCGGTGGTGCTGCAGATCTGATCCCACTCGCCGTTGATGAACAGCACCGGCTGCGACAGGCGGCCCCCATCGGGCGCCGTGCGAGCGTAGGCGATGTTGGCGTCATCGTTGACGTACCACGCGCAGGGGGGTCGGGAGCCGTGGGCCGTGAAAGCCCGTACCAGCACGTCGAAGTCCGCCGGAGGCCAGAGAGCCGGGTCGGCTTGGGTCGGCGGGGCCCGGTGCGTAGCGCCAAAGCGCCCTCCGTTGCGCGTGACCAGCGCGTTCGGCGAAACCTTGCCGATGGTGGCGGGGCTGCCTGTCTGAAAGACCGACGCCAGCGATGCTGCCTGGTCCGCGTCGAGGTCGGCGACCGCCGCCTCGAAGTGCGTCGTGTAGTACCGGTAGTAGTCCCACTGGCCATCCGGATGCTGGTCGGCCGGGTAGATCGTTCGGTCAACCAGCGGGACGAGCGTGGGCAGGGCGTTTGCATCGGGGAAATACGCCAACGAGGTCAGCACGACGCCGCGGCTGCGCTCGGGCTCGTGCGCGGCCAATGCACCGGCCACCACGCTGCCCCAGTCGTGGCCGACCCAGATCGCCGGCTTGCCGCCGAGGTGGTCATGAAGCTCTGCCATATCTCCGACGACTTCTTCGATGGTGTAAGCGTCGTTGGGCGCAGGCGCGGAAGAACGGCCGTAGCCGCGCAGATCAGGAGCGATGCAGCGCCAACCCTCGGCGGCGAACGCGTCCATCTGGGCGCGCCACATCAAACCGATGCTCGGCCAGCCGTGGAGAAAGATCATCAGCGGTCCGCCGGCCGGCCCGCCCTCGATATAGTGCGTCCTCTGACGAGGCGTGCTGAGAGTGTGGTCGTCAGTTTGGGCGGATTGCAGCACGGGTTCTCCTGGGTTGGTGGGGTCGGTTTGCGTCGCCGGGGTCATCGGGCTCTGGTCTCCTGGCGTGTCGCGACGAACACGGCGGTGGCCAGGAGGGCTGTTGCTGTGCTGTAGGCCTCGGCGGTCGGGATGAGTGTCGAGCTCCGGGTTCAGTGGGATCCGCCGTCTAACCTGCCCCGCTCCCTGCTCGCCGGTTCCCTGGTGCGTTCGCGGCTCATGCTGCGCTGACCGGTGCTGAGCGGCGGGCGAGCAACGCGGCGGTGATGGCGACCAGAGGCAGGATGGCCGCGACGGCCAGGGCGTCGGCCAGGGGCAATCCGGCCGAGAGGCCGCCGACGACGGCGGGGCCCACCGAGCTGCCGCCGTAGATCAGGAAGTCCAGCAGGCCCTGGGCGCTCTGCTGCTGGCGCTGCACGACCAGGGAGGGGACCAGGCCGAAGAGCACCGTCTGGCCGGCGGCGAAGGCGGCGGTGGTCAGCGCGAGCCCAAGCACGGTGAGCACTGGTTGCGCAGGGGCCAGCGCGGCGAGCAGGACCCCCGCGGTGCTCACCGCGCCAAGGCAGAGCGCGACGGCGGTGATGGAGGCGCGCTGGGCCAGGGTGCGCACGAGTCTGGCTCCGAGGACGGAGAACGCCGCGCACGGCAGCAGGGCTGCTCCGATCGCCGGGGGGCTCCAGCGCGTGGCGGCCTCGATCAGCGCCGGTGCGGCGAACAGCGTGCCGTAGTAGGCGGCGAAGACGGTCAGGCCGATGATCCCGGTGGCCACGAAGTACGGCGCGGCCACAACTGAGCGGGGCACGAAGCCGTCGGGGTCGCGGCGTACGTGGGCGACTAGGGCGAGCACGGCTGCGACGGCCGCGGCGGCCAGGGCCAGGACCACCGTGAGCGGCAGGGCTGTGGAGGGCGCCTGCAGCAGCACGACCACCGCGCCCCCGAGCAGGGTGAGCAGGATCGCGCCGAGGGGGTCGATGCGCGTGGCGGGGTCGCGGTCGGTGGGGGCCAGGCGCGCGGCCGGGACCAGCACGAGCACGGCCAGGGCGGGCAGGGCGACCACGAGGCGCCACCCGGGCCAGGCGGTCAGCAGGCCCCCGAGCAGGGTCCCGCAGGCAGAGGCGGTGGTGCCGATCGCGGCGACGATGGCCAGCGCTCGTCCGCGCTCGGCCCCGTCCAGGCGCGCGGCGATCGTCGCGTACCCGCTGATCACCATCGCGCCGGCGCCGAGGCCGCCGACGGCGCGCCCGGCGACCAGCACGCCGAGGCCGGGGGCAAGTGCCGCCACGAGCGAGCCGACGGTGACCAGCGCCACGCCGGCCACCACGCAGGCGCGCAGCCCGACACGAGCGGAGAGGCGGCCGAAGAAGGGCATGGCGACCGCGGAGCACAGCGCCCAGGAGGCCAGCACCCACGAGGACGCCCCAAACGGCACCCCGAGGGAGCGGGCGATGGTGGGCAGGGCGACCGAGGGTGCGCCCAGGGCGACGAAGGAGGGCACCAGCAGGGCGCCGAAGACCACCCCCGTCCTGGTCGCGGAGACCGGCGCGGCCACGTCCCCACTCACTCCAGCGCCGCCTGCGCGATCAGCGCGGCGAACGCCCGAGGGGCCTCCAGGGGGGTGAAGTGCCCCACCCCGTCCGCCCAGGTGATGGTGACGTCGGAGAAGAAGGCGTCGAGCCGGTCGGAGAAGTCGCGGGGGAAGGTGGGGTCGAACTCCTGCCACAGCACGCGCACGGGCATCGCCAGGCGGTCCTGGCGCGCCGGGGCCTGCTCGGCGGTGGCGCCCTCGATCAGCCCGCCGCCCGCGCGGTACCAGGCGATCGAGGCCGCGAACGCCCCAGGGGGGCCGTAGACCTCGACGAGGTGCTCCAGGTCGGCCTCGGCGAGCTGGAAGCCCGGGCCCGACCAGTGCTGGTAGCGGTCGCGCAGGTACTGCCGCACCAGGTCGGGCTGGCCGTCCAGGAGGGTTTCGGCCAGGCCGGAGCGGTGGAAGCCGATGTACCACAGCTCGCTGACCGTCGGGGGGATCAGGATGCGAGCTCCGGCGCCGGGCAGCGGGGGCGAGAGCACCAGCGCGCGCGGCAGGTTGGGACGCGCGCGCGCCAGGGTCTGGGTGATCCGGCTGCCGATGTCGTAGCCGGCGATCACGGGCCGGTCCAGGCCGAGCTCGTCGATCAGGGCGAGCACGCTGCGCGCCTGCGAGGCCGCGTCGTAGCTCCCCTGCGGCTCGCGGCGGTGCTTGTCCGAGCCGCCGAAGCCGCGCAGGTCCGGGGCAACCACCTCGAGCTCGGCGGGCAGCAGGGGCAGCACCGCACGCCAGTCGGCGCGGTCCCCCGGCCAGCCGTGCACCAGCACCACCGACCTCCCGCTGCCGCGCCGGTGGTCGTAGGCCAACCGGAAACCGTCCACGGGTGATCCCCAGGGCATCGCGCCGTCCTCCCCCGCCACCACGCGCTCACGTGATGACCCAGGAGACCACCGATCCCGGCGGGGATCGATGAGCGGTCCGCCGTCGACCGTTCAGTAAGGTTGAACGATCCGTTCGTGAGGAACCATTGAGGAGGGTGCGGGTGGACAGCCGGGACCTGCTCTTCTTCACCACCGTCGCCGAGGAGTTGCACTTCGCCCGCGCGGCCGCGCGGCTGTACATCGTGCCGGCCACGGTCACCCAGCGCGTGCGTGCCCTGGAGGCGGAGCTGGGGGTGGCTTTGTTCGAGCGCACCAGCCGCCGCGTGGCCCTGACCCCCGCGGGCAGGCGCCTGCTGGAGCCCGCGCGCGCGATCTTGGACGGCCTCGACGCGATGGCCGACCTAGCCCGCTCCTTGGCGCTGGGCAGCGCCGGCCATGTCCGGGTGGGCTTGGCGCCGAACCTGGGCACGATCGGGGCCCGGTTTACCGCCGATCTTCTGGCCCGCCTCCCGGGTCTGGAGACGGTGGGGGAGTCCATGTGGAGCAGCCAGGCTCTGGACGCGGTGACCAGGGGTGACATCGCCGCGGCCGTGGTGCGCGGCCCCATCGATCGCCCGGGGCTGGACTTGAAGTTCCTCGGCTCCCACCACGACGGCTTCGTGGCGCTGGCGCCGGACGACCCGCTGGCCACCCAGCAGCAGGTCTCGGTCCAAGACTTCCAGGCCCGCCCGTTCCTGATCACCGAGCGGTCCCTAGCGCCGACCGTGCACGACGGCACGGTCGCCTTCTTCGCCGCCCACGGCGTCGCCCCGATCTGGCGACACCACCGGCTGATGGGCTACGAGCAGATCGCCCCGTTCGTCGCAGCCGGATACGCCGCCACCCTGGTCCACTCCACCCTGGTCCACCCCCACCGCGGGGAGGTCGATCTGCCCGGGGTGCGCGTCCTGCCATTGGTCGAGGCCGCCCCAAGCTATGAGGTAGCCGTCGCCTGGCGCCAGAACGAGCGCTCACCCCTGGCCGCGACGCTGGCGCGCTGGACCCCATCAGGCCAACCGCGCACCGCGGCGGCACGAAGTGCCGACCCCGCACCGATCGCCGGCCCCGTGAAAGGTTGAAGTGGTGCAGGTCTACACCACTTCGACGCGGGTCCACCGTGGTGGGCGAACCCTGAGGAGCGAAGAGCTCTGCGGGTCCGGCTGCCGACCGGGTTGCTGCCAGGCGTGCACGGCTCCGTCGGCAGCCCGGTCAAGGTCGGTGCGGTTGGAGCCGTCGCGGGCGCACGCCTCCATCCCGGCCAGCACGGTGTCGATGCCGTCGTCGATGCGAGGGCGGTGTTCCCCCGCAAGCGGGAGGTGCCCCCACCCAGCGGCTGGGTGTCGATCCCGGCGGGTTGGGCCAGGTCGACCAGGGCCAGGAACTGCTCGCAGACCGGCTTGAGGATGGATGATTGCAGGGCGGGCACAGGGAAACCCCCAGATCACGAAGCGTCAGCAACTCCATGATCGGGCAGATCTCTGTGCCCGTGCTTGCTGTGCTTCGTCAACCAGCCCGCTCAGCACCTACTGGCGGACGGCCTAAACCATGGAACGGCGAGGGCCCCAGCCCCCGATTTCCGGCATGCCGGTGACGTACATATTGCTGGTCGGGTTCAGCGAGCACCGGGCCTATCGCCTCGACGTCGGCGGCAGCGAGGAGGCGCAGCGCCACCTCGGGACCGACCAGAGGACGAGCAAGTCGTAGCGGCGCGCTGGCCGACCTGCATCAGAGCGCGGCGAGGATCGCTGCGGCGACCTCGTCGGGGTGGGTCATCAGCGCCAGGTGCCCGCCCGGCACCATGACGGGTTCCACGCCGGCGCGCTGGGCGAACGTCGCCCCGGGTAGCGGCAAACCGCCGACGGTGTCCTCCTGCGCCAGGACGTAGGCCGCCGGGATCCCGGCGGCCACCAGGTCGACGTCGTGGGCGGGGTCGCGGAGGTAACGGCTCGGCTCCGGGACGAACAGCTCGAAGAGGAGCTGCTGCGCCTGCGCCGGCGCGCCGGGGAGCATGACGAACTGGATCGCCTCCAGCGGGATCGTCACCGAGCCGTCCGATGACGCATCCGCGGACTGCCGGCTGGAGTCCCGGTTGACCCCCAGCCTCTCGTCGTCGACCGACACCCCCTCCAACGGCACGTAGGCGTCCACGAAGACGACCTTCACCACACGCTCCCTCAGCCGTACGGCGGCCGCGGCGGCGGGCGTCCCACCCCCGCTGTGGGCGACCAGGACCACAGGACCCTGCACCCTGGTCACCGCGTCGGCGACGTGGACGATCGCGTCCTCCAGCGTCAGGCCAGTGCGGTCATCCCCCGGAGCCAGGCCCGGAAGCGTCAGCGTCGTGACGCCGTGCCCCGCCGCGGCCACCCGAGTGGCAACCGGGATCCAGGACCAGCCGCCCAGCCAAGCACCGGGGACGAACACGACATGGGCGATGTCAGCCACGCTCGTCATGTTCACACGATCGGTCGCGCCCGTCCGGAGCGCACTTAGCTCAAGGTCTTCTTGAAGAAGACGGCGGAGTCTTCGTAGTCCAGTGCGGCGTAGACGGTCCTGCTCGTCGACTGGCGAGGGCGAGGTAGCCCGCGCCGATGGCTCGAGCCCAGTCCTCGGCGTGCTCCATGAGGCGACGTCCGATGCCGGAACGTCTGCTGCTCTGATCAGTCGAGCCCGCCGGATCACCTCATGGCAGCAAGCCGAAGCCGGATGTCGAGCGGGTGGAAGACGGCGAACTCGTCCCGCGCGAGACGGCGCAGCGCCGGGAGGTCGGCTGCGGTGAGGAGCCGGTTGGTGGCGACGACCTCGACGAAGGGTCGGTCCGGGTTCCGTCCCGGGTAGCGGGGACCGGCCAGGACGGTCAGGTCGTCACCGGCGGGGAGCCAGCGGTTGAGGAACATCTCCGGGGGAGCGCTGCTGGCTGGTTGGTGGACGGCGAAGTCGCGTGCCCACTCGAGGTCGCGGCCAGCGACGTCGACTTCACAGCTCAGTTGCTCGCGCAGCGCGCCCAGCCGGTCCGACCGCGGGACCCAGGCGTGGACGGCCGGGTGCAGGCCACCGTCGGCGATCTCCGCGAGTCCCGCGATCCCCGGGAAGTCGGCCACGACCGGACTGTGTCACCCGACCCCGACGCCGAGCCGGTCATGAACGGGCGCGGGTGGCGGACTCGACGAGGTCGGCCCGGCCGGCGGGTGGCCCGGCGGGGACGTCGACGAAAGTGAATCCGTGGTCCCGGTAGACCTGTTCGTGGACTGCTTGGAAGGTGAGGGAGTCGGCAAAGGTGATCCGGCGTACCGGAGTGGGTCGGATGAACCGGAGCGGGCGGATGAGGAAGACGGTCGGCTCGTACAGCCGTTCGGCGAGGACCCGGTGGACCTCGGTGCGCAGCGCCGGGGTCACGGGCCGGTCGAGGTACTGGGCCAGGGCGAGGGTGCACAGCGGTGAGCGGTCATAGATCTGCATGGTGGTGTCCGCGCGAACGGGTGCCTGTTGCCGTTGGCGTTGTAGGGCGATGATCCGGTCGCAGAAGTCGTCCCAGGTCCAGGGCTGGTCGATCCCGTCGGCTTGGAGGGCGGCGATGACGTCGGTGGCCGCCTCCTGGATGACCGGCCATCCCTGGGCGGTGAGTGCGTGGAGCAGCACGGTCTTCCCGGCGCCGGGGGCGCCGGTGAGCACGTAGCGGCGGATCACGGGTTGCCGACGGCTGAGCGGGGCGGGCAGCCGCGGACCAGGCCGTCGTCCGCCCGCGCACTCCGCGCTGGCCGGCTGAGGTCCGGCGAGGCTACGAGGGCGTCAGGTCTGGAGGAACCCGCCAGGGTGCACCGCGTCGATGAGCGCTGTCCGGACCTGCTCGGTTGGGTCGGCGCCACCCTCGGCCAGGGCGTCCAGCGCCGCACCGACGACTGGCGGTGCGGTGGTGCTCTCGATGTCGACCCGAGGCATCACCTGTGCGAGCTCGCGGGTGGTCGCGGTCCGCAGGACTGCGTGCTCGGAGGTCATGAGCGAGCCCCCAAGAGCGACCGGGACACGGTCGGCGGCCAGGTCGAAGCCGGCCCGGCGGGCCGCGGCTGCTGCGTACTCGGCGAAGGACCGTGCCTGCCCGGTGACGATCCGGACAGCGGCCGGGTCACCGGCGTCCGCGGCTCCCAGCACCGCGCGCGCCGCCCGGCGCTTCTCCGGCCCGGGGAGTGCGTCGACCCTGCGGGTGAACAGCTCCAGCAGGGACGCGACGTCCCGGCAGCCGAACACCTCCAGCAGGAGAGGCGTCAGGCAGGTCGGTGGTTCTATGCCCAGGCTCGCGCGCACAACGGTCCGGAAGGCCGCGTCCCCGAGGGAGACGCCGCCGATGTCGTCCTGGATCCACCACGACACGCTGAACTCTGCTCCTGCCGGACCTCGCGCGGCGATGGCCGGCCCCGTCCCGGCGATCACCGACACACCGGCGCCCGTCAACGACGCCAGGCGGATCAGGGAGAAGCCGTCGTTCTTGGCGCTCCACGACTGCAGACCTGGGAACGAGGTCTTCACGGCCGCGTCCCAGAAGGCGTCGTCGGCGGTCCAGTCGATCCCCGCCAGCCGGAACGCCGCGTGCTCGATCCGCGCCACCGTCGTGCTCGCGGCGGCCAGAGCCGCGCGCACAGCTGCGCTGACCTGTCCGACGGCCGCCGCCGCCCCGGGAGCCGCGTAGATGTCCCCTGCGTCGGCCCGCCCGCGACCGGTGATCTCACCGGTTGCGGTGCACACGACAGCCACCGTCTTGGAGTTGCCCGCGTCGACCGCGAGGAACTCCCGGCTCACCGAAGCAGCCGGTCGGGCAGGAAGTCGCGGTTGGCCCACGCGAGGTCGTCGTAGAGCTCCTCGGCGACGGCGAGGGTGGAAACGAACGGGTGCGCCACCAGAGCCCGGATCGCATCGGCGCGAGTGCCCTCCCAGGCCGCGACCGCTGCCAGTCGCTGGTACTCGGCAAGGGTCTGGGTGATCCCACGTACTGCGTGCGGCAACGGCTGCTGGGGGATCGGGTGCGTCCCGGTGCTGTCGACCCGACACCAGAGCTCCACGACCGTGTCCTCGTCGAAGCCGGGAAGTGCGCCGCCGGTGTTGAGGACGTTGACCGGGTGCAGCGACCCGGTGTCGTTGTAGTGGGCGCTCATCACGTCGATCGCGAGCTCGAGTTCGTGGATCCCACCGCGGGACCGGCCCGGGTCCAGGGTCGGGGTGCTCGCAGCGGCCTGTTCGCTGTAGTGACGCCAGTAGTCCGGGATGGCCTCCAGGATGACCCCGGCGCGGGTCAGTCGCTTCGCCTGCTGCTCGCGGAAGAACTCATCGCCGAAGTAGTAGTAGCGGAAGTAGTCGGCCGGGACCGACCGCATGGCGACCGCCAGGTGCAGCATGCGCTTGCTCCACACGTCCACGCCCGGGTCGTCGCGGACGCGCTCCCACGCCTCGTCCAGCAGGGGCAGCAGGTCCGCACCGTCGTAGAGGTGGGTGGTGGACCAGCAGTTGTGGTTGACCCCCGCCATCCGGACCTCGGCGCGCGCCGGGTCGAGTCCGGCGGTCTGCAGCACCCACTCGGGAAAGATGATCGGGCCCTCGCACATGGACCAGATGGGGACATCGGTGTTGTCCGTGACGGCCTGGGAGACGATGTTGACCGGGTTCGTGTAGTTGAACACCCGCGCAGACGGGGCCACCGCGGCGAGGTCGGTGAGGATGCCCTTGAAGGCCTGCACCGAGCGCAGCGCCATCATCAGACCACCGGGACCCTGTGTCTCCTGGCCGATGACCCCGTGGCGCATGGGGATCAGCTCGTCCTGCTGGCGCATCTCGAACCCGCCGGGACGGAAGCTTGTCAGGACCGCGTCGCAGTCGGTGAGCCCCGCCCGACGGTCGGTGGTCGCCGACACGGTGATGTCGAGCCCGGCGTTGCGCGCCATCTTCTCCGCGATTGTGCGGACGATCTCCAGTCGCTCGGCGTCGAGGTCGACGAGTACGACCTCGGAGCCGTCGAACTCCGTGCCGTGAGAGAGCAGTGATGCCATCGTCCCTGCCGCGCGGGAGGAGCCGCCGCCGATGTACGCGAGCTTGATCCGGGCCATGCGAGGTCCTTTCGAGAGGAGTGTCAGCCGGGGACGTGCAGGAGGCCGGCCGCGTCCTCGGCGGCGCGGTCGACGAGCAGGGCGGGGGAGCGGCACTCGGTGACGACGGTGGCGGGCCATCCGGGCTCGTACTCGGTCGCAGCGGTCAGGCGGCTGACGGCCCGGCCCTTGTCCGAGCCGTGACAGAGCATCAGCACCGACCTGGACAGCGAGCTGATCGTCTCGATGCCGACGGTGACCCCGAAGTGAGGGACGTGGGAGAGGTCCCCACCGAAGGACGGGAACGTGGCCAGGTTGTCGGTTCGCGTCGAGTCGGGGAGTCGGACGACACGGGTCCGGCTGTCCCGTGCCGATCCGGCGGGGTTGAACGCGATGTGGCCGTCGGAGGCTCCGGATGCCAGCAGGAAAAGGTCGACACCCCCAGCGTCGTCCAGCCGGTCGTCGTAGGCCTCCGGGGCCGCTGGGTCGGGCAGCCAGAGGTTGTCGGCCGGGATCCTGCGCTCGGCCGACAGCGACGCGTTGATCCGGCCGAGGATGTCGCGGCGGCCGAACCGTTCGCACGAGTGCGGTGCTCGTGGGTCCTCCCGTACGAGCCGGCCCGCATCGTCCGGCACCAGGTAGTCGTCCATCATCACGATCACCAGGCGGGACAGGTCGAGGTCCGTCCGGGATGCCAGGTCGGCCAGCGCCTGGTAGGTCGAGGACGCGCTGCGTCCACCCGGGCAGCCCAGCAGGAAGCGGCGTGCTCCGGCGGTGGCGATCGCATCGGCGACGAGCCGGGCGGCGGCGTCACCGAGCCCGGTCGCGTCGGGGAAGACCTGCGGGCGAAGGTGCACGGGTGCTCCCTGTTCGGCGGTGGCGGGCGGGGGCCGGGTGGCGCCCACTCCTGTGGAGCTCGGAGATGTGGCACTCACTCCTTCAGAGCCCCGCCGAGCACCCCGTGGATGAAGCTGCGCTGGAAGAACGCGTACAGCACGACGACGGGGGCGCAGATGATCAGGGCTGCGGCGGCCATGAGGTTGAACTCGGTGGTGAACCGACCCTGGAAGTTGCCGAGAGCGAGGGTCACTGGTTGCAGCTGCGGGCTGGAGATGAAGACGAGGGAGAGGAAGTAGTCGTTCCAGGTCCACATGAAGTTCAGCAGAACCAGGGTCAGCAGGGCTGGGCGGCCCACCGGCACGAGGACCCGCCACAGGGTCCGCCAGGTCCCGGCGCCGTCGAGCTGCGCGGCCTCGAGCATCGAGCGCGGCATCGCCCGGAAGGTCGCCCGCATCCAGAAGGCCCCGAACGGGACGCCCATGCCCACGTGGATGGCGATGAGCCCCACCCAGGTGTCGGTCAGCCCGATCTGGCGGAACTGGTAGTAGAGGGGGATGACGATGACCTCGGTGGAGATCATCAGCCCCAGCAGGATGAGCGGGAACAACACCCGGGATCCCCATGCGTTCAGCACGCCGAGGGCGTAGCCGGACAGGATGGCCAGCAGTGCCTGGATCGCCACGGCACTGACCGTGATGGTCAGGCTGGCGAGCATCGCGTCACCGAACCCGCCGCGGGTCCACGCGTCGACGAAGTTGCTCCACTGCAGGCCCGCCAGCACGGGTTGCCCGGACGGGTCCGGGCTGATGGCCGCGAGCACGGCGTAGCCCACCGGCAGGACGACCACGGCGGTGAACAGCAGCAACACGAAGTAGTTGACGATCTTCTCCCGCGCGCTGGTCACGCGTCGTCCCGATCCGACACGCGCTGCACCAGCACGGCGACCAGCAGGGAGAACACGGCCAGGACGATGCCGATGGCCGCGGCGGCGCCGACGTCGGGGTTCTGGAAGGCCCGGCGGTACAGCAGCAGGGCCGGGGTGATGGTGGCCGTGCCCGGACCACCCTGCGTCGTGAGCCACACCAGGTCGAAGGTCCGCAGCGCAGCCGTGACGGTGATGGTCAGGGCGATCGCGAGCTGAGGCCGCAACCCGCGCAGGGTGATCGTGAAGAACTCGCGCACCGGCCCGGCGCCGTCGACCCGGATCGCCTCGAACAGCTCCTGGGGGATCGACTGAGCACCCGAGACGAACAGGACCATGCAGAACCCGAAGGTGACCCAGGTCCCGATCAGTCCCAGTGACACCAATGCCCACGCCGGGTCACCCAGCCAGGTGTGGGTGAACGCACCCAGACCGACCGCGTCCATCGCGCTGTCCAACGGTCCACCCGGCTGGTAGATGCGCTTCCACAGCACGGCGATTACCACGCTGGTGATGACCTGGGGCAGGAAGAGGATCCAGCGGAAGACCGCCTGTCCGCGCAGGCCTCTCTTGGACAGGATCGCGGCCGAGAGCAGGCCCAGACAGATCGGCAGCAGCGCGAAGAAGCCGACGAGCACCACCACGTGCTCGACGGCCTGTGCCAGCTCGGGGTCGGTGAAGAACGCCTGGTAGTTGCCGAGCCCGACCCAGACCGGGGTGGTGACCCCGTCCCACTGGTAGAGCGAGTACGACGCGGACTGCACCAGCGGGACCAGGACGATCCAGGTGTAGGCGGCCAGGGCCGGGGCCAGGTACAACAGGCCCACCCAGCGGGACCGGCGCACGTGTGGCCGGACGCGTCCCGCGGTCACCTCCTGTGCAGCGGTCCGTGCCCCGGAGGGTCGCAGCGCCGTCTGGCTCGTCGCCATCTCAGCAGGCCATCTCAGGTCGCCATGCTCACGTCGTCTTGTGGAACTGGTCGTAGTCGGCCTGCCCGGCGCTGACGAGCTGCTCGGGGGTGGCGTGCCCGGCGAGCAGCAGCTGGGTCTGTCCGCCGACGATCTCCAGCATGTTGGGGCTGGCCCAGTCGAAGAACGGGACAAAGCCGTCAGCGCCGGCGACGGTGTCGGTCTGGGCGACCTCGGTCGCGAACACCGTTCCGGTCGGCGCCTTGGTTCCAGCAGCCTGGATCGGGAGCATGCCTGAGTCGACCGCCAGCTGGTTCATCGGCGCGGACTGCAGGAAGTTCAGGAACGCGGCCGCGGCGTCGGGGTGCGGCGTCCGCCCCGAGATACCGAATACTGCGCTCGGGCCGCCGACGGCGACCTGGCCCCCGCCTGTCGGCTGCGGGAACTGGAGGCGCGCGAAGGACGCGCCGTTCACTCCTGGCTCTGCCAGCGAGCCCGAGTAGTCGAAGTGGAAGACGCCCCGGCCCTTGGTGAAGGCCGTCCTGCCGGACTGGAAGTCCAGTCCGGCCGCGTCGGGGTTGAAGTACCCCGCCCTGCTCCACTGCTGGAGCTTCTGGGCGGCGGCGAGCATGCCGGTGTCGGCGAGGCTGACCTGCCCGGAGCGGTACACGAAGTCCGCGATCGACCTCTTGGCGCCGAGCACCGCCTGGACGGCGAACAGCGGGTTGGTCGCGAAGGTCTTCTCCTGCGTGCCCGCGACGATCGGTACCGCACCGGTGGACTTGATCTTGGCGCACGCGGCCTCGAAGGCTTGGAGGGAGTCGGGGGGGCTGATGCCGGCGGCGGTCAGCAGCTTGACGTTGTAGTACAGCCCGACGGTGGTCAGGCGCGCGCCTGTCGTCCCGAACAGCGACCCCTCGCCCATGGTCTTGCCGTCGGTGGTGAACAGGTGCTCGCGCAGGATCGTCTGGGGGATCTGCTTGCGCCATCCGTAGGCCTCGGCGTACCCGTCAAGGTTGCGGATCAGGCCGCCCTTGGCGAGGGTCCCCATCGACTGCCAGCCGTTGTTGATGGTGGCGACGTCGGGGCCGTCCTTGTCCGCCAGTCGCAGGTTCAGCGTCGACATCACCTGGTCGAAGGACTGCGCCGTCCGGACGATCTTGACGTTGGGGTGTTTGGCCTGGAACTGCGCGATCGCCGTCAGCATGTACTTGGCGTCGTTCCCGCCGGAGTAGTCCAGGAACTTCAGCGTCACCGGGGCGTCCCCCGCGATGTCGGTCCGTGCCGCCGAGGTCGGCACGGGCTTCGGTGACGACCCGGAGGACGGCGCACACGCACCGACCGCCATCGCGCCGACGACGCCCAGTCCCGCGCCGAACTGCCGGCGGCTCATCGAGGTCCTGCTCAGTCGAGTCATGGTCGATCCCGTCCACGAGGTCCCGAGCGGTGCTGCCGGGTGGACGGGACGTTAACACCGTTCGTACCAGTCAGACCAGAGGGTGGCGACTGGTTTCCTCAGTTCGGACCAGTTGAGAGACTGGTACTTTTCAGCCATGGCAGTCGAGCGAGCCGGCACGGTCACCCAGCGACGGCTCCTGACGGCGATCGAGAATGGGACCTACCCGGCCGGGACGCGGTTGCCGGGTGAACGGGTGCTCTCGGAGGAGCTCCGGGTGTCCCGGTCGACGCTGCGCGCGGCGTTGCAGCGGTTGGCCGAGACCGGTGCGGTGGCCAACTCTGCACAGCGGGGCTGGTTCGTCCCGCGCCCGGTGGTGGGGGAGCCCCCGAGCACCCTGCAGTCGTTCACCGAGATGGCACTGTCCCGGAACCTCCGCCCGTCCTCGGTGGTGCTCTCCCGCGTGGTCCGCCCGGCTGCGCTGGACGAGTCCTCGCGGCTGGCTGTCGCTCCCGCCAGCGCCGTGCTGGAGCTGGTCCGGCTGCGGGGCATGGACCAGACCCCGATCTGTGTGGACACCGCAGTGCTTCCCCTCCCGCTGGCGCAGCCGCTCGTCGAGATGGACCTCACCGACCGGTCGTTGTACGCAGCGTTGCGCGACGAGTGCGGTGTCCGGATCCACCGGTCGGCGTACTCCCTGGTCGCGGAGGCGGCATCCGGTCGGGTCGCGGAGCTGCTGCGGGTGCAGCCCGGCTGGCCGGTGCTCGTCGGCACCGAAACCACATACGAGCACAGCGGCGAACCGGCCAACCTCGGGCACGCCGTGTACCGGGGTGACGCGTACCGCTTCCAGGCCGACCTCTTCCGTCCGCAGGACTGAGGTCCGCGCCGGTCGACGGCTCGAGTTGGCTGAGCGGGCCGCGAGTACGACCACTGGTTTCTTTGGTGAGCGTGCGGCGGGTCGCGCAGTATTCGGCAAGCGGGACCCGCACGTGCGCCTTCCGCGGCGTCCGCGCCACCGGCCGGCGCATCCGCAGCCAGGAACTGGTCGTCTACCGCTTGGCCCGGGCCGGGATCGCCGAAGTTTGGGGCGACCTGGGCTCCGCCGTCCGCGACGAGCTCGGGCGAGTGGGTCAGAACCGATCGCCGCGTCACCGAAGGGAACCCCTCGCTCAGCTTCGCCACCGGGGGAGCCGAGCGGAGGGCTCGTCCGCTGTGACATGGGTCGGGCCGGTGTCGGGGTCGGTGGCGGCCGTGGGCTTGACGGTAATGACCCGGACCACCAGCGACCCGACGGACAAAGGACCACACACTCGCGGCAGCTCGCGGCAGCTCGCGGCAGCTCGCGGCAGCTCGCGGCAGCTCGCGGCAGCTCGCGGCAGCTCGCGGCAGCTCGCGGCAGCTCGCGGCAGCTCGCGGCAGCTCGCGGCAGCAAGATAGGTAGTTGGCATAGCCAACCGCGTGCCGTCCTGGACGGGGGGGGTCTGCCAGTGGGCAGAGTGGGGGTGTCCCCGCGGGCGGGGTCGCTGCGCTGGGCGGCCCGGCCGGTGGCCGGGAAGAACACGCGCGGGCCGCGCGAGGTGGGGAAGTCGTTGTCGACGGGGGTGAGCTGGTGGTGGGTGCGGGGGTGTTGGGTCGTCGGCGCCGGGAGAACGCGGTGGGGGGCCGGCGGATCGCCCACCAGGTGAAGGTGACGGTCCAGGACGAGGCGGTGCTGGTCCGCCTGGCGGAGGCGGCGGGGGTGAGCGTGCCGCGGTTGTTGGTGGAGGCGGCGACGTCGTTGGGGTCGGAGTCGACGCCGACCCAGCGGCGGGAGGCGATCGTGGAGTTGCTGGGGGTGTCCCGGGTGTTGGCGGGGGTGGCGACGAATCTGAACCAGTTGGCGCGGTCGGTGAACTCGGGGGCGGAGTTCCCGGCGCAGGCGGCGGTGGTACGGGAACGGATCCGGGAGCTGATCCCGCGCCTGGCCCGGGCGGCGGAGGACCTGTCGGACCCGCGGAACCGGCGTCCGTTGGACCCGCCGCCGGGCCGGCCGGGCAGTCGGGGACTCGGGTGACCGGGTGGGGTGGTGTGGGGTGATCGTGCGGGTGAGTCGTGGGTCGGGGATGACCGGGCTGATGCGCTATCTGGCCGGGCCGGGGAAACGCAACGAGCACACCGAGCCGCACCTGGTCGCCGGGGACGGCGCGGTGATGGCGTGGTGGGACGACGCGCAGCTCGACGGTGATGCGGCGTCGCGGGTCGGGGCGCATCTGGACGGGGCCAGGCGGGTCACCGGGACGGAGGTACCGGGTGGGCATGTGTGGCACTGCTCGCTGTCGCTGCCGGCCGCGGACGGGCAGTTGGCGGATGAGCGGTGGGCGGGGATCACCGCGGAGTTCGTGGACCGGATGGGGTTCGGCGCCAAGAGTGGGAAGGCGCCGTGCCGGTGGGCGGCGGTCCGGCACGGGGCGAGCAGCAGCGGGAACGACCACGTGCATGTGGTGGTGAGCCTGGTCCGGGACGACGGGACCAAGGCCGATGTGTGGCGGGACTACGCCCGGGCCGGTCAGGCCGCGCAGGCCATCGAGGCCGCGCAGGGGTTGACGGTCATCGAGTCCCGGCAGCTGGGTCGCGGGGCCCGGGGGGTGAGCGGGGCGGAGGTGAACAAGGCCGCCCGGCTCGGGGAGCTGGAGCCGGCCCGGGCGGGGGTGGCCCGGGTGGTGCGGGCGGTGTCGGTGGCCTCTGTCGACGAGGCGGAGTTCGTCCGCAGGGCACGGCTGGCCGGGCTGCTGGTCCGGCCGAGGTTCGCGGCGGGGACCTCGGATGTGGTGGTCGGGTACTCCGCGGCGGCGCGGCCGGTGCGGGGGGAGCGGCCGGTGTGGTTCGGCGGTGGCCGGTTGGACCGGGACCTCACCCTGCCGCGGCTGCGGGAGGGCTGGGCCGACACCCCGCAGGCCGCGACCGCGGCGGCCGCGGAGTGGACGGCCGCGGCCCGGCACCGCCGGCCCGTCGCCCCCGGCGCGGAGACCCAGGGGGTCGACGGCGGCGAGCTCGAGGCGGCCCGGGCGGAGCTGGCCGGGCTGCGGGACCGGCTCGCCGGGGTCCCGGTCACCGATCACGGGGCGTGGGCCCGGACCGCCGCAGACACCGCCGGGGTACTGGGGGCTCTGTCGGCGCGGGTCGAGGTGGTGCCGGGGCCGATCGCGCGGACCGCGGACCAACTGGCCCGGTCCGCCCAACTGCGGTCCACCGCCCCCCGCTCCACCAGCCCGCGGCCGTCGGCGGTGCGGCGGGTCGCGGCGGTCCTGGCGCAGGCGAACCGGGACGTCCCGGACCCGGTCCGGGACGCGCTGCTGCTACGGGAGCTGATCGGCGCCGCGCGGGCGGTGCACGCGGCTGCGCAGGCCGCCGGGGACGCCCGGCAGGCCCGGGCGCTGGCTGACACCGTCCGCCACGACCTGCTCCGGTCCCACCTGTTCGACCCGGCCCGCACGGCTATTCCCGCGCCGGCCGCTGTCGGTGCGGGACCCGGCCGGCAGTCAGCCCGGCGTCCGGTCCCGGCGCTAGACCCGCCGATGCCAGGCGGGGTCGATCCGGCGGCGGCCGAGGCGGCCCGCCGGCTGGCCCGGGGCCGTGCCGACGCACCATCCCCCGCCGCCACCCGCACGCCGGGTAGGACGACGACTCCGAACACACCTCGCACCCCAGGCACCCCGGACCCGGACAGCGGGCTGGACCGATGAGAGGCAGACAGCTGTGAGCGTCACCGAACCCGACGGGCTGGACGACGCCGTCGCCCAGGAATGGCGGACCGCGCTGCTGCTCGCGGCGCAGGTCGCAGAGTGGGTCGCCCGCCGCGCCGAGCAACGCGCCCACACCCAGGAGCAGGCGGCTCTCGCCGAGGCCGGGCAGACCGGGGACCGGTACGCCGGGGAACGGGAGCTCGCTCGCGCGGAGGTCACGGTCGCTGACAACCCGGGGTGGTGGGATCAGGCCGACCCCGCCGCGGTCGCCCGCGTGTATGCCACCGCCCGGGCCTGGAAGGACACCGACCCGGAGTTCACCGACACCGCCCAGCGGGTCAAAACAACGGTCCAGGACCGGTACGGCCCCGCCGTCGAAGCACAGCTCGCCGAGGCTGTCACCGCCGACCGCACCGGGTCGACCCGGGAGTTGACCGATGACCGGGCCCAGGCGCGACGGCGTGCGGTCGAAACCGAACTCGCTACCGTCCTGGTCGGCGAAGCCCGCCAGGACACCACCGCCGCGACCGCCGCCGTCACCTACGCGACCACCCGCACCGAAACCGCCCGCGACGTCAACACCGGCTGGGACACCCCGCAACGCCGCGACACCTTCGCTTCCTCCATCAGCACCCACCCCGACGCCCACGCCGTCGACGCCCGCATCCGGCTCGACCGGTCACGTGCTCAACCAGCGACCGCCTCGGCCACCCGCCGGCGCAGCGACTCGTCTAGGCGACCCTCACCGCCCGGACGAACCGTCGAGGGTGCGCGGGAGCGCTGAGGTCGACGCCACCAACGCAACTCGTGGGGTGGAGGGTCGATCGGGCGGTCCGTCGGAGGGCTCGGTAGTACTTCTCCGGTGGTTGGTCCTGGCTCCGTGGTCGCTGAGTTCTCACACAGCCAACGCCGGTCTGCCACCTGCTCCACCACGCGAAGGTTGCGGACCGGTGAACGTCCTGGGACGTTGAGGGCACTCGCGCGTCCTCCTAGTGTCGCGTGTTGGATGTCACTTTCAGGTCGAGTTTTGCGACAATGGGGTATGTCGCGAGTTGAGCCGTTGGTCCTGAGGGCTGGTGATCGGGAACGGTTGTCGGAGTGGACGCGGTCCTCGAC
>JAABUM010003472.1_pt1 | contig 19228 bp, 17 predicted proteins | sample 5559161 | NCBI WGS metagenome assembly JAABUM01 (sample SAMN10711868, study PRJNA513369) | rock metagenome | isolation source: Antarctica rocks | place: Antarctica: Victoria Land, Siegfried Peak nord | reverse complement strand
CCGGCGTTGAGCACCTCGGCCGCGCGGGCCAGGTCGGCGTCCACCGGGACCGCCTGTGGCCTGCCGGTCGCTGCGTCGCTGGACGGCACGAACTTGAACTCGTGAGGTGGCGCTGCGTAGTCCAGCTCCTGCACGTCGGCCGGCAGGATGATGCAGGTCGGCGCCGAACGGGCCTGCGCGATGCGGATCGCGCGGTCCAGGACGTTGGGCAGCTGCTCGGGGACCGTGACCATCTGCAGGTAGTCCGACGCGACGTCCTTGAACAGCGACAGCAGGTCCACCTCCTGCTGGTAGCTGCCGCCCATCGCGCTGCGGTTCGTCTGTCCGACGATCGCCACCACCGGGACGTGGTCGAGCTTCGCGTCGTAAAGACCGTTAAGGAGGTGGATCGCGCCCGGTCCGGAAGTCGCGACGCACACCGCGACCCGCCCGGAGAACTTCGCGTAGCCGACAGCCTCGAACGCGGACATCTCCTCGTGCCGCGACTGGACGAACTTGGGCTTGTCGTCGGCCCTGCCCCACGCGGCGAGCAGACCGTTGATACCGTCCCCCGCATAGCCGAAGACCACCTCGACACCCCAGTGCCTCAGCCGTTCCAGGACGTAGTCGGCGACGTTCTGAGTCATGCGGGACCTCCGGGTTCGGGTGCTGTCACGTGAAGCGGTCGAAAGGCCACGGCGCGCCGCCGTAGCGCTCGAGCGCCGGCCCGGTCGGAGCCGGCAGGGGCACGAAGAAACCCTGGCTGCTGACCACGCGAGACGGTCCCAGCGTGGCGAAAGGGTCGTCGTCGAACAGGGGTCCCCCGGCCCACAGCAGGACGGAGCCGGCGAGGTGCACGCTGTCCGTCACGAGGGCGGAGACGCCGTAGGCGGGCCAGCTCCGGAGCAGCCGCCGGCGCGCCTCCAGGACCTCCGGCGCGTCGAACAGCGGACGGCGGCCCTCGGGCAGCTCGGTCCAGGACGCGGCCATCGCAGGCCCTCCGGTTCCGAGGATGCGCGGGTCGACGGAGGCTGCCCGGGGATGCGGCCGACGATCGGCGTGCCAGGCCGCGAGGACCAGGTCGGATCCGTCCGGCACCTGCCCGACCACGGTCATGTCGGCGTCCTTCGGCTCGTGGTCGAGCAGCGCGATGTAGGTCCGGCTCACCGAGGTGGATCCCAGTCCGGACGCAGCGACCGGGTCAGCGAGCGGAAGTCCTGACGCAGTTCCTCGGCGGTCGGCCGGCCCCAGAACCAGTAGCCGCGGTAGGCGGCGTGCACCGTCAGGTCGGGTCCGACCACGACGCAGGTCGGGGTGTAGGGGTCGTGGACGGTATCCGTGGTCTCCCGCAGACCGAGGAGGTCGAGGTAGCGACGCTCGGGGTCCGACAGGAACGTCCAGCGCGCGCCGAGCCCGGCGCGGTAGGCGCCCGAGACCTCCGGGGGCTCGACGCTGATCGAGACGAAGCGGGTGTAGGCGACCTCCGCCTCGTCCTGCAGCGCCGCGAGCACTCGGAAGAACTGCCGCTCCTTGGGACAGAACCAGCCCCGGTAGAAGTGCACGAGGGTCGGGTCGCCGCCGACCAGGTCGCTCAGCCGTCGCAGCCCTCCGGTGGAGTCGGGGAGCTCCAGGTCGGGGAGTCGCCCTCCCGGGGTCAGCCATGTTTTCCGTTCGTCCACGTCGGGCTGGTCCGCGTCGGGCTCGTCCTCAGCCACTGGCCGGCCGAGTAGAGGCGGCGTCCAGCAGGCGGTACGCGATCCCGGTGGTCAGCGCGTAGACGGTGTGGTGCCAAGCGTCGATGGCGATCGCGGTCGCCCCCCACTCGGGCAGCGGCGGCGCCACCTCGAGCTTGGGCAGCATGACCAGGCCGGAGCCCCAGACGGCGGCGAAGTGGCCAGCCGTCGCCGCCCGCGGAGGAGCACCCACACCCGCGAGCAGTCCGTGCACGGCTCCCCAACCCGTCCCGTACCCCCAGTGCACCAGGGTGGTGAACCGGGCCTGGGCCTCGTCGCCCTCCGGCTTCACTCTCAGCACCTTGGACGCGGCATCCGCTGGGGCGGTGCTGGCCTCCCGGCCGCGCAGCTTGGCTTCGAGGCTGCTCGACACCGTCATCGCTGCGGTGCCGACCATCCCGGCCGCCAAGCCCTTGCCGACCGACCCCGCCAGGTCACCGATTCGCATGCCGAGACCTCCGTCGGGAAATGCCCGCGCACCGGTTGGCGCGCTGGTCGGGCGGAGTCTTCCCTCGACGACGACACAGGAGACCGGTGAGGTCCGGATGTCAGCGGATTGTCACTCGCTCACGGCGGCGGTCACGGCCAGGCGAGGGGACGTCACAACCCCCAGTTCAGCGTTCTGTAAGACATGAGCGCTTGGCCAGGGGAATCTGTTGGGCGAGGCTGTGCTCATGGCAATGGACACGACCGCCCGCACGACGTCCATTCGGGAGGTGGACCTCGGTGGCCAGGACGCGTTCACCGACAGCCGGGCGCTGACCGAGACGCTGGCCGCGCCGCTCTCAGCGGAGGACCAGACCGCCCAGTCGATGCCGGACGCCAGCCCGACCAAGTGGCACCGCGCCCACACCACGTGGTTCTACGAGGAGTTCCTGCTCGGACCGGCCAGCGGCTACCAGGCCTTCGACGACGGCTTCCGCTACCTGTTCAACTCCTACTACGAAGGTGTCGGTCCGCGGCACCCCCGGGCACAGCGCGGTCTCATCACGCGGCCCGGGATCGGCGAGATCACTCGCTACCGGGAGCACGTCGAGGAGGCGGTCTCCCGCCTGCTCTGCTCCGGCCTAGACGATGAGAGCGCAGCGATCCTCCTCCTCGGCCGCCATCACGAGCAGCAACACCAAGAGCTGCTCGTTATGGACGCGAAGCACCTGCTGGGCCGGCACCCGTTCGGTACCGCCTACACCGACCGAGCGACCAATCCGGTTCCATCGCCGGTGGCGCAGACCTGGCGGGCCGTCGAGGGTGGCGTCGTCGGCATCGGTCATGACGGCAACGGGTTCGCCTTCGACAACGAGGGCCCACGACACGACGTACTTCTGCAGCCCTTCGAGATCGCCGAGCGGACGGTCACCAACGAGGACTGGCTCACCTTCATGGCCGACCGCGGCTACGACCGCCCCGAGCTCTGGCTGTCCGACGGCTGGGCCACGGTGCAGTCCCAGGGCTGGCGGGCACCGCTGAACTGGCGCGACGAAGACGGCACGTGGCTGGTGTTCACCATGAGCGGCGCGGCGGATCCAGCTCGACGAGCCGGTCTGCCACGTGTCCTTCTACGAAGCCGACGCCTACGCCCGCTGGGCCGGCGCCCGACTCCCCACCGAGCACGAATGGGAGGCTGCCGTGCAGCCGGTTTCCCACCTGCGTGGCCAACTCCTGGACCCCGGCCGGCTCCACCCTGGCCCGGCCGGAAAGCACATGATCGGTGACGTCTGGGAGTGGACCGCGAGCGCCTACCTGCCCTACCCGGGATTCCAGCCGGCTGCCGGCGCCGTCGGTGAGTACAACGGGAAGTTCATGTGCGACCAGCACGTGCTGCGCGGCGCCAGCTGCGCCACGCCATCCGGGCACGAGCGCGTCAGCTACCGCAACTTCTTCCCGGCCTCGGCTCGCTGGGCATTCTCCGGCCTGCGGCTGGCCCGGTCATGACGGCCCAGCGGGCAAGCGTCGCCGAGACCAGTCCCCCGGTGGACCAGCGGCTCGCGGAGGACGTGCGAGAAGGGCTGACGGCCGACCCGCCCACCCTGCCTCCGCGCTGGTTCTACGACGAGAAGGGCAGCGTGCTCTTCGAGCAGATCACCGGGCTGGAGGAGTACTACCCGACGAGGACGGAGGAGAGCATCCTCGTCGAGCATGCCCAAGACATCGCCTCCCTCAGCGGCGCGAGCACGCTAGTCGAGCTCGGCTCGGGGACCTCGCGCAAAACCCGCCTGCTCCTGGATGCGTTCAGCGAGCGGACCGCACATCTGCTGTTCGCCCCGCTAGACATCAGTGCAGAGGTGCTGACGGAGTCCGCCGCCAGCATCGCGGTCGACTACCCCACCGTGACGGTGCAAGCACAGATCGCCGACTTCGACGACGACTTCGACCTGCCAGGCCGCCCCGGCAGCCGGCTGGTGGTCTTCCTCGGCAGCACGATCGGCAACTTTCCCCCCGGGCCGAGGGCTGAGTTCTTCGCTCGGCTGTCGGCGGCGTTGGATCCAGGTGACGGCCTGCTCCTGGGTGCCGACCTGGTGAAGGACGCCGACCGGCTGGTCCGCGCGTACGACGACGCCGCCGGAGTCACCGCAGCGTTCAACCGCAATCTGCTCGCCGTGCTCAACCGCGAGCTCGACGGCGACCTGGACCCGGACGACTTCGAGCATGTCGCCGTCTGGAACGCCCAGCTCGAGCGCGTCGAGATGTGGCTGCGAGCCCTCGTTCCCGTCACGGCGTACTTCCGCCGGATGGACCTCACGTGGACGCTGCCGGCCGGCGGCAAGCTGCTGACCGAGACGAGCGCCAAGTTCCGCCTGGACGGGCTGCACGAGGAACTGCACCGGGCGGGGCTCGAACCAACGCACACCTGGAAGGACCCGGCCGGCGACTACTCCGTCACGCTCGCGACCGTGCCCGCCGACCCTGGACCTCGATGACGGACCTGCGCCGAGGACCTCCCCCCTCGGAGGAGGAGGCCGACCGACCAGGGGGCAGGCAGCCGCCAATCGCCGACTACGGGTTCCTGTCGGACTGCCACTCGGCAGCCCTGGTCGACCGCAGCGGGTCGGTCGACTGGTGGTGCGTGCCGCGCTTCGACTCGCCCTCGGTGCTGGGTCGACTGCTCGATCCGCAGGCAGGGCACTGGGCGTTGCGCCCCGTCGGCGCTTCCACCACCCATCGCGAGTACGTCGGCGACACGCTCGTCCTGCGCACCGTCTTCCGCACCGAGTCCGGCGTCATTTCCGTCACCGACGCCCTGGGTCTGGAGCAGGGGGCCCGCGGGCACGACATCGGCCTGCACAGCCCGCACGTGCTCCTGCGCCGGGTCGAGGGCCTGACGGGGTCGGTGGCGATGCGCAGCGAACTCATGCCACGGATGGAGTACGGCCGCACCGAGCCCAACTGGCACCTGACCGAGCAGGGAGGCGTGGCCCGTGGCGGGCCGACGACGCTCGTCCTCACGGCCTCGGTACGAGTGTCGGAGGCCGTCGGGGCGCTCGTCTCCTCCTTCGTCGTGACAGCCGGCGACACGGTCGACTTCCGACTGGCCTACTCGGCTACGTTCGGCGGGCAGCCGCCACAGGCCGGTGCCGACGCGTCGACGCTGGAGGACACGATCGCGGCGTGGGAGTCCTGGTCGGCGCTGCACACCGACTACAACGGCGCCTTCCCCGACCAGGTGCGACGCAGCTCGCTGGTGCTGCAGGGACTGACCTACGCCCCGTCTGGCGCGATCGTCGCCGCTGCCACGACGTCGCTGCCCGAGACGATGGGCGGAAACCTGAACTTCGACTACCGGTACGCCTGGCTGCGCGACCTCAGCCTGACCATGCGTTCGCTGTGGATCGCCGCCTGTCCGCACGAACCCGAGCGGCTGTTCGACTGGCTGGCGACCAGCGCCGGGCACGTGCGCGCCGAGCTCATCCAGATCATGTACGGGATCGAAGGCGAGCGCGATCTGAGCGAGCATGAGCTTGAGCACCTAGCCGGATACCGGAACAGCTCCCCCGTCAGGGTGGGGAACGCGGCCTGGCGACAGGACCAGCTCGACGTCTTCGGTGAGGTGCTGGATGCCGCGCACCTCCTGCAGGACACGCTCGGTGAGCTGACGCCGGCGGTGCAGCAGATGCTGGTCGCGCTGGCCGACCGGGCCGCCTCATCATGGACCGAGCCGGACGCGGGCATGTGGGAGGCCCGGGACGCCCGCCGCCACTACGTGTCCTCGAAAGTCATGTGCTGGGTCGCCTTGGACCGGGCCGTGCAGCTCGCCGATCGGCTGGGCGAGCGGGCCGAGCCGGAGGCGTGGGCGAAAGCGCGCGATGCCGTACGGGCGGCGATCCTCACCCACGCGTGGAGCGATGCAGCTGGGGCCTTCACCGGCGCCTTCGGCTCCGACGACCTGGACGCCTCCGTACTGCTCCTGCCCATCGTCGGCTTCCTGCCTGCCCAGGACGAGCGCATGCTGGCCACCATCGAGGCGGTCGAGCTCGAACTGGGTGAGGGCGGTCTGGTGCGACGGTGGCCGAGCGACCGTAGCGGCTTCCTCATCTGCACCTACTGGTTGGTGGAGTGCCTGGCACTCGCCGGACAGCCCGAGCGGGCGACGGCGTGGTTCGCCGGTGCGACCGCTTACGCGAACGACCTCGGCCTGCTGTCGGAGGAGGCAGACCCGGTCTGCGAGGAGCTGCTCGGCAACTACCCGCAGACCTTCTCCCACGTGGGTCTGATCAACGCGGCCTGGCGCCTCGGGCAAGCCGGACTGTGCAACGACACGACCTGAGGAGAAACGCATGACGGGACGGCTCGACGGCAAGGTCGCCCTCATCACGGGTTCCGACTCCGGGATCGGGCAGGCGACCGCAGCGGAATTCGCCAAGGAAGGTACTGACGTCGGCGTGCACTTCCTCCACGACGAGGAAGGTGCGCAGACCACGCGCAAGGCGGTCGAAGCGGAGGGACGTCGCGCCGTGGTCGTCCGCGCGGACATCCGCGAGGAATCCGAGGTCGCGTCGATGTTCGACGAGGCGAGCGCCGCGTTCGGCGCCCTGGACATTGTCATGAACAACGCTGGGGTCGACGCCTCCGGCAGGAAGGTCGCCGAGCTACCCACCGAGGTCTTCGACAACGCCATCCGCACCCACCTCTACGGCACGTTCTTCTGTTGCCGGCGGTTCATCCAACTCCGCGCCATAGCCGGCGGGCAGGGCAAGATCATCATGTCACGTCGGTGCACGAGGACGTGCCCAATGCGGGCGGCGCCGACTACGACTGCTCCAAGGGAGCGACGCGCATGCTCACCCGAACCCTGGCCTTGGAGCTTGCGCCGCTCGGGATCAACGTCAACAGCCTGGCTCCCGGCATGGTGCTCACGCCGTTCAATCAGGCGGCCATCGACGACCCCGATCTGCTGGAGAAGCAGGTCCAGAGCATTCCGTTCAAGCGTGCCGCGCAGCCCGTCGAGATCGCACGGCTCGCCGTGTTCCTAGCATCGAACGACGCCGACTACGTGACCGGCGCGACGTACGTGATGGACGGGGGACTGATGCGCAACCTCGGGCAAGGCGCGTGAGGCCGCCGTCCAGTCAGGCTGGCTCGGCGACGCCCGCACTCCTCGAGCTGCACCTGCAGCGTTGGCTTGGAGCGTGGCCACCCCGACCGCCGGTCGAAGTGGTCGAGGACCAAAAGCGGGTCAGCGCCGGCTGGGACGGTCAGCCACATCCGTTCCTGGGCTTGGGCAGCAGCGACGGTCTCGTCCTGTCGGTAGTGCCCGGCAAGGGCAGGCAGGTGGAGGCTGCGGTCGCCGGGCTCCCGATCGGGGGAGCGGCGTTCCTGGACGCGCTGACGCACGTCGTGGGCGAGCGCGACAGGCCAATAGTCCAGACAGTCTTCCGCTGGTGCACCGAGCCGGCACCCTCGGACGACGTGGGGGTCTGGCTCGACCGAGGCGATCCCGACGTTCCCGACTGGTTGCATCCGTTTAGCGGTCGGGTGCTGGTGGCTCGGGACGCCGGCGGCAACGTGGTGTCCGGTGTCGGCGTGAAGCGGCACGACTCCATCGGTCACGAACTGGCAGTCGTCACCACGTCAGCCGCACGTGGTCGAGGACTAGCGGCGGCTCTGGTAGCGCAGGCTGCCGGGAGCATCCTCTCCCAGGATGGGCTTCCGACCTACCTGCACCTCGCGACGAACACCGCTTCGGCACACGTGGCAGAGAGCGCCGGATTCCAGGACAGGGGATGGATCGGGTTGGCGCTGCAGGACAGGTGATGCGCCGAACGTCGAGTGGCTGCTTCCCTCGCCGACCGCGAGCTCGACGCTGACCGATTCAGGGCCGGGGTCAGGGCCGAGATCCTTTAGTTCGCTGCGTACCTAGACCTACTGGTTCCGCTCGCGTCGGGCCGAAGGCATGGGTCCAAGCGACGGCAAGTGCGCCCGATGCATGCTTAGCCCGCGGTAAGGGAGACGAGCGAGGTCCGCTGGGGGAGTCCCTACCGAGCTTCCGGGGCAGGCCTCGACGCGCAGGTGCGAGCCCGTGTTGTTCGGGGCCTGACTGCTCGGGGATGACTTAGCTTAGCTTAGGCGGCGTACGCCGCGGCCGGCGTCCGACTGCACAGGACCAGCCGGGAGCAGTTCTGGGACGGTCCCCACGTCTACGACTGTCGTCACCGGCCAGGCGCTGGAACGGCTGGCCGTGAGCGAGGCCATCAGCCGGTACGCGTCTAAGGGACGCGCCAGATCGCCATACCGAGGATGTGCGATCCGTGACCGCTTCACAAGCGAGATGGTCGCCCGCGTCACACGTTGCACCAGGGCTTCGACCGGTCGACCGTCGGGGTCGACCCTCGCCTCGACGACCCGATCGGGATATCCGAGCATTGACCGACTGCGTCTTTCGGAACCGGCCCTTTGGCGGCGTCGCGGGGATGTACGACCGGTGTAGGGAGGCTGCAGGTCCGTCACGGTCGCGGTGGGGCAGGATGAGCCGTGTCGCTCCTCGTCTCACTTGCCCGTGGTGCGCTCAGCCGCCCCACCCGGCACACCTACGCTCAACAGCACCCCGTGCAGGTCGCCGACCTGCACCTGCCGCGCGGTGGCGGCCCGTTCCCCGTCGCGGTCGTCCTACACGGCGGCCACTGGCAGGCGAGGTACGGCAAATTGACCACGCGGTTGCTCGCCGCCGACCTGGCCCGTCACGGCTGGGCAGCCTGGAACGTGGAGTACCGCCGGCTGGGCGGCGGCCAGGGGGGTGGCTGGCCCGCGACGTTCCTCGACGTCGCCGCCGCGGTCGACCATCTCGCTGTTCTCGGTGACCCGCGCCTCGACCTGATGCGTGTCGTGGTCGTCGGACACTCCTCCGGCGGCCAGCTCGCGCTGTGGGCCGCCGGCCGCCCCGGCCTGCCGGAGGCGGCACCTGGCGCCGACCCGCGTGTCTGCCCGCGGGGCGTTGTGGGCCTGGCCCCGGTCACCGAGCTCACCCGCGCAGGACGAGCCGCCCGGGAGCTGCTCGGCGGGACCCCGGTGCAGGTCCCCGACCGCTTTGCGCAGGCCGACCCGATCGGGCGCGTCCCCTTGCACGTGCCGACCCTTCTCGTCCATGCCACAGACGACACCACAATCGATGTAAACAACTCACGGGCGTACGTGGTCGCCGCTCGCATCGCCGGGGACGACGCGACGTTCATCGAAGCCACCTCGGGCGGCCACAAGGGACTTCTCGACCCCGGTTCGAGGGTGTGGAAATCGGCTGCGCGATGGCTGTCGACGGTCGCAAACACGAGTACGTGACGCGAGGTCACCCTCGGTGTAGAGCGGCGGCCGCGCAGATCAGTCCGGCGTGGCTGGCGGCAGAGGGGAAATTGCCGAGCAGCTGCCCGCTGTGCGGCTCCGTCTGCTCCGACAGCAGGCCTACGTCGTTCGCGTACGCCGTCGCTTGGTCGAAGATGGCGGCAGCCCGATCACCTTCTCCTTGGGCGACAAGGCACTCGACCAGCCAGTAGGTGCACAGCAACGAGGTGCCCTCACGGCGGACGGCGGCCTGCTCGTCGCGGTAGAGCAGCCCGCACGGCGCGGACAGCCGTCCGCTGACCAATTCAACCGTCCGGCTCATCGCCTCGTCGCTGGCCGGCACTAAGCCGGACAGCAGCACCAGCAGGGCCGAGGCCTCGACGAAGGTCGAGCCGGAGAAACCGGTGTAGGCGCCGGTAGCCGGATCTAGCGCCCGCCGCAGCACCGTGCGTCCCATCAGCTCCGCTTGCTGGGTGCGCGTCGACGCGGCCGTCCCGGTCGGCGTCTCGGGCCAGGAGACGAGCGCTGCGGCGCGGTCGACTGCGACCCATCGCATGACGGCGTCACGGGCGGCGTCCCGGCGGGACGGGAACGCGACACTGTCGTTGGCCGCAGCGGCAAGGATCGTCCGCTGAAATCCCGCCGCCGGCGGCAGCAGCTGGTGCACCCGCGCCACGGCCGACAGCAGCTCGCCGGCCGTGGCGACGTCGCGGCGTCGCCACCGGTCATCGCCGATGCGCACGGGCCCGCTCAACCCCCAGCCGTCCAGCTCCTGCCGCTCCTGCTCGCTGAGGTCGGTTTCACCGCCGACGCCGAAGACCTCCTGGAGCCCGTGCTCGGAGAAGACCTCAGCTGCCGAGTCGACGAGCCACCCGATCGTACGAATGGCCTCGTGAGCGCACGTGGCGGCCAGTTGCGCGCACGTGACGGCGTCGACGCCTCGCACCGAGGCGTAACGGCCGTCATGCGTCGGACCACCCGCGCCCTCCCTCGGCAGCGACGTCGTCGGCGCCGAGATCACCGCGCCCGTCGGCGCGAAGGTCAGGCCCTGCAGGACCCGGCCGCTGAACCGGACCTGCTCGCTCCACGGACCGCCGAAGCCTGCGTGCGGGGCGGACCAGGACTGCCACGCCCTTCTGGTCTCTAGGACGCTGGCCAGGGCGTGGGCTTCCGACCACACGGCAGTGCTCTGCTGCTCCGAACCGAACAGCAGGGTGAAGGTGAGGCGCTGGCCCGCCACCAGGTCGCGGCGCCAGTGGGCCCCCGGGGCGTCAACCTTGTCGGGCGGCGGCCCGCAGAGCGTGAGCTCCGCTGCCCCGACTGTGGCAGTCAGCGCTGAACCCGTGGTGCTCCAGACCGGCGCCGAGCGCCCGAAGTCACCTCTGGGGCAGAACGAACTCACGGCCGTGAACTGCCCCTCGACGACGGCGAGGCTGCGCACGAGTACGTGCGGGGACCGCCTGCCGAGGTCATGCCCCCGCTCGCCCTGCCCCACCAGGAGCGCGTCCGTCAGCACAGCCCGGCCCGACGGAGTCTGGAATGTCGTCTCCAAGACCAGGGTGTCCTCGACGTACTCCCGGGTCGTCTCACTGAGGCCGGCGGCGCCGAGCTGCCAGTGGCCTGCCGCCGGGTCGAGCAGCGCGCCGAACACGCTTCGCGAGTCGAAGCGCGGCGGGCACATCCAGGTGATGCTCCCGTGCCCGTCCACCAGCGCCGACGTCTGGCAGTCAGACAGGAACGCCAGGCCGGCGATCTCAGTCGACCGGGCGCGGCTCACGCAATGTGGGTACCCCGCCGAGCGGTGCGTAAGAGCGATCAGTAATGACGGGTCGCTGACGTTCGACGACGGGTGGACGCTCAACTCGCTGCTGTAGGTCTCGCGGTGTCGCGTGGACCCGTCCCTGGAGCACTTGGAGGGTGGCTTCGCCGGGGTTTCCGCGCCTTCATGCTCTGTCCCGTGAGCAGGGCAATCACGGTCTGGAGGAGCGTGTGCTCGTGGCCGCCGTAGACCGTGTGCGGCTCGACCGCCTGAGGCTGTTGTGGCGACTGTCAGCTCCTGGTGTGCCTGGGCGGTCAGTGAGGACTTCTGCATGAGGTGCTACTGGTCTAGAGGGTCTGGCGGTAGCCGAAGAACTCGTGGTCGGGGTTGTAGCCGCCGTGTCCTCCGCCGATCTGGCTGAAGTGGGCAACGAACTCGACGCCTTTGACCCACTTGACCTGCTTGAAGCCGAGCTGGCTTTCGTTGCGCAGCCGCAGCGGGGCGCCGTGGCCGAAGGTGAGCGGCTCGTCGTTCATGTCGTACGCGAGCATCGCGAGGTGGTGGCTCATCTGCTCGATGGGGTGCGCGTCGTAGTAGATGCCGCCATCGGGCGCGTCGCCGAGGCTGTAGAAGATGACCCAGCGGGCGTCGCTGGTGGGCCGCGCCAGGTCGAGCACGGTCTGCATCGCCACCCCGCGCCACTTGGCGATCCCGGACCAGCCCTGGATGCAGAAGTGCTGGGTGATCTGCTCCTGAACCGGCAGTGCACGCAGCTCGGTGAGGGTGAGCTCGCACGGGTGCGCCACGAGTCCGTTAATGCGCAAGCGGTAGTCGGCGAAGCCGCCCGCGCGCAGCTCCTCGTACGCGGGGGAGTCCGGGTACTGGCCGTTGTGCCAGAAGTAGGGGCTGATGTCGGCCTCGCTGTACTCGCCGGGGGTGGCGTCGAGGTGCTCGAACAATCGCTGTGCGGAGCCGATCAGGGCGTAGCCGACCTTCTGCACGGTCCTCGGGTGTCGCAGCGTGAACGGTGTCGCGGCCACCCAGCCGGCCGTGAGCACCATCATCGACAGGCTGAACAGGACGAATCCGACCCAGCCGCGATCGTTGTTGGCGAGGTAGATGTGGTTGAGGTTGCGCAGCAGTCCGGTGGTGGCCACGAACGTCACGTGCAGGAGCAGGAAGGTCAAGAACCAGATCATGACCAGGAAGTGCAGGGAGCGAGCCGTCTGGATGCTGAGCACCTTGGAGATCCGCTTGCAGCGGGTCGACAGCGCAGGTGACATGCCCAGCCCCGTGAGCAGAGCGAGGGGAGCGGCCACGAACACGGTGATGAAGTAGGCGAGCAGCTGCAGGCTGTTGTAAGCGGCCCAACCGTTCTCCAACGGCCAGTCCAGTGACAGGTACTGGATCAGCACCGACAGGGCGCTGGGAAACACCTCCCAGCGGGTGGGCACGACCCTGCGCCACTGGCCGGTGGAGAACAGCAGCGCGTAGAACACCAGGCCGTTGGCGAGCCAGAGGGTGTCGGTGCCCAGGTGCCACCAGCGCGCCAGACCGATCGAGTGCCGCAGGCCGGGCAGCCCGATGCTGCGGGGCAGGCTGATCGAGTCCTGCTTGGCGGTCCATAGCGGATCAGTGGGCACCGGTTTCTGGACACGGAACCAGTCCCGGCCGGGAGTGCTATGGCGGGTCCGGTACAGCCGGGTGAAGGTGAATCCGAACGGACCGACGCTGCCACCGGAGTTCTGGTTGGCGATCGGCGCGTTGGCGACGCCCGCGGCGTCGACGGTGTAGCTGGAGATGGGGTTGGACTGCTTCTCGGTAATGATCAAGACGGTCCCGGCGGGATTGAACGACACCTGGGTGGCCCCCGAGATGGGGCCGCCCGCCACCGGACGAGTCGAGCCTGGGATCGGGGTGAGCGCTCCGTCAGCAGACAGCCGGTAGCCGGTGATCGACGGCGTGACGCCCGTCCCGTTCGTGGTGCCGCCGTTGAGGACGTACACCAGCCCGCGGTTGACGGTCACGCTCAACGGATGCGGGCCGGTCGGCACGTTGCTGACCAGGTGCAGCGCGTCGACCACACCTGACCTGGCTTGGTGGCCATCACTCCGGCTTGGTCTTCGCCGGGCGGGTCATTTGAGCACGGCGGGTCCCAGTGACTCCGGTCAGCCGCAGCAGCCGGTGCATGGTGCGCACCGAAAGGAGGTAAAACGCCCTCATCGAGCGGGGTCGCCCAGACCCGCGCGACGGACGCTGCGCCGGCACGACCGGCGGTGGCTGCTTGTCGTGGTAGTGGCTGGCTTGGGGCTTACCCAGCAGTGCGCACACCCGCGCCGTCGAGGTCACATCCGCAACCTCGGTCACGCGCGGCCGCGGTCTTGGCGAGCTCCCCCTCGGCCCGCTCCGTGCGGGCCTTCAGCTTCGCCTTCTCCCGGTCTTGGGCAGACGTCGTCGCCGACCGGGGAGCCGGCGGGGTCAGGCCGGCGAGGGTGCCGCTGTCAGGGGCCTTCCGCCACTCGCTCAAGTGCGAGGAGTGCAACCCCTCCCGCCGCAGCAACACGCCGCGTTCGGTCGAATGGCGGCGTCGCACTCGTTCAGGACGTCCAGCTTGTACTTGCGGTGAACGACCTGCGACGAGGCTGGTCCGAGCGGGGAGTCATCCCCCATTCTCGACCGGCCTGGTGAGCAGATCTGCAGCAGTGCGAGTCAACGTGTCAAGCCTGTTCTCGCCCCGTGCGGGAGCGAGGAAGCGCTACCCGCGCTGTCTCACATCAGCCCGACGCACAGGGCGCTGGCCCGGCGACGGTCCATTGTCAGAAATATGTAACAGCGATGACGGGCCGAAGAGCCGCTGCGCAGGCGCAGACTCCGTTGGACGCGGCCGTCCAGCCCCGGATGCGAGGGCAGGGAGTCGGCCGTCGCGCAACGGACCTTTCGACAGACGGGAAAAGTGATGGAACAAAGCGAATCCCTAGCAACCGCGCAGGGCAAGCGCAAAAGGCGCCGGCACCTTCCGGCCCTCGGGTTGGCGGTCGTTGCGCTGGCAGGCACCATGGTCATCGGACACGTGCCAGGTGCCGTCGCGAGTGAGAGCAGCAGCGTCGCCGACCGCCGAGGCGCGGCGTTCGCGATGACAAACGTGACGGCCGGCAACCGGATCGTCCGGTACCGGCGTGCAGCGAACGGCACCCTGACCAGGCTGGGGAGCATCGCCACTCGAGGGTTGGGACAGGGCACGGACCTCGACACGACCGGCGGTCTGCTCCTAAGCGAGAGCCACCGCAACCTGTACGCCGTGAACGCCGGCAGCGACGACATCTCGGTGTTCGCCGTGAAAGGCACCCGGCTGCGCTTCCTGCAGAGGGTCCCTGCCGGCGACCAGCCGAACAGCCTCACAGAGCACGGGAATCTGCTGTACGCGCTGAACGGCTCCGTCGCCGGCAATGGCATCCGTGGCTTCCGGGTGGCCCAGGACGGCAGGCTGCAGCCTCTGGCGGGATCTGTGCGGCCGCTCAGCTCGCCCATCGCCGTGCCCGGCCAGGTGCAGTTCAGCCCTGACGGCAGGACGCTCCTGGTCACCCAGAAGGTGACCACGGAGACCCTCGCACCCGAGACCGCCCTGGATGCGTTCGCCGTCGGCACCGACGGGCTGCCGAGCGCGACGCCACGCCGCGACGCCTCCCACGGTCTGCGTCCGTTCAGCCTGGCGTTTCGCACGAACGACCAACTCGTCGTGGCGGAGTCCTTCGACGCGGCGCCAAACAGGTCGGCGGTGTCGTCCTACCGGCTCTCGCACTCCGGGGCCCTGTCCACGATCAGCGGCTCGGTCCGCAACGGCCAGACCGACACGTGCTGGATCGTCGTCACCCGCGATGGGCGCCACGTCTTCACGGCGAACTTCGGCAGTGGCACGATCTCTAGCTACTCCTACGGCAGCTCCGGAAGGCTACGGCTGATCAACGGCCGGGCCGCCTCCCTCGGCGCCGTGAGCCAGCCGGTCGACCTGGCGCTCAGCAACGACAGCCACTACCTCTACCTCCTGCTCCGAGGGACCGGCGGGGTCGCCGCATTCGGTGTCGAGGCAGACGGCGGACTTCGACCGCTCGGGACCACCGTCGGCGGCCTTCCCGTGTCGGACGGAGCATCCGGACTGGTCGCCTACTGAGCCTGACCTTCAGGCGGGCCCGGCATGCGCTGGGCCGCGGCTACCCGGACCGATGGATGGCAAGCCGTCCATCGGTCCGGCCCTGCGGCTGAGGGGGCGACGTGCCACGACAACGAACGGGAAGGCGAGCCGGTCAGGCACGAATCGACGGCTTCCGGTGTGTTGGAACGGGTCGTCTTGGCAGGCGTCGTGGGCACCGTTTGGATGACAGTCTTCCAGAAGCTTGTGGAGATGCCGATCACCAGGCGGGCGGACAGCTACGCCCCAGGGATCTCGGTGAGAAGGTTTATGCGGCGTGCTGGCGCTCGAACGCCTTGCGGTCCGTCTGGGGTGTGGTCTGCTCGCGGGAGGGTAACTGGCGCAGGACACTTTGAGGAGAGGTTTTGATGGGGAGATGAGTCCGCACCTGAGTTCGGACGAACGGGTGGGGCGGCCTGAGGAGAAGGTCCGCGCGGTCGGGGAGCGGGTCGTGTCGGTGCTGGGCGCGCAGGGATGGCTGGACCGTCCGAGCTATCGCCTCGAGCACGCCCTGGGGTTCGCGTTGGCGGCGTGCGGGGGTGCCGGGGAGCGCATCAGCAACTTGTTGCACGGCACCTGGCTCGGGCATCCGCTGCACCCGCTTGTGGTGGCGTTGCCGTCGGGTGCGGTGGCCACCACGGTCGCTTTGGATGTCGCCGCGGTGCTTCCGGGGCACGCTTCGGGGCTGCGGGAGGCGTCCCGGCTCAGCCTGGGTGTCGGGATCCTCGCTAGCTTGGCTGCGGCAACGACGGGCCTGAACGACTGGCAGCACACCCAGGAGCAGTCCCGGCGCGTCGGGCTCGTCCACGGGGCGCTGAATGCCGTGGCGACCGGGCTGTATGTGCTGTCGTGGCGTGATCGCCGGCGCGGTCGGCAGGTCCGGGGTGTTGCTGCAAGCGCCGTGGGTTACGGCATCACGGCGGCGAGCGGCTATCTCGGCGCCAATTTGGTGTACCGGCAGGGCATCGGGGTCGACCAGTCCGGCGGGCGATGGGACACCGGTGAGTGGACGCCGCTGCTGGCCGAGGCCGCGCTCGAGGCGGCCCAGCCCCAGCGGGTGGAGGCGGCTGGCGTGGGTCTGGTCCTGCTCCGGGACGGCGAGGACGTCCTGGCCGTCGGGGAGTTCTGCTCGCACCTGGGCGCACCGATGGTGGACGGCTGGCTGGACCGGGGGCAGCTCGTCTGCCCCTGGCACGGTTCCCGCTTCGACCCGGTGACAGGGCAGGTCGTCCGCGGGCCGGCCACCGCCCCCTTGCCCTGCTACCAAACCCGGGTCCGCGCGGGGATGATCGAGGTACGTCCCGGGAAGCCGACGGGCCTTCGGGCAACGACAGGAGTAGGCGCATGAGAGCTGACCAGGTGCTCATCGAGCACCACGACGTCCTACGGGCGCTGTGCAAGGACATCACCGGTAAGCCGGCGGGGTCAGCCGAACGCGAGGAGCGGGTCGATGACCTGCTGGTGGAGCTCGACATCCACATGCGCATCGAGGACGACCTGTTCTATCCCGCCGTCGCGGCGGCCAGCACCCTGGTGGCGGTCGCCCATGCCGAGCACCGCCAGGTCTCCGACCGACTCGCGTCGTTCTTGGGCACGAACCCGACGGACGCTGCCTACGAGGGCCAGTGGCAGGCGTTCGTCACCACCCTGGACGCGCACGCTGAGGAAGAGGAACGCGACCTGTTCCCGCCGCCTGTGCAGATGTCCGCGGACGAGCTGGACGGGCTCGGGAACCGGATGCTCGAGCAGATGGACGAGATACGGAATTCCTGGACCAAGCGGCTTCGCGTGCAGGCCAGAGGGGCTGTGCTGCGCAAGATGTGAACTCGTCATCAACGCCCACGGAGCTGTTCAGCACTGATCGCTTATTTTTTACACACCCGATCGACCGTTGGAGGTCGCATGTACGCACGTCTGTACGCCAAAGTTGTTGGGGTGACCATCGTGCTCATCGGCATCGGCGGCGTCCTGCTGGGCGAGAAGTCGCTGTTCGGTGTCCTGAACATCGACATCGCAGAAGACATCATTCACCTGGTGACCGGCGGGCTGATGGCCGCTGTTGGCTTTCGCGGCTCGGACCGGGCCGTGCGTTCGGTGGTCGGCGGTTTGGGAGTGGTTTACTTGCTCGTCGGCGTCCTGGGCATCTTCGTTCCCGACCTGTTCGGGCTCCTTCCGCACGAATACCACACCGTGCTGGACAACCTGATCCACCTGTCGCTGGGCGTGCTCGGCATCACCGTGGGGTTCTTCCTCGGCCAGCGGCCCGTCGGGCAGTCCCCGAGAGTGGCCACCTAGATGAGTGCGGGCTCGACGGCCGCGAACATCCTGGGACGGGGCGCGGTCGCGGGCGTCGCGGGCACGGTCGTCATGACCGCCTTCCAGAAGTTCGTCGAGATGCCGATCACCGGACGCTCGGACAGCTACGCGCCGGCCGAGTTCGCCGAGAAGGTCCTCCGGCTCGCTCCCAAGACCCCGGCAGCACGACGGCGCCGCAACAACACCACCCACCTGGCGCTTGGCACGATGTGGGGCGCCGCGTACGCGTTCGCCGCCCGGGCCGGGCTCAGGGGTCCGCCAGCCGTAGCCGCGGTGTTCGTCACAGTCTTCACCACAGACGTGCTGCTGAACACCGCTCTTGGGCTGTACCGGCCACAGGACTGGTCGGGCGAGGACTGGGCCGTCGACGTGATCGACAAGCTCGTCCAAGCGGCCTCCACGGGCGCGATCTTCGAGCGCTTCCTCGACCCGGCCCGCCCATCCTGACCGCTCCCGCGAGTACAGACCAGAGCTGCTGCGTTCCCAAGTGCACAGCTCTCCTAGGCAAGCGCGGTGCTCGCAGACGATGCCTACAACCCGGGCAAAGTCGAGCGGTGGTGCCGAACCGGGCGCTGCTGTCGACCGGTGTGCCAGCGCCAACGTCGGCACCTAAACGGGGCATCGAGGCGCCAGCTTGGGTGCCAGCTGTGGGCGCTGTCAGCTGTGCGGCGTGCTCGGCCAGTTCGGCCTCTGGTCGACGCCAAAGGCGCGTGAGGCGGGAGCAGATGCGCAGCGGGGTCGGTCAGCTCCTGGACTTCTCGACGCCCGCGTAGTGCTCGTGCCGGCACGGCCACGGGCAGACCTGCTGGCGCACTTGCACGCTCGGCAGCGCCGCGAGCTGCCGTTGCTGCACACCGCGGCCCGCATCACTCGAGGACGGCGCAGAGTCTTCCTGCGCCTGGCCGAGCACTCGCCCTGGACACTCGCGCTGGCCCAAGCGTTCACCGGCCCGCGTCAGATTTCACTCCCGGCCTGAGACCAGCCCCACCCCCACCCCCACCCCCACCCCCACCCCACCAAGCGGACGGAGACACCGGCCCACGCGCCGGTCCTGAGCGCTGACCCGACAACAACACCCTGCGCGTCAGGCTGACAACAAGATCACTCAGCCCCGGCCTTGGAGCCCTACTGACAGACTGGGGCTGGTGGTTGGGCGGCGACCCAGGACAATGCTGGTCGCCGGCCTGGTCGGGTCAGCCGCCTTCGCCCGCCACGGGCACAGCCCCGAGGTTGAGCGGCGCGCCCACCCACGAGGAATCGCCCTCGCGGTGCACGAGGCGGTCCGCGCCGCCGACGGTTACCGTCGGCGGATGTTCAGTGCCTGGCACAACCAGACCGATCGGCTGTCCACGTCGGACATCGTCGGGTTTGGGCGCGAGGCCGGGCTGGGCGAGTTCGACCGGGAGGCGGCGTTCACAGCGCTCGCTGCCGGACACGCTGCCGGCCAGGCCCTCGGGGTGTTCGGCACCCCCACCTTCGTCTTCGGCC
>JAABUM010003471.1_pt1 | contig 19230 bp, 17 predicted proteins | sample 5559161 | NCBI WGS metagenome assembly JAABUM01 (sample SAMN10711868, study PRJNA513369) | rock metagenome | isolation source: Antarctica rocks | place: Antarctica: Victoria Land, Siegfried Peak nord | reverse complement strand
CTTCACGCAGCACTTGCTGCTTGAACTCTTTGGTAAAGATGCGTCGCTTGAGGCTCATGGTCGGTGGTCTTCCTTTCGGAGTATACCACCTTAACCGTTTGTCTCACTTCAGGGGTGCAGTCCAGTCAGCCTGCAATCGCATGAAGGATAACCTACTAGAGAAGGAAGAATTCTTTCCACTCATAGAAAAAATATACTTCGCCATGAGAGAAAAGTATGATCTTATCTGACCACAGCATCAAAGATGCAATCAATACAGAGCGTATACAGATAAGTCCGTTCAATGAAGACCAGATTCAGCCCGCCAGCTATGACATCCGCCTGGAGGGGCGCTTTCTGGTCTTCCGCAATTATAAGTACTCGTGTATTGATCCCAAAGCTCCCCAGCAGGACCTGACCGAGATGATCGAGGTCGGTGACGACGAGCCGTTCATCGTCCACCCCGGCGAATTCATCCTGGGCAGCACGGTCGAGCGCATCGGGCTGGGCAGCGACATCGCCGCTCAGTTGGGCGGCAAGTCCAGCCTGGGCCGGCTGGGGCTGATCGTACACGCTACGGCCGGATTCATTGATCCTGGTTTTGAAGGCAGTGTGACGCTGGAACTGTCCAACGTTGCTAACCTGCCTATCCGCCTGTATCCGGGCATGAAGGTCGGGCAGATTTCGTTCTTCGCCATGAGTACGCCCGCCGACCGGCCCTACGGCCACCCGTCCCTGGGCAGCAAATACAAAGGCCAGACCGTGCCGACGGCCAGCCGGATGCATCTGAATTTTCCCGCTGGAGAGGACAAACCATGACGCTTCAAGACTATCAGCTACTTCAGCGCGATGCCGACGGCAAGGCTCGCGTCACGCTCGCCTCGGGCGAAACCCTGGAGCTGCCCGTCGGCGGTCCCTACGAAGCCGGCGGGGCGAAAAACGTCCTGGTCGGCGATCTCTGGATACTCGCCGGGCAGAGCAACATGGAGGGGGTGGGGGAGTTGGTAGACGCCGAGACGCCGCACCCGCTCGTCCACTCGTTCCAGTCCCGCGAGCAGTGGACGCCCGCCGAAGAGCCGCTGCACTGGCTGGGCGAGTCGCCGCGCCCCATCCACCACATCCTCTGGGGCCAGCCCCAGCCGACCGAAATCCCGCCGCGCGACCCTGGCCGGGCAAGAGGCGCGGGCCTGGGTTTGACCTTCGCTAAGTCAATGGCCGGGAAGACCGGCGTTCCCATCGGCCTGGTCCCCGCTGCCCACGGCGGGACTTCCATGCGGCAGTGGGACCCCGCGCACAAGGGGCAGGGCGGCCACTCCCTGTACGGCGCGACCCTGGAACGGGTCAAGGCCATCGGCGGCAAAGTTGCCGGGATATTGTGGTATCAGGGCGAGTCCGACGCCAACCCCGCCGACGCCGCGCTCTACGAAGCCCGCATGACCGCGTTGGTCCAGTCCTTCCGCGCCGACCTGGAACAGCCCGACCTGCCGTTTTACTATGTCCAGCTCGGCGGGTTTGTCAGCGACCCGTTCCCCGAATCCGTGTCGGGCTGGAACCGCGTCCGCGAGTCCCAGCGCACCTGGCAGAACAGCCTCCCGAACGTCGGCATGGCTTCGGCCATTGACTGCGGCCTCGATGATGGCATCCACATTGACACCTTGGGCCTCAAAGCATTGGGCAAGCGCCTGGCTGCCGTCGCTTCGGGGCAGCCTGCGCCCGCGCTCCGATCCGCCGCTTTTGAGCCGGCGAACGGCTGGCTCCGCGTGTCTTTTGACAACGTCCAGGGCGGTCTCCAAGCCGCAGGCCGCCCCACCGGCTTCAGCTTGCGCGACGCCGCCGGGAACGAACTGCCTCTGATCTACAAAGTCTCGCTCGACGGCCCCGACGCCCTGCTCAAGCTCACCGACCCCGCCCGCCTCCCCGGCGCCTCCCTCTGGTACGGGTGGGGGCTGGCTCCCTATTGCAATCTCACCGATGCAACGGGCGCGGCGGTGCCTGCATTCGGGCCAGTCACTGTCGTTTCGCCTTCACTGATCTGAAGGAAGCCGCCGCATGGGACGTTCTGAGCGCCGGGTCCTGCTGGGAGCTGTCACCGGCGCCCTCTGTGCGCTGGGCCTGCTCCTATGGCTTGGGTTCCGCACGGCCCACGCGCCGCGTCCGTTGCCGCCCGCCCGTGCTCTGCCGCCCCCCGCGACGGGGCCGCTGGCTGGTGTGGTCGTCATCCTGGACCCCGGCCACGGCGGGCAGGACCCCGGCGCCGTCTGCGGGCAGACATCCGAGGCGGCCTTGACCTACCGCACCGCGACCGAAGTGGCCGCCAGTCTGCAGAGCCGGGGCGCTCAGGTCGTTTATACCGTCCGCAGCCGTCAGCTTGACCCCGCGCTGGCCCTCGTCGAGCCGCCGCTGACCCGGCCCACCGATGCCGTCCTGGCCGCGACGGGCCGGCCGCTCCGCCGCCGTCACTCGCCCCAGCCGCTCTGGCAGCGCGCCCAAACGGCGCGGACGGTCTGGGCACAGCGGGTCCGCCGGGACCCCGACGCCCGCCGGAACGTCTTTTTTGTTTCGCTGCACTATGACAAATACTCTGCCGCCGCCGTATCGGGAAGCATCGTCTGCGTGGACCGGCGCGTCCGCCGCCTGCCCGCCCTGGGGGCCGCGCTGGCCGCGCAAATGACGCCGGGGAACTTCGGGCGCGGCGGCGATTTTCAGGGACTTCGTGGCGTTTCGGGCCGTGAGCTGGGGGTGCTGAACCCCGCGCAGAATCCGATTCCCGAAAAAGTCCTGCTGGAGCTGGCGACCCTTTCCAATTCCCAGGACGCTTTGCAGGCCGGCGACCCCATCTGGCGCAACGAAATGGCCCGCCGGATCACCGAGGCGATCATTCTTGTCCATCACGGGGTCGGAAGATGACGCCGCATTCTTATGGTCTACGAGTGTGACAACTGCGAAGCGGCGCTCGGCCCCGGCCTGACCGTCTGCCCCCGCTGCGGCCAGGTTTTCGACGAGCCGGTCCCCGCCGACGCGCTCTGGGAGGAGCCTGCGCCCGCCGCTGTGGCGGAGGAGACCGCCGCCCCGCCCCGTCCGCCGGTTCGCCGGAAATCGCGCCGATGGTCGCCGCTGGCGACGGCGCTTGTGCTGCTGGGGCTGGTCTGGCTCGGCTACCGTCAGTGGGACGCGCCCGCCGCCCCTGAGCCTGTTCCGCTGGCTGCTTCCGCCCTGCAAACCGACCTGGCGGCGCATCCCCAGTATGCGGCGCAGATGACTGCCTTGGTGGCGCATTTGCGGGCGACGGGGGTGCGGGCGGAATGGCCCGCCTTCGGCAGCAGCGACATGCTCTTGATTTCGCCGCAGGCGCGCGCCGCCGAGCCGCCGGTGGCATGGGACGCCGATGCTTACCGGCGTCTGGCGCAGGGTATTTACGGCGAGTTTGCCCAGACCCGCTTTGAATCCGGCTTCTGTGATACCGATACGACAGCCTGCTTCGTCCTCGTCACCAGCGCGTCGGGCCAGGTGGTCGCGGTGGACTTCATGGGAGAATTGAGATAGCCACGCCCGCTCCCAATGTTGCCGACCGTTGGCAGGCGTCTACCATCCGCTGCGCCGCCAGGCCGTCCTCGAAGCTCGGCCCGCCTAGCTCGCCCCGCGCGACGCTGTCGATAAAGTCGAACAGGCAGTGGACATGGAACTGCGGCCAGCCGATGGAGTTCTTGGTCGCGCCGAAGGCATACGGCTTGGGGTAGCGGGCGACGCACTCGATCTTCTGGAAGCCGCGCGAGCCGCCCAGCGGCGCCTCCGGCGGCGTGTTGTCGTAGACCGAGAGCCAGTTCGGGTCCATGAGGTGAAACGCCAGCGCGCCCCGGCTGCCGTGGATCTCCAAGCGCAGGTCGTCCTGCGTCCCCGTCGCCAGCCGCGACGCTTCAATGACGCCCACCGCGCCCGATGCCATGCGCGCCTGCACAATCGCCACGTCATCCACGTCCACGCTCCCCATGCCGCCCGTTCTGGGGTCGGGCCGCTCCGGGAGGAACGTCTCCAGCCGCGCCGACACCTCGGCGAACTCGCCCAGTAGGAACCGCACCAGGTCGAAGACGTGGGCACCCAGGTCCATGACCGCCCCGCCGCCGCTGCGGGCCATCTGCAAACGCCAGGTCAAAGGCCGCTTCGGGTCTACATAGCCCGCGTGAAGATAAGCCGCCCGGAACTGATACACATCGCCGAGGAAGCCGTCGTCTACCAGTTCTTTGGCGCGCAGCAGGGCGGGCACGAACCGATAGTTAAAGGTCATCCGATGGATTTTTTCTGTCGTCCGGGCCAGCGCGGCCACGTCCTCCGCCTCGGCCACAGTCCGCGTCAGCGGCTTGTCGCAGTAGACGTGCTTGCCGGCCTTCAGCGCGTCCCGGAGCAGCGCGTGGTGGGCGTCATTGGGGGTGCAGCAGTGGATGACCTGGATGTCGTCCCGCGCCAGCATGTCTTGATAATCCGTGGTCGCGAACTCAAACCCGGCCTGCTCCTGCGCCTTCTTGCCGCTGGCCTCGGTTGCCGTGCAGACGCCGACCAGCCGCGTCTTCGCCGGCAGCGGGTCGTAGAAGAGCGGCAGGGTCCGGTGCGCGTAGGCGTGGACCTTGCCGATAAAGCCGTAGCCGACGATGCCGATGCCGAGGTGCATGAAGTCCTATCCTCTGCGGGACCCGGCACTGGAAGTGCCGGGCTACTCCCAGTGAAAGTCGCTCCGCGACTGAGGAGAGGGCGCGATGAATCGCGCCCCTACGGGGCGTGTCTTCAGTGCCGGAGGCACTTCCACGTCTAGTAGCCCGGCCCTTCAGGGCCGGGTTCTTCGCATGCCGGGTTTACAGCCCCGCCTTTTGCCAGATGTCGTCCATCGCCGCGCCGACCGTCTTCAAACGCGCCTCGTCCGAGGGCAGGCCGCTCAGGTCAACGAACGGCTCCGGGACCACAGGGCCGTCGTAGCCGATGTCTTGAAGCGCCTGTAAGAAGCCCGCGATGTCAATGACGCCGGTGGCGCCGGGCAGGGCGCGGGTATTGTCCTGCTGCTCGTCCGTGGGTATGCCTGCCGGGGCGTCGTTGACGTGGACATAAACGACTTGGGCAGGCGTCAGCGCTTTCAAGTCATCTACCGTCCCGTGGGACGTGTGCCAGTGCCAGCAGTCCAGCAGCAGCCCGATGTTCGGCCCGATGTCCCGGCCCAGCCTCAGCATCTCCGGCAGGGTGTGGATGAACGGGTGCTTTTGGGACGCCCACAGCGTCTTGGGGCCGATGAACTCCAGGCCGAGCGAGACGCCGTGGTCGCCCAATATCTGCGCGATGGGTGCAAAGCGCGCGACATGGAACTGGTAGTTCTCCTCGAAAGTTCGGTCGTTCGAGGAGGGCGAAACCCACGTTGAGACGCGCGTCCCGCCGACGGCTGCCGCCGCCCGCGCAAGCCGGGGCAGCGTGCCCAGGCCCTCCCGCCACTTCTCCTCGGACCCGCGCCAGTCGGTCGGCAGCCCCCAGCCGGCCGGCTGGATCCCCGCTTCGGCGAACCGCGCCCGCACGGCCTCAGCGCCCTGTCGGTCAATGAGATCAGCGATCTCCGACGGGCTGAATTCGACGCCGCCAAACCCGCCCGTCTTCGCGGCGGCCAGCGCTTCGTCTAAAGTGCCGGCGCGCACGCCAATCGCGCCGGGGCTAAGTCCTTTGAACATGGATATTCTCCTCCAGGCGTGTTGATACGCCGCCGGGGACGGAGATACCTGCATGAAGATACCCGGCCTTGAAAGGCCAGGCTATCCCCGGCTTCGCCTGACAAAGCCCCTCCGGGGCTGCGGATAAGCCTGCGTGATGCACTCTTCAGCCCCGGAGGGGCTTTGTGCCCTTCCTAGCCCGGCACTTCCAGTGCCGGGTCCTATCAAGCTCTTACTCTCGCACCCACACCAGCATTTCCCCCGGCGTCCGATTGTCCCAGGCAAAGTAGGGGATCGCCATCAGCGTGACGGGCGATGCGGCGGGCGGCTTCTGCCGATAGAGCGCACCATCCCAATCGTCCGCCGACACTCGCGCCGCCGGTCCTCGCAGCACGGTCACGCCGCTGAGTAGGTCCGGCTCGAAGGCGGCTTCCAGGGCGGCCTCGTGCGGCAGGACGAGCGCGTTCAGGTCGTCGCCGTTGTCCGCCGACTCCAGGCAGTAGACGACGGGGCCGCGCTGCAAGGCGACGCGCCCCCAGTTCTGACGCACCTTCGGGTTGGCATAAACGCGCTCGACCGGCATCGGCATCTCCAAAGTCACCGTGTCCCCGGCCTGCCATTCGCGCTCCAGCACGGCGTAGCCCATTTCGACCGGGGGCGAGACGGCTTCGCCGTTCACCGACAGACGCGGCGCGCGGCACCATTCGGGCAGCCGCAGGCGCAGACGGAACTGCTTCGGCTGTTCGGGGGCGACGGTCAGGGTGACGCTGCCGTCCCAGGGGTAGTCCGTGGTCTGGGTGAGCGTGACCGGCTGGCCGGCGATGGTCAAATCGGCGTGGCCCTGCACATACAGATGGACGGCGATGTCTTCGTCGCCCTGCGAATAAACATACTGCCCCAGCGAGGCCAGCAGCCGGGCGAGGTTGGGCGGGCAGCAGGCGCAGCCGAACCACGCCTGCCGGTGGTGCTTGCCGACGCTCGCCAGTGGGTTATCGTAGAAGAACTTCGTGCCGTCCAGCGAGACGCCGCTGAGGACGCCGTTATACAGGGCGCGCTCCATGACGTCGGCGTACCGCCGGTCGCAGTCGAGGTGCAGCATCCGGGACGCCCAGAAGACCAGCCCGATGGCCGCGCAGGTCTCCGCGTAGGCGGTCTCGTTGGGCAGGTCGTAATCGTCCCCGTAGCCCTCGTTGGACGCGAACCCGCCGATGCCCCCGGTCACATACATCTGCGCCGAGGTCAGGTGCGCCCAGAGGCGTTCGCAGGCCGCTTTCAGGCCCGCGTCTCCCGTCCGTCCTGCCAGGTCCGCCATCGCCGAATACAGGTACATGCCCCGGACGGAATGCCCCGTGACTTCGCTCTGCTCGCGCACCGGGACGTGGGCCTGACTGTAGGCATACGTCTTGGCCCAGAAGTCCGCCGGGTTCTCGCCGCGCGCCCGCGCTTCCTCGTCGAAGTAGTGCGGCTGTCGCCCGCGCTCGTCCACGAAGTATTGGGCCAATCGCAGGTACTTGTCTTCCCCCGTCGCCTCGGCCAGCTTGACCAGGGCCAGCTCGATCTCCTCGTGCCCGCAGTAGCCGCGCTTCTGGCCTTCCTCCGGCCCGAAGACCGTGCCAATGTAGTCCGCGTAGCGGCGCATGATGTCCAGCAAGCTCGTCTTGCCGGTCGCCTCATAATGCGCGACGGCGGCCTCGATCAGATGTCCGGCGCAGTATAGCTCGTGGTCGTCCCGCAGGTTCGTCCAGCGCCGCTCGGGCGCGACCGTCGTGAAGTAGGTGTTCAGATACCCGTCCGGCTGCTGCGCCCGCTGGAGCATCCCGATTACCTCATCCAGCAGGGCGTCCACGTCGGGGTCGGGGTGCGTCGCCAGGCTGTACGCCGCCGCCTCGACCCACTTGGCGATGTCCGAGTCCCAGAAAATGTGCTGGTCGGAGACGTGCGCCAGCGTCAGCGCCTCGATGCGCCCCGTCGTCTTGCACTGCTCGTACTCGATGGGGATGGTGGCCTCGCGGTTGACGCGGAGGCGCTCCCGCCAGAACCGATCATCAATGGTGACGGCCTTCAGCGGCGCGGGTGTAAAGCGTTGAGCGGGAGCGGTCATGGAAAGACTCCTTTGTCGGCGGGAATAGGCTTCAGCGATACCGTTATGATAGCACAAAGTTTTCATCAGGGTGACGACTTCATGTGAGAAGAGCGTAATGGGAGTCAACGCAAGGAACGAAAACATCATACGCCGGTTGTCTTGCCGCTTCTTCCTCAAGGTTTTCCGGCAGGCTTTTGGTGTGTCAACGTCGAACGTGTGTTTAGTTCGCCTTTTGAACGAAGATCGAACCAGGACAGTTCGAGGGGCGGAGGCTTTTATGGCGTGTCGTGGTATTCTCTTTGCGCTGACAGACGAGCAGGCGAGCCGTTTCCTGGCCGCGTCCTCAGACGACGAGTTAGTCGAACTCATGTTGAAAGTCGACGAAGCTTGGGACGAAGATTTCGTCCAACCAACCGACAAGGCCTGGGACTTCATTCACCGCTGCCTCTCGGACGGCACTACAGACACCGATGGCGGCACCTATCCGCTCAACCGGAGCATCCTGGGCGGCCAACAACTGTACGAGGGTGACGACTACGTCATGTCGTTCGTGAGTGCTCCCGAGGTACAGGATGTGGCTGCCGCCATCGTTGCCGTCACAGAGCCGTGGTTCCGAGAACGGTTCTCCCGCATGCGCGACACATACTCTCCTCAGATATACCTCCAGGGGGAGGGATACGAGGAGATGTTCGCATATGCCTGGGAATACATGGGCTTCGTGGGTGAGTTTTACCAGCGAGCAGCGCAGGCCAAACGTGCCGTCATCTTCATCGTAGATCAGTAATCCGAACCGTAAACTCTTGGTTCGCCTTTCCCACAAAGAGCGAACTAGAGCGGCTTTTCTGCCGCGTCTTCCTGCTCCTGCCCGATGGGCTTTGGCCTCTGTGCTCGCCTGCTCTCCAACCGCATTCATTCTCAGCAGGGAAACCAACCCCTTATCACGAACTTAGCGCCATTCACACTCGGCACAAAGGGGTTCACATGGAATATCGCAAGATGGGCCGCACCGGCCTGATGGTCTCGGAAATCTGCCTGGGCACGATGCAGTTCGGCTGGACCTCGGACGAGGCCGCCTCGCGTCAGGTCATGGACGCCTTCTGGGAGGCCGGCGGCAACTTCGTGGACACCGCCGACATCTACACCAATTGGGCGGGCGACGCCTCCTACGGCGGCAAGACCGAGGAGATCATCGGGCGCTGGCTCAAAGACAAGGGCGTCCGTCGCGACCTGGTCCTCGCCACCAAAGTGCGCGGGCGCATGTGGGAGGGGCCGAATGGCGAGGGCCTGTCCCGGCAGCACATCATCGCCGCCTGCGAGGACTCGCTGCGCCGCCTCCAGACCGACTACTTTGACCTGTACCAGTGCCATTGGGCCGACCTGAACACGCCCATTGAGGAAACGCTGTCCGCCCTGGACGACCTGGTCCGCGCGGGCAAGGTCCGCTACCTTGGCGCGTCCAACTACCCCGCCTGGCGTCTCATGGAGGCCCAGGCCGCCTCCGACAAGCACGGCCTGGCCCGCTTCGACTGCTACCAGCCCCAATACTCGCTCATGGAGCGGCAGTTGTTCGAGTACGAGGCCATGCCCTTCTGCAAGCACCACGGCGTGGGCGTCATCCCGTACTCGCCGCTGGCCGCCGGGTTCCTCACCGGCAAGTACCGCAAGGACGCTCCCCGCCCCGAAAGCGTCCGCGCGGGCGGCAACCTGGAAAACTACGGCAACGAGCGCGGCTGGGCCGTCGTTGACGCGCTGGACGAGATCGGCCAGTCGCACGGCAAGACCGTCGCCCAGACCGCGCTGGCCTGGCAGCTTTCCAACCCCGTCATTACCGCCCCCATCATAGGGGCGAATACCGCCGAGCAATTAACGGACCTGCTCGGCGCGGCGGGCTACCGCCTGTCCGGGGAGGAAATGGCCCGGCTGAACGACCTGACCAGGTGGCCGCGCAACGGGCGTCCGATCTGGGACTAAGGGCTGACCGTTATGAGGCGCGAGGTTGCCGTGGGGCTGATGTGACAGGGGAGCGGAAAGACCGTGGGATTGAAATCCTCGTCTGTGGGGCGAAGCGCCCAGTGTCCGCCTGCGCGGACAAGGAAAGGGTTGTGGCTGGCTTTATCGGTCTCCACGAAGGTGGAGACTTGGCCGGAGGCCCCACAGCCGGGGGCTTCAGCCCCACGGTCTTTCCGCTCCCCTGTCACATCAGCCCCACGGCACACCCTATTTGCCTGATGCCAACCGAACGATGACAAACCTTTACTCTCGTCTCATTGCCTGTGCCGCTCTTGCACTGACCGCCGGAACCGCCCTCGGCCAGTCCCTGCCGCGCTACACCGTTACCGACCTCGGCTCGCTGGGCGGGGTGGAGTGCGCGGCGACGGGGCTGAACAACAAGGGCCAGGTCGTCGGCGGGGCGGATACGGCGCGGCATGGAAAGGGGCCGGAGTTCGTCACCAACGTCTTCGTGTGGCAGGGTGGGCGGATGCGGGCGGTGCCGGGGCTGGACGGCAGCCATGCCTACGTCGTCGCGGTCAACGATGCGAGGCAGATGGTCGGCGCCTACAGCCCGGACCCGCTCAAAGCCAAATTCGCGTCCGCCCTGTTCGCTCCGGGCGGCAGGGTCCGTCTGCTCGGCGGCTTTCCGGCCACCCAGCATGGGTACTCGCTCTCCGAGGCGGAGGCGATCAATGCCAAAGGCCAGGTCGTCGGCCTCTCCAACAATCAGGCGTTCTTCTGGAGTCAAGGTCTCCTGCGAAAGTTGAAACCGCCGCCGGGCTATCAGGCGTCCCAGGCGTGGAGCGTCAACGACAGGGGGCAGGCGGCGGGCAAGGCCGACCGGAACGTGGGCAAGGCCGTCCGCACCCATGCCCTGTTCTGGGACGCGGCGGGCAAGGTCACGGACCTGGGCGTCCTGCCCGGCTACACGGACAGCATCGGGCGGGCAATCAACGGTCGGGGCCAGGTGGCGGGCTGGGTGGGCGTGACGCGGGGAACGCCGGGGAAGAGATTGACGTTTCACTATCAGGCGTTTTTGTGGCAGAGCGGCAGGATGCGCGGCCTGGGGTCCATCCCGCGCATCCCCGACAGCAAGGCCGCCGCCCTCAACGACAAGGGGCAGGTCGTCGGCAACGCCTACTTCAAGACCGATGAGGCCGCCCTGCTGTGGCAGGGCGGCAGGGTGTACGAGCTGAACACGCTGGTCCCGCCCCGTTCCGGCTGGAAGCTGCAAAACGCGCTCGCCATTAACAGCCAGGGCCAGATCATCGGCAACGGCCTCCACCACGGCATCCGCCGGGGCTTCCTGCTGACGCCGACGCGATGAGGAGAACATACCATGACACTGATGTTGGAACTCACACCGGAACAAGAAAGAGTTCTGCAAATACGGGCAATGTTGAACCGCCAAAAGCCGGATGAGTATGCGGTGCAGATTTTGGACAAAACGCTGACAAGCCCGCCGGAAGGGCAGCAAGAGCGGCCCTTTTATGAGACGGCAACCACGGAGGAATGGCTCACCGCTTTTGATGAATGGGTCAACAGCCATGATCCTAACGGGCCGGTATTGCTTGATGATAGCCGCGAGGTCATCTATGAGGATTAGCCCAGGAGATGTCGCTGCCGACACGAACCTCCTTCTGCGCTTTGTTGAATTAGGGCATCCTTCAAATCCCATTGCCACTCGTGCGATCCACCGCATCCGGCGACGAGGCGCGACAGTTTTTGCTTGCCCTCAAAACTTCGTCGAATTTTGGGCTGTCGCGACACGGCCCATTTCGGCGAATGGCTTGGGCTTTTCAACCGCACAATCCGAGATCGAGCTGGCGAAGATCGAGACTCTCTTCCCGATGCTGCCTGACGATCCTGCCATCTACCCGGAGTGGCGGCGGTTGGTGACGCAGGCCGGCGTTTCCGGCAAGCCGACGCACGACGCGCGTCTGATGGCGGTCGCCGTCGTTTACAGCGTGGACAACCTGCTCACGTTCAACGGCGGCGACTTCACGCGCTTTGATGCCCTCGCGCCGACCGTGACGATACTCGACCCGCGCACGGTCTAAAGGACACATCTTGGAAAAATTCGCTTTCATCATTCACCCATTCGACGTCCGGCGCGACGTGGCGAAGAAAGGCGGCATTTATAGCGCCGCCAAGTACCTGCCCGAACCCGCCGTGGAGTGGGGGATCAAGTTCAGGTCGCCGCTGGTCATGTCCCACATCACCGGCATCCAGTCGCCGACGGGGGCCGAGGCCGAGGGCTGGTTCATCGGCTGCCCGCTGACCCCCCGGCAGATGCTTTCCTTGCCGCAGGAGTTCGTCTACAAGCGGCTGGTCCAGTGCGGCAAGCTGGCCGAGTCGCTGGGCGCAGGCATCATCGGCCTGGGCGCATTCACCTCCATCGTCGGCGACGGCGGCATCACCATCGCGAAGCATCTCGACATCGCGGTGACGACGGGCAACTCGTACACGACGGCGACGGCGGTGGAGGGCGGGCTGGACGCCGCCCGGCGCATGGGGATCAACATCGCGCGCGCCAAAGTGGCCGTGGTCGGCGCGACCGGCTCCATCGGCAAGACCTGCGCGCAGATGCTCGCCCCCCAGTGCGCCGAGATCGCCCTGATTGGACGCGACTTAACCCGTTTAGAGGCCGTCGGCAAAGAACTGACCGGCGCGTGCGTCCGGCTGTACGACGACGTGCATCTGGGCCTGCGCGACGCCGACCTGGTTGTCACCGTCACCAGCGCCCGCGACGCCGTGATCGAGCCGGAGGACCTGAAGCCCGGCTGCGTGGTCTGCGACGTGGCCCGCCCCCGCGACGTCTCGGTCCGCGTCGCGAAGGAGCGCGACGACGTGCTCGTTATTGAGGGCGGCGTCGTCGCCGTCCCCGGCGCGAATGCTGACTTCCACTTCCACTTCGGCTTCCCGCCCAAGACGGCCTACGCCTGCATGTCCGAGACGATCATGCTGGCCCTGGACGGCCGCTACGAGTCGTTCACCCTGGGCAAAGACGTTTCCATCGCCCAGGCCGACGAGACGACCCGCCTGGCGAAGAAGCACGGCTTCACGCTGGCCGGCTACCGCAGCTTCGAGCGCGAAGTCACCCAGGAGACCATCGAGTCAGCCCGGCGGCGCGCGCAGGAGAAGCAGGAGAAAGTGGCGTAAGACCAGTAAAACAGGTCGGCGTGGGCGGAACGGGAGCAATCGGTTCTTGGAAAGAGAAGGCGTCACGGTTATTCTACTCAACGGCACCTCCAGCGCTGGTAAGACAACCATCGCCAAGTCTTTACAGCAGATCATGGACGCGCCTTATCTGCACGTTCCCGTGGACAGCTTCGGGGCCATGGCGCCGGGACCTGACAAACTCGGAGAATCCGGTTCCCCTCGGTGGCAGTCCGTGTTCAACCGAATGCTGTCCGGCTTCCATCACTCCCTCGCGGCGCTGGCCGCTGCCGGAAGCAACCTGATCGTGGACCATGTGCTTGTTCAAGGGGTGGAGCCTGAGAACTGGCTGACGGAGTGCGTGGACCTGCTGGCGCCCTTCCCCGTCTACTTCATCGGTGTGCATTGCCCACTAGAGGAGCTGCGGCGACGGGAGCAGGTGCGGGGAGACCGTGGCGCGGGGCTGGCGGAATGGCAGTTGAGCCATGTTCACCGGCACGGGGTCTACGATCTGGAGGTGGACACATCGGTCTTATCCGCCGAGCAGTGCGCCTTCAGGATCAAAGCGCTGGTGGAGCGTGATGCTTCCCCCCAGGCGCTTGTCAGCCTGCGCCAGCGCCGCGAGACGGCCTAACACGGTGCTGCACCCGACCGACGCGCGCAGGAGAAGCGGAAGGCCGCGTGATGTCAGCAAAAACGGAGGTGTTCATATGCCGCAGGCCACAGTCAACTCCGACATTCAGGCAGGGCAATCCCTTGACGCGCGAGATACGGAGCGTGTTCTGCCGAACGACCCACGCGCAGGCGCAGTCTCCATTGACCCGGAGCGGGGCGCCCTGCTTTGCGGGCACCCGCGTTCCGATCCATGACCTGTTCGATTATCTCGCGGAAGGTGAGCCATTAGAGAGCTTCCTGGAGAGTTTTCCAAGCGTTTCCCCTGAACAGGCCAGGAGGGTGTTGTTGCTGGCGGAGAGCAGGTTGTTTGACGGGCTTCCGGCGAAGTGAACATCCTCTTTGATGAAGATACGCCCTATCCGCTCAGGCGACACCTCACCGGCCATGCGATAACAACCGTCTCGCTAATAGGCTGGGCAGGTATCCAGAATGGTAAAATAGGCATTAACACTGTGCCATGCGGGAAGTTTATGGATAATACGTCTCTTATCGCGGAAGCAAGAAAACATGTTGGCGTGTTCTCCTTAGCGGAACCTGATTTGACTGCCGCTTCCGTGTCTTGCGCGCTTGTCACGGAGGCAGGCAATGTTTACACCGGCGTCTGTTTAAGTTTAGCCTGCGGCATCGGATTCTGTGCGGAACACTCGGCTGTCGCCGCGATGCTGAAGCATCGCGAGACAATCATCAGAAAAATCGTGGCTGTCAGTGAGCATAGCGTCTTAGCGCCGTGCGGCAGGTGTCGGGAATTGATGTTCCAGGTCAATCTGTTGAATCTTGAGTGCGAAGTTATTCTGCCCGAAGGTTCAGTCAAACTGAAAGAACTGCTTCCGCATACTTGGCTCTAGCTTTTGAATGTGGCCTTCCCATCCTGCGGCCCAACACGGTGCCGCGCCTGACTTTCTATTATGGCAAGTCGGCGACTGGCTGCGCGTGATTTAGGCGCGGCTCGTCGGGAAGATCGCAGAGGCATCTACTCACCGGCCATGATAACCGCGATGGGCAGCATCCGCGCCAGCGGCGTCACCAGGCCCGCTTCTACCTGTATCCGCAGGACGCGCTCGATGTCTTTGTAGGCGGGCGGCGCTTCCTCCGCCGTCAGGCCCTCGACCCATATGTCTTGCTGTTTGAGGCGGCGGCGGACTTCCCCCAGGCTGATTTGGTCCCGAACGGCTGTCCGGCTGCCGACGCGGCCTGCGCCGTGGGAGGCGGAATGCAGCGCTTCGGGCCGGCCCTCGCCGCGCACCAGGTAGGACGCGCTCCCCATGCTGCCGGGGATGACGCCCAGGACGCCTTTTTCGGCGGGCGTCGCGCCTTTGCGGTGGATGACGCGGTCCGGGCCATCTATCCACGCGAAATTGTGGTGGTTCTGCACCGTCGCCAGCGGCGTCAGCCCGGAGCGGCGGGCGAATGCCTCGTGGATGACCTCGTGATTGGCCCGCGCGAAGTCCCCGGCCAGTTCCATCGCCGCCCAGTATTCCCGCCCGCTGTCCTCGTCCAGACTCAGCCACTCGTACATCTTCGGGACGCGCGCCGTCCGGGCCGTTTCCAGCGCGGCCAGCCGCATATAGTGGTTCGCGACGGCGTACCCGACCCCGCGCGAGCCGCTGTGCGTGAGCAGGCCGCAGAAATGCTCGGGTAGGGGCGCGATTAATCGCGCCCCTACGGCGTCCAGCCGTTCCCCGACCACCAACTCGGCAAAGTGGTTGCCGCTGCCGCTCGTCCCCAATTGCCGCCGCGCCTTGTCTCGCAATCCGCGTGTCTGGCTGGTCAAGGCCCAGCGATCTTTGTCCAGAATGGGGTGGTCGGCGGGCCGCGCATTGCTTTCTCCCAGGCCGAAGGTGGTCACAGCCAGCAGATCGCGGAACAGCGTTTCGCGCCCCAGCCGGAACTCCGCCGGCGGGAGGGCGAACAGGCTCAGGTGCATCCGGCAGCCGATGTCCACGCCGACCATGGCGGGCGAGACCGCCCGGTGCGCGGCAAAGACGCCGCCGATGGGCAGGGCATAGCCGACATGGGCGTCCGGCATCAGCGCACCGCCCAGCGCAATCGGCAGTCGCAGGGCGAGTTGTAGCTGGCTGACGGCAACTGGGGCGATGTCCTCGCCGACCTTGCCGTAGACCTGAAACGGCGCAGGCACATCGCGCAGCGCCGTGACCGGCTCGGCCCGGCCATATGCGGCTTCGATGGCTGCGAGGATGTCCGGCTCGGCTCGGCCCGCTTTTTTCCAGGCCGCCGCTTGGCGCGACATCTCGGTCCAGCGCTTGTCGCCCTTCCACGGCCGCAGCAGTGTGTTGATCTTCATGCGGCTTTATCGCCTCATGCGGCGTTTTTGCCAAAAGAAAAGTCTTCGCCCTGCGTCCTTTCTTTCGGCGTGTGGGATAATATAACACCGGGGAAAATAGTTTGCCAAAACGCTTCACATTGCCTGATATAAATGCTATCATAACGCACCCCGCAACGAAGCGCGCCATCTAGTTCCACCCTGGACGTCAGAATCGGCGATGAAGCCATGTCCATCGAGCTAAACGGAACTGCTCACTCATTTCCTGAGTACGTCAACGCCCCATGCCCGGCTTTGGCGTCTCCCTTCAACAGCCGACAGAAAGGTTTCAGCCGAATGTCCCCTATTTCACGCTATGGAATCCCGTTAGCCCTGATCGCCCTCGCCGGTGCAGCGCACCCCGCCCAAGCCCAGATCGTCAAGGACGGTGACTTTGAATCCGCCGCCTCCGGCCCGCCCAACTCGACGTTTTACTTCACCAACGCGACGCCGTTTGACGCCAACTGGGTCATCACGGGCGAGGTCGGCATTGACAACACCGACGTCTATGTCTTGAACGGCAGCAAGAGCCTTGGCCTTAACAGCGGGATCGGCATAGACTCGATCACGCAGAACCTCGAGACCACGCCCGGCACCACTTATACCCTTTCCTTCTACGCCAACGACGACGCGCCGATGAACCTCCTGGACACGCTGGCGAACTCCCCGGACACGTCGGCGAACTCCCCGGACATATCGGGGGACCTGCTGAATGTTTCCTTCGGCAATGTGACCCTCGATCCGATCTCCGTTCCCGCCAATGGGTACGACGGGCCGGGCGCGGGCAACCAGGGCCGGTTCACCTTCTACTCCTACAATGTCACGGCAACCTCGCTCTTCTCGGGGCTGACGTTTAGTTCCGTCGGCAGCCTGAACAGCGGCACCCTCGAGCTGGACGACATCAGTGTCCAACCCGTCCCCGAGCCTTCCACGGCGGCCTCGCTGGGCCTGCTGCTGGGCATGGGCGGGGCGCTGATCCTCGCTAGGAAGAATGTTCGCAGCAGCAAGACGCCGCTGGCCGCCTAGAAAGCCGCCCCGGAAGTTATTCTTCATGAAAAGAGAAGCAACAATGCAGAAGATTTGGATGGCTTTGGGTGCGCTCGGCGTCCTCGCCTCGCCGCTTGCCTCGGTGCAGGCCGCATCGAAGGGGAACGTCCTGCCCGTCCTGTCCCCGAGCGGCACCACGACCCTCAGCGGCCCGTCCACACGCACCTTCACCCTCACCCCCTTGTTCAATCGGGGCGCCCCGCCGGTGGATGACGGCCTCTTTTACCTCCGGCCCGAGGTGGACGACGCCCCGAATCCGGTGAACGACAGCGTCTTTAATCTCCCGAAGACCCTTTCCAGCCAGGTCCTCGGCCCCGGTTCCGGCTTCTTCGGGTTCGACGGCCTCAGCCACTACGACCAGCGCTTCGCCGGCACGGGGGTCTATGCAAACACGCAGTACAGCTTGGAGCCGCCGGACCAGGCACTGGCGGTCGGCAACGGCTATGTGCTGGAGGCCATCAATAACGCGCTGGCCGTTTACAAGACGGACGGCACGCGCGTCGTTGCTCCCACACCCATCAACCAGTTCTTCGGGCTGGCCCCCGAAATCATCCGCGGCATACCAACCTTCGGGCCTTCGCTCAGTGACCCACGGGCGTACTATGATGCTCCGACACGGCGATTCTTCGTCGAGGAGTGGGGGACGGACACCGACCCCGACACCGGCGCCAACACGGGCACGTCGTTCATCAAGCTGGCCGTGAGCCAGACCTCGAACCCCGCCGGCGGCTACACCCTTTATACCTTCGACACCACGGTGGACCCCACCCTTCCCCTCGTTGACGACCAGCCGATACACGTCCTACCGGACTACGTCCAGATCGGCGCCGACGCGAACGGCTTCTTCCTGAGCATCAACCAGTTTGACCTCCTTGGGGATCAGGGCTACTTAGGGCCACGCATCCTGGCCATCTCCAAGTCCGCCGTCGTGGCCGGGACCAAGACGCCGGTTGTCTCCTTGAGCGGCGGCGACCTGTACAACAGCCCGGCCGGCTTCACGGTCCAGCCCGCGAAAACGCCCGCTGGGGGCGCCTACGAGACGAGCGCCAACGGCACGGAATACTTCCTCTCATCCGTGTTCGACACGACCGCCAACCAGTTGAGCATCTGGGCGATTTCCAACACGGCGTCCCTGAAGACCACGACGCCCGACCTCACGCTCACGGACACGCTGGTCACGAGCCTGCCCTTCACGCAGCCGGATCCTTCGGTGCAGAAGGCCGGCCCGTACAAATACGGGACAAGCGTAGGCTACCCGGAAGAGCTGGTGGCCAGCGGCGACACGCGCATGACGCAGGTGACTTATGTGCTGGGGCACTTGTACTCCGCCGTCGAGACGGGCGTCCCAGGGGCGGAAACCGGGGCGAACCCCGGCTTCACCTACTTTAGCGTGGCGCCCAGCGTTGACAGGGACGGCCAGGTGAGCGGCCAGGTGAACCGCCAGGGCTATGTGACGGTGGCCGGCAACACGCTGTCCTACCCGTCTTTCGGCATCAACAGCACCGGCGGAAGCGCCATCACCTGTACGCTTGTCGGGCCGGACTTCTACCCCAGCGCCGCCTATGTGACACTCGACTCCCACCTCCGGGCAGGGCCGGTGCATGTCGCGAGCGCTGGCGTCGCCCCGGATGACGGCTTCACGGGCTACCTGAGCACGGACAAAGACGGCAATCCGGTCCAGGGCGTCGCGCGCTGGGGCGACTACTCTCAGGCACAGCCGGACGAGGACGGCAACATCTGGCTGGCGCAGGAGATGATCTCCGCGCGGTCGAACACGCAGCGCAGCCTGCTGGCGAACTACGGGACGTTCATCAGCAAGGTGACACCGACCTCTTCATTCGGCTACGCGAAGCCCAAGTAGGTCCATTGACAAGGCCCATTGACAAGGCCCTTTGACTTCCCACGGGCGGCGGCAGCAGTGCCGCCGCTCTTTTTTACGCCGCCCGCCGTCTTTTTCGCACTCTCTTTCTTAGAGACTGTATAAAAAGCAGACCGGGCGACTAAAGTCGCGGCAACAAAAGCACAAAGTCCACCTTCGTGGACTCATGCTTCGTGGACTCATGCTTCGTGGACTTCCATTCTAACCGGCGAAGGCCGGTTTTGTGAACTTGTTGCTGCGGTTTCAACCGCCGGTTCCCAGTTTTTATACACACTCTTAGCACCTGTTTTTAGGGGAGTGTCTAGATTGGCGCAGGTAGGAAGTCAATCAAGTGGGCTTTGAGTCTGGGAAAGCGGCGCACAAACAACTGCCGCGCATTGTAACAAAACACGAACAGCTTCACCTGACGCGCCAGCGC